>Ga0208830_1000900_pt1 | contig 14079 bp, 14 predicted proteins | sample DeeseametaMP2634_FD_184169 | JGI IMG/M metagenome (GOLD analysis project Ga0208830, IMG submission 184169) | Marine microbial communities from the Deep Atlantic Ocean - MP2634 (SPAdes) | ecosystem: Environmental > Aquatic > Marine > Oceanic | place: Northeast of Antigua and Barbuda, North... | reverse complement strand
ATCTTAATATTAAAACAAATGAAAATAGCAACGTATTTTACAGTATTTATTTAAATTGAGTATTGCTATAAATAATGAAAATTATAAAATAATTTGAAAAAATTTTAAAGCAAAACAAATGAAAGTATTATTATTATATCCGCCTGAACAACAGTGGCCCGGATGTATTGTTAAACCAAACGGATCTTTAGCGTATCCATATTTAGGTGGAGCTTTAAGAGATATTGGTGTTGAAGCCTATGTTTATGATGCTACTGTTGGTGATAAAAATGACAATACGGATGATTTTTTTGGTAAACCGACAAAACTTCCCAGCGGCAAGCTCCGTACCGGTGTTACTGATGAAAGAATATTAGAGGTTGCGAGTAATTATGATATTATAGGCATAACATCAATATTTTCGCAGCAAGAAGCAATGGCTTTACATTGTGCAAAAATAATAAAAAAAAAATTTCCAAATAAGGTGTTATTTTCTGGTGGCGTTAATGCTAAATCAAGATCTTCAACGTTCTTTGCTGCTGGATTTGATATTATTTGTACATCTGAAGCAGAAGTTACTATTCAGCAAATTGTAAAAATTTTACAAAAAAATAGTAATAGTAGAGATTTCTCTTCTGTCGGAAAAATATATTTTAAAGGCAGAAATGGTAAGATGATCGATAATTCTCGTATTGGTGATATTATTTTGGAGTTAGACAAACTACCTATTCCTGCTTGGCATTTATTACCATATGAAAAATACTGGAAAATAAGTAGACCTCATGGAGGGGATATCAAAACTGGCGCAGAATTAAAATATGCTTCTATGATGACTTCTAGAGGATGTCCTTTTGCATGCTTGTATTGTCATATAGCGCAAGAAACTAAAGATTCAAAATCGGGACCAATTGGCAGGTTTAGAATAAAATCCGACGAAAGGGTCAGACAAGAATTGGATATATTAAAAAATGAAATAGGAGCTAATCAAATTTTTATTTCAGATGATTCAATATTTGGTATGAAGAAAAGAGCTATTCGACTTTTAAGAAGTATTATAGATATGGGTTTACACTTAACAGATGTTAATGGAATGAACATGGTACATTTTGTTAAAAAAAGTGGCACTCCAGGTTGGATGGTTCCAGATGAAGAAGTTATTGAGCTATTAGCTGAAGTGGGATTTAAAGATGTAGTTTTACCATTCGAATCTGCAAATCCAAGAATATTAAAAAAATGGTGTTCTAACAAACTACCACTGGAAAGATTTAATCCGGCTGATTTGATTAAAACATTTAACAAATACAATATTAGTTTGGGGACTAATTACATGTTAGGATTTCCGGATGAAACAAGAAAAGAGATAGAAACAACAGTCAATTTTGCAAAAGAAATGCAACAGCATGGTATAGATTATTCTAATTTTTATTTGGTGATGCCTGTCCCAGGTACACCGATGTATGATTATTGTATAAAATCAGGTCAGCTACCAAAAGATTTTGACACAGATCAATTCCAATGGACAAGAGCACAACTTTTAAACCTATCTGTTCCATCAGCTGAATTAATTAAAATTAGAGATAAAGCTTGGGAAGATTGTAATACTGAACAGTATAAAAATGTAAGAAAAAGCTGGGCAGCAGTTCCTATAGAGCATGCACAAACATCCTAGAAGAATACTTTAATTTTTTTTTATTCGTAAAGGGTATGCTTTTAATTGTAATTTAAAAACCTTTATAAACTTTTTTAAAATCTATGAAAGTTCCCCATTTTTTGTCTCTTTCAGCAAGAATAGGTTTGTTTGCTGGCCATTTAAGCTTTAAACCTTTACCGTTCCACAAAATTCCACTTTCATATTTTGGTTTGTAATAGTTAGAAAGTTTGTAATAAATTAAATTTAATTTAGCGAAACTGTAATATGCATGAGCAAAACCTTCGGGGATGTACAAAGATTTACAATTATTTTCTGACAATACAATGCTAAAACTCTTACCAAATGTTTTTGATTTTCTTCTAAGATCAATGACATAGTCTAAAATTTTTCCTTTTATAACTGTTACAAATTTAGCTTGCGGGAACTTGGAATTAAAATGGAAACCTCTTAAGACATTTTTTTTTGATGCAGTAACGTAATCAAAAATCAAATTGTCCCATTTTATAATTTTTTTTCTAAAAGTTTCCCTTAAACTTCCTCTAGAATCTTGGAGTTTTTTTTGTTGAATTATTTTTAGTCCTTCGAATTTTGTATTAATTACATACATTAGATATAAATTATTTTATTATTTTTTTAAGCTTTGACAAATTCATAAATGAGTTTAGAGGAAAATTGTATAAAGAATTTTTTTTGATAAATATTTTTTTGACTTTAGGATTATATTTTTTTGCAAAATTATAAACAGTTTTTGTAGGACCACCTACATTGATTATACCTTTTCTATCTATAATTTTAATTAAAATCTTTGCCAACTCTTCATGAAAAAGAAAATTTAATTTCACATTGGCAAACGCTTTTTTATGAATAAATGGTTTTTCTGTCATACTTACTCTTAGTATTAATGAGTTTTTATACATTTGAACCGCACATTCTCCACCAAGTTTAGACCAAGCATAATTGTTCCAAGGAAGAAGAGCATCGTGTTCTTTATAGTTTCCTTTTTTGCCAGGGTAAACGTAGCCAGTTGAAAAATATATTAATTTTATTTTCAATTCAGAGCAAATATTTACTAAATTGGCTGTACCTATTATATTTAAATTTATGCTGTTACTTATATTTTTTTCATGTTGAACCATAGGTCTTGATAAACCGGCAAGATGCAAAACAGATGAAGGTTTTTCTTTTTTTAAGAATTTTTTAATAGAATTTAAATTAATTATATTGAGTGAATTTTTACTGGGATAAATAAATTTATATTTGCTTTTTATTTTTTTTAAACTTTGAGCAAATCTTCCGCTGCCCCCAGTGACAACTATTATATTTTCTTCTGACATTTATTTTTTTTTAATTAAAGTTAATAAGTATTGAGAATAATTACACTTGCCATAGAATTTTATAGCACTTAATATATTTTTTTTATTAATCCACCTATTGTTAAACGCTATTTCCTCTAGACATGCTATTTTAAGGCCTTGTCTGTTTTCTAAAGCAGACACAAAAGCTGAAGTATTATAAAAATCTTCAATGGATCCTGTATCCAACCAAGCTCCACCACGACTTATAAATTCAGCTGATAACTTTCTTTTCTTTTTATATTTGTTTAATAGATCAACAATTTCGAGTTCTTTTCTTGCTGATGGTTTTAAATTCTTACTATAGTTGATTACATTATTGTCAAAAAAATAAAGACCTGTTACAGCGAGATTTGAAAAAAATTTTTTTGGCTTTTCTACAATTTTTATTATTTTGTTTTTTTTATTTATACTAGCAATACCATAAAGGGATGGAGTTTTTACTGGATGCAATATTACAGTTGCGCCCGTTTTAAGTTTTGTACATTCTCTTAATCTTTTTGTTAAACTTTGACCATAAAAGAAATTATCACCTAAAATTAGAGCAATATTTTCATTTCCAATAAATTTTTCTCCGACCCGGAAAGCATCTGGCAAACCTTTAGGATATTTTTGTTCAGCGTAGGAAATTTTTATGCCTAAGTTATTTTTGTCTGGTAAAATTTTTTTAAATTGATTTAATTGTCCTTTGTTTACTATAATTAATATATCCCTTATTCCTGATAGCATTAAGACAGATAAGGGATAATAAATTAATGGTTTGTCATAAATAGGTAATAACTGCTTATTTACAGATTTCGTTAATGGACTCATACGAGTGCCTGATCCACCAGCTAAAATAATTCCTTTTTTAATCATGCTTTTAAACCAATTCTATTTATATAAAGTTTTTTTGAAACGCTATTAAAAAAAGATTTATTATTTATGTACCAGTCAAGAGTTTGCGACAATCCATCATGTAGCGATATTTTTGTTTTCCATCTTAATTTTTTTAATATTTTGTTGCTATTAAGAGCGTATCTAAAATCATGTCCTGGTCTATCTTTTACAAATATTATTTTAACTTTTTTATTAATTTTTAAAGATTTATTTTTTGCTATTTTTAGTAATTTTTTTGTTAAGCTAACATTATTAATATTTTGATTAGAACCAACATTGTAACTTTCACCTATTTTTCCATTAAAAAATATTTTTAACAAAGCTTCACAGTGGTCTATTACATGTATCCATTCCCTTGAATTTTTTCCTTTTCCATATATAGGTAAAGGCTTATTGTTTATAATATTGTAAATGAGTTTTGGTATTAATTTTTCTGGGAATTGATTAGGTCCATAATTATTACAACAATTAGATATTATAATGGGTAATTTATAAGTTCTTACGAATGATTTGATTAAAAGATCTGCGCTAGCTTTTGTTGCTGAATAAGGAGAACTAGGATTGTAGGAAGACGTTTCTTTAGACTTTTTTCCTATTTCTATATCACCATACACTTCATCCGTAGAAACATGAACTAATCTAATTTTTTTTTTATTTTCTCTTGAGTATTTTTTTAAGGTTTCAAGCAAATTATATACTCCTAGAATATTGCTCATAATAAAGTTTCTGGGATTATCTATAGATCTATCAACGTGGGTTTCGGCCGCAAGATTAAAAATGCCATTAGGTTTATATCTATTCAAAATTTTGTATATTTGAGCTTGATTGTTGATGTCTTGCTTAAAAAATCTGTAGTTTTTGTTTTTAAATATCCTTTTTAAGTTGTAGGAGTTTGCTGAATAACTTAATTTATCAATGTTAATGACGAAATAATTTTTTCTAAGTAAAAATTTTACTAAATTGCTTCCTATGAATCCAGAACCACCCGTTACAACAAATTTTTTCATATTTATTTACAAAAAAGGTCTGATCTAATAAATTAAAGTGTTAAAAGAATTAGAGTATAAAATCAATTATGTTTAAATAATGTCAATTAAAGATATCACTATAGTAATAGCCTCTTTTAAAAGCGAAAAAAAAATAAAAAATTGTTTAAATTCAATCGATAAGCAGGCCAAGGTTTTGGTAATAGAAAATTCGAACAATTTAAGCTTTAAAGAAAATTTAGAAAAGGAATTCAGCAATGTAGAATGTGTCTTAGCCGGAGCAAATATCGGTTATGGAAGCGCAAATAACATAGGATTAAAAAAAGTTAAAACTAAATATGCGTTGATTTTGAATCCCGATGCTACGCTTCATTCATCTGCTCTTGAAAACTTTATAAAGGCGACAGAAAAAATTTATGATTTTGCGATTATGGCACCTTACATTCAGGAAGAAAAAGATAAGTTTGATAAAAAAAATGACTTAAAGAATATTTCTCCAGTTGAAGTAGGAAATGTTAAAGGATTTGCCATGTTTTTAAATATATCTGAGTTTAGGGAAGTTGGTTTTTTTGATGAGAATTTTTTCTTCTACTTTGAGGAAATAGATTTATGTAAGAGATTAATCAATCATGGAAAAAAAATTTATTTAATTCCGGAAATTAAAATTGACCATGGTGGTGGATTGTCACATGACCAATCGATAAATGTTGAAATGGAGTTGTCAAGAAACTGGCATTGGATGTGGTCTACATTTAATTATCATAAAAAATATAAGGGTTTTTTTGTTTCTTTCTTTATTATTTTACCAAAAATGAGTTCAGCCATTATAAAAGTTCTGATCTATACGTTAATATTTAACAAAAAAAAGAAAATTTATTATCAAAGATTATCAGGTTTAATTAATGCGATAATGGGTAAAAGCTCTTGGTATCGCCCAAAGGTATAGAAGTTTAATTATTGATTTATAGAATTTAAATATATACAAAACCTAAAATGAATAAACCATCTAGGAAAATTTTAGTTACAGGTGTGGCTGGTTTTTTAGGTTCGCATTTAGCAGAAAAATTATCTGAATTAAATCATGAAGTTATTGGTATAGATAATATGTCAGGTGGCTACAAAGACAATGTACCAAAAAAAATTAAATTTTTTAATTTTGACTGCTGTAATTTACAAAAAATGACTGAGGTTATGAAGGGTGTGGAAATTGTTTATCATTGTGCTGCAACAGCACATGAAGGTTTGTCAGTATTTGCTCCGGTTGAAATTACGAGAAATAATTATATGGCTTCAGTTTCAGTTTTTACTTCTGCAATTGTAAATAAAGTTAAAAGAATAATATTTTGTTCATCTATGGCAAGATATGGTGATCAAAAAACACCTTTTACAGAAGATATGAATCCGAAACCTATTGACCCCTATGCCATTTCAAAAGTTGCCGCTGAAAACGTTCTAATAAATCTTTGTGAATTAAATAATATTGAATGGGTAATAGCAGTTCCACATAATATTATTGGACCTAGACAGAAATATGATGATCCTTTTAGAAATGTTGTCTCAATAATGATTAACAGAATGTTACAAAACAAAGCTCCAATAATTTATGGTGATGGTGAACAAAAAAGGTGTTTTTCTTATATAGATGACTGTCTTAGTTGCTTGTTACCTATGTTAGATCAAAAAAATTTAAATAAACAAATTATTAATATTGGTCCTGATGAGGAGTTTGTAACCATTAATAAAATAGCTGAAATTTGTTCTAATATAACTGGAAGCAATTTAAAGCCAATTTATAAGAAAGATCGTCCGAGAGAAGTAAAGCATGCTAACTGTTCAGCTGACAAAGCAAGAAAACTATTAAATTATAAAACAAAAATCGATTTGAAAAACGGTATTTCAAAAACATACGATTATATAAAAAGAAGAGGTCCAAAACCTTTTGAGTATCATATAAATATAGAAATTAAAAATGAACTTACGCCCGAAGTTTGGTTAAAAAAAGAGCTTTAATGTCCAGGAAAATCAATTAAGCTAAAAATTTTATACCCTTTATTTTCTATTAATTTTTTTCCACCTAAATCAAAAAGATTCATTACAAAAATAAATCCAGAAACTATTCCACCAGATTTTTCAACTAATTTAGCTCCAGCTTCAGCGGTTCCTCCTGTAGCTACTAAATCATCAATTATTAATACTTTTTCTTTAGGTTTAATTGAATCTTTGTGTATTTCTAATGTTGCTTTTCCATATTCCAATTCAAAATCAACAGAATATCTTTCTGCAGGTAATTTATTTTTTTTTCTTAACAAAACATATGGTTTGGATAGATTATATGAAAGGGGAGATGCAAAAATAAATCCTCTAGACTCAATGCCAGCTATTTTATCATAATTAACTTTGCTTAATATTTTTGACATTTGATCTATGCAATATCTATATGCATCTTTATTTTTAATTAATGTAGTGATATCTCTAAAAAGTATTCCCTTTTTAGGATAATCTTGAATTGAACGTATATATTTTTTCAAATCCATTTTTTGCTTCAAAGTTAATAAAAAAGATCATATTAATTATAATATTTTATGACAAAAAACAAACTTGCAATTATAGGTGGTAGTGGGCTTTACGATATTGATGGTTTGGAAAAACCAAAGTGGAATAAAGTCAAAACTCCATGGGGAAATCCATCAGATAAAATATTAAGTTTTAAGTATAAAAGCAAAAATGTTAATTTTTTACCACGTCACGCAAGGGGTCATAAAATTTCACCGTCAAATATAAACTTCAGGGCAAATATTGATGCTTTAAAACAATTAGGCGTTACAGATATTATCTCAGTGTCGGCTGTCGGTTCTCTTAAAGAAAATTTAGATCCAGGAACATTTGTTTTAGTTGATCAATTTATAGATAGAACATTTGCAAGAAAAAAAACATTTTTTGATGAAGAAATTGTTGCACATGTTTCTATGGCTCATCCTACTAGTCAGGGGCTGTCAAATGCCTGTGAGGATGCTATTAAACAACTGAAAATTAAATATCAGTCAGGAGGAACATATGTTGTGATGGAGGGGCCTCAATTTTCAACTTTAGCCGAGTCAAATTTGTATAGAAGTTGGAATGCAGATGTAATTGGAATGACTAATATGCCAGAGGCAAAACTAGCTCGGGAAGCTGAAATTAGATATATCACTGTGGCCATGGTCACAGATTTTGATTGCTGGCATCCAGATCACGAAAATGTTGATGTGCAAATGGTAATTAAAACTTTAATGAAGAATGCTGAAAATGCCAAAAATATGATTAAATTGGTTATTGAAAATTTTGAATCCAAAATAATGTCAAATGACCCCGCAAACAATTGTCTTGATACAGCTATTATTACTAATCCAAAATTGATGACAAAAAAAACTAAAAACAAATTAAAAAATATAGCTGGAAGAGTACTATTTAAAAAATAATGCATATAAATGGAAAAGCATTCAGAACAATTTGGTTTGATGAAAAAGATCAAGCAGTAAAAATTATTGATCAAACTAAACTTCCTCATAAATTTGAAGTAAAAAATCTTAAAACAGTTAAAGACACCATAAACGCTATCAAAACCATGGAGGTGAGGGGAGCGCCTCTTATAGGAGCTACGGCAGCTTATGGAATAGTTTTAGCCATTATGGAAAGCAATGATCCCGAATTTATTAAAATAAGCCGTGAAAATTTAATTAAATCTAGACCCACTGCAATAAATTTAAAATGGGCAGTGAATAGAATGCTAAAAAAATTATCAGGTGTAAATAATAATGAAATTTTAAAAATTGCTTTAGAAGAAGCAAAATCAATTTGTGAAGAAGATGTAAAATTTTGTGAAAATATTGGACTTAATGGATTAAAAATTATTGAGGAAATTCATAATAAAAAGAAAGATACAGTAAATATTTTGACTCATTGCAACGCTGGTTGGCTCGCAACAATTGATTGGGGCACTGCGACTTCTCCAATCTACCATGCACATAGAAAAGGAATTAAGGTTCATGTTTGGGTTGACGAAACAAGACCAAGAAATCAAGGTGCTTCCCTTACATCCTATGAATTAAATGAAGAAGGAGTACCCAATACAATCATAGCGGATAATGCAGGTGGAATACTAATGCAAAGAGGTGAAGTTGATATGTGCATAGTCGGTACTGATAGAACAATTGCTACAGGCGATGTTGCAAATAAAATTGGAACTTATCTAAAAGCACTAGCCGCAAAAGATAACAATGTTCCTTTTTACGTAGCATTACCTAGCTCTACAATAGATTGGGAAACTCATGATTTAAAAAATATTCCAATTGAAGAGAGAAATTCAGAAGAATTATCACATGTAGAAGGATTGGATGAAAACAATAAACTTAAAAAAATTCTAATTTACCCAAAAAAAAGTAAAGCAATGAACATAGCATTTGATGTTACTCCAGCTAAATATGTAACAGGATTGATAACCGAAAAAGGTGTTTGTGAAGCATCTACAGATGGATTAAAGAAATTATTTAAGTGAAAATTTAAATTTTTTTAAGTTCTTCTAATACTTCTTTTGCATGATCTTTGACTCTAACATTTGACCATATTTTATGAATTTTTCCTTTCGAGTTTATCAAAAAGGTGGTCCTTATAATTCCCATAAATTTCTTCCCTAAGAATGATTTTTTGCCCCAAACACCATATTTTTTAATTACTGATAATTTTTCGTCAGATAATAAATTAAATTTAAGTTTATATTTTTTTTTAAATTTTAGATGACTTTCGATGCTATCCTTTGAAACTCCAAACACAGACGATTTATTTTTAGAAATTAAATTATTCAATTTGTTGAAGTCTTTAGCCTCAATAGTACATCCTGGGGTATCATCTTTAGGATAGAAATATAAAATTATATTTTTTTTCTTAAAATTATTTAATTCAAAAACAGAGTTGTCTGTACATGGCAACTTAAAATTAGGAGCTTTTATATTTGGTTTTATTTTCATATTTTCAGTCAAAATTTATCTTAAAGAAGCTGCTATATTACCACCATCGACAGTTAGAACCGCTCCAGTAGTTTTTTTTGAAGTAGCTAAATGAAAAAAGGCTTTAGCAACATCTTCTGCTTTAACTTCATTCAATAATAAATTTTCTCTCATATAATCATCTGTACTAACTGATCTTGCTTTGGCTCTTGTTCTGATCATTTTGTCATTCATTAAACCGCTTCTTATTCTGTCAGCATTTACTCCATTAGATCTGATTCCATACGATCCATAATCTACAGCATATTGTTTACATAAACTAAGTAAAGCAGATTTAGGTAATCCATAGGGACCAAAATTTTTTCCGGGATTTACAGATTGTTTTGAAATATTAAAAAGTAGGCAACCATTGATATTTTGTTTCTTCATTATTTTAATAGCCTCCGACGCACAATTTTGATGAGAAAAGAAATTATCTTCAAAACTTTGCCTTAATACGTTATCGTCAATTTCGCCGATGGCTCCATTAGTTGCTGTTCCTGCGTTTGAAATTAAAATATCTATTCCTCCATATTTTTCACAAATTTGATTGAAAACTTTCTTCACACTCTTTTTATTTCTTACATCACAATGAATACAAAGCTCTTTAATTTTAGATTGTAAATCTTTTAATCTTTCTAGATTATAATCAAGCAGAACAACTTCAGCTCCATAACTTTTAAACATTTTATAAGTTTCAAAGCCTATAGTTCCTGTGCTACCGGTAATTACAACAACATTACCCTCAAGAATTTTTTTTGGTTTATTAATTTTGGCTTGTTCTAATGACCAATATTCAACATCAAAAATATCTTTTTCTGGAATAAATTTATAGGCAGAAGTTTCTTCAACAGAGGCAATAACTTTAGCATTTGTTTCAGTTAGATCCCCAGCAATTTTTGCTGCATTTAAGTCTTTCCCAATAGTAAACACTCCAACATTTTGTACCAAAACAACTCTTGGAGAGGTGTCCAGCATCACTTTTTTTCCCTTAACTTTATTCTTGTTTACATTGAAATAATTGATGTATTTCTTTCTATAATTTTCGAAAGCTTTTTTTGCTGTTATTTTAAATTCATCAATAGAAGAATTTTTCTTTGGAGTAATTATTAATGGAAAAGGTTTAACTCTAATTACATGATCTGGTGTTGCCGTTCCTTTTGATGAATAGGATCTAACATTTTTTCCATTCATGAAATATTTTAAGTGTTTATTTAATCTATAATTAACCACAAATTTTTGATCTTTATTATTAGATAAAAGACCCCTTATTATTGGAGCAATTTCATGAGCATTAAATCTTGTAGAGAAATTTTTGATTTGTTTAATTTTTTTAACTTTAAGTTTATTAATAGCTCTTTCAGCTTGTGATACATATTTGATCATTAAATCGTAAGCCTCTTTAGCATCATCAGCAAAAGTAAATATTCCATGATTCATTAATATTAAACAGTTTATGTTTGGATTTATTGAGTAGATCTCATTTATTTTTTTGGCTAACATGAAACCAGGCATTACATAAGGAACTATGCTAACTTTATTTCCAAATACTTTTTTGCAAAAATTTAATCCTCCTGGTCTATTAGTTGCATTTAAGACTGCATCAGCATGAGTGTGATCTACAAATTTAAAAGGTAAAAAAGCATGCAAAAATGTTTCAACAGACGGATTAGGTGCCTTGATATTGATCAAATTTCGTTTTTGATAACTAACCATATCTTCATCAGACAGGTATTTTTTATTTTTAAGCGCGATCAATGGTTCTAATTTTACTGCAGGAAGGCCTTCAGGTTCTATATCTGCCATATCCCATCCGCTTCCTTTGACACACAAGACATTATATTTTTTGCCATCAATGTCTTTAATCGTTGTTTTAACTGAAGTATTTCCTCCACCATGCAAAACCAATTCTTTATTTCTTCCTAATAAGCGCGTTGTATATACTCTTAGGGCCAAATCTTTAGAAAAGCCAATATTTTTGTATTTTTTAATATATTTTTTTGCGGAACTTTTTGACCAATTATTTTTCAAAATAAAACTCCATCAGCTTATTAACAGTGTATTTTTTAGTTGTTATAAAAAAAATAACAAGTATAAAAATATATAAGAGTCGTTAAACAAAGATTTTAAGTATGAAAAAAGTTGGTGAACATGTTACAATAGATTTTTTGGGTGTAAAACAGGATTATTCTTCTAGTTTTTACAGTAAAATTATCTACAAAATTGCTAAAAAGACGAAAGTAGCAGTTCTTAATATTTCTGAACACAAGTTTAAACCTCGTGGATTTACCATGGTTGCCCTTTTAGCCGAAAGTCATATGAGCTTCCATACATTTCCTGAAAAAGAAATAATTAGTTTTGATTTTTTTACCTGTGCAAAAATTTCTCCAACAGCAGCATTAGATATTCTTAAAAAAGAGATAAAACATGAAAGAGTAGTGGTCAGAAATTTTGATAGAAGTAATGTGGGTTTATATGACGATATTTATAGTACATCTGGGCATAAAAAATATTATGTTGTAAATGATGTTTTGGAGAATTTTGTATCCAAAGTTGGACAGCATATAGAAATTTTGAAACTCGAAGAATTTGGAAATGCACTTTTTATTGATAGTGAACTGCAAGTTGCCGAAAAAGATGAAAAAAAATACAGTGGACAATTTGTAAATTCAGCCATCAGTTTAAACGATAAAAATTCTAGTGCAGCTATAATTGGTGGAGGAGATGGTGGTGTTGCTAGGGAATGTTTGGCAAAAGGATTTGATTTAATTGATTGGTATGAGTTGGACCCTGAAGTAGTCAAAGTTTGCTACAAACATCTTCCAAAAATTTGTGGCGAAGTAAAAGAAAATAATAATGTAAAATGTTATTGGGGAGATGCCTTTGAGAGTATTAAAACCGTGAAAGATTCAAAATATGATAAAATTTTTGTAGATCTTAACGATGATCAATATTGCATCGATTTAGCTGCAAAAAATATGAAAGCTTTGAAGAGAATTTTAAAACCAGATGGTGTTATTACAGCTCAAGTTGGTTGTCTGTCCAAAAAACCCAAACAAGTTAATGGTTGGCTTAAAGTTCTTTCCGCAAATTTTGGCAATTCAAAATTAGACGAAGTATTCATTCCTAGCTTCGATTGTCGCTGGAATTTTGCCTCTTCCATCATGAATTCATAGATAATTCAACTATTTCACGTATTATTTTTTCTGGAATAATCTTTTTTTTAATTCTACTATTATTCAATATTAGGAGGGGAAATGAAAAATATATTTAAACTTTTTCTATCTTCAATTGCTGCATTAGCGATACTCTCTTCAAGCGCTCAAGCTGGCAGTATAAAGATAGGAACGGAAGGTGCTTACCCACCATGGAATGCAAAAGATGCATCAGGCAAATTAATTGGATTTGAAGTTGAACTTGCTAATTGGCTTTGCATTTATATGAAAGCTGATTGTACCATTGTTGAGCAAGATTGGGATGGAATGATTCCAGGACTTATCATGAGAAAGTATGATGCAATTATGGCTGGAATGTCGATTACTGATGAGAGAATGAAAACAATTAATTTTTCTCAAGGTTATGCAGACGAAGTTGCTTCTTTAGCAGTTATGAAAGGTTCAGATCTTGAAGAAATGGACACACCTAAAGCTATAAATTTATCTCTTGGTGGCTCAGATGTTAAAAGAGCTTTAAAAACTTTAACAGCTGCACTGGCTGGAAAAACTATTGGTGTTCAAACAGCAACTATTCACCAAAACTTTTTAGAGTCTGGAGATGTAGGAAGTGTAAAAGTTAGAACTTACAAAACTCAAGACGAAGTAAATCTAGATTTAGCAGCAGGTAGAATTGATGCGGCATTGGCTGCGGCTGTTGCTTTTAGTGATTACGCTGAAAAATCTGGAAAATCTGTGGTTCTTGTTGGACCTACTTTTTCTGGAGGTACGTTTGGTAATGGAGTTGGAGTAGGTATTAGAAAAGATGATACTCAACTTCTGAAAGATTTCAACAAAGCTATAAATAAAGCAAGAAAAAAAGGAAAAATTAGCGAACTAGCTATTAAGTGGTTTGGCTTTGACGCTTCAATGTAATAACTTAATTTTTAAGGCGATAGAAATTTAATTCTGTCGCCTTAGAATCTATGGGGCTTTTAGCATACGGCGATACAGGTTGGGGGGATGAGCTGTTTTTTGCTACTCTCATGACAATAGCTG
>Ga0208830_1000883_pt1 | contig 14254 bp, 10 predicted proteins | sample DeeseametaMP2634_FD_184169 | JGI IMG/M metagenome (GOLD analysis project Ga0208830, IMG submission 184169) | Marine microbial communities from the Deep Atlantic Ocean - MP2634 (SPAdes) | ecosystem: Environmental > Aquatic > Marine > Oceanic | place: Northeast of Antigua and Barbuda, North... | reverse complement strand
CGTATCGCCATTGCTGCCGCCGAGATGTCGTTTGCCGCCGACCAGCTGAAAAATCGGATCCACGAGGAAGCCAAAGACAGTAATCAGATTGTCTCGAGTACCAGCAGCATCTCAGGCACGATTGAAGAAATGGTGCGCCAGACGCAGTCCGTGGCTAATGCAGCAAACGAAGCCATGTCGATCAATCACAAAGGCTCTGAAGCCATCAACAAGACCATTCCACAGATGGAAGGCACACGGGACCTGGTTAAAAACAACGCAGATATGATCGCGCAGCTGGAAGCAAAATCAGAAGAGATTAAAACCGTCACCAGCATCATCAGCGATATCGCTGAACAGACGAACCTTCTGGCCCTGAACGCAGCGATAGAAGCCGCACGCGCTGGTGAGCAGGGGCGAGGATTTGCCGTCGTTGCGGACGAAGTCCGTGCTCTGGCCGCCAAAACATCGAACGCCACCGAGCAGATTGGCAAGACAGTGGCCGAAATCAATACCGAAATTAAACATGCGGTATCCAACAGTCAGTCCCTGATCTCAACAATCGACCAGGGTGTTCATCTGACGCAGGCGGTGGGTCAGCATCTCTCGGAAATCAACTCCCGCTCTGAAGCCATTCAGACCGAAGTGAATGCACTGGTCGGCAATGTAAACAGTAACAGCGAGTACATACGGGACATTACCTCCATCGTGACTCAGACCAACACCCGCCTGGAAAGCACAGAAAAAGAAGTATCTTCCATCGCAGAGCGCTCCATGGCCCTTTCTGAAACAGCAGAAAAGATTTACGAATCGTTTGGTGAAAGCAGCATGGGAGACCCCCACGATGTGGTGCGCCACGAAGCTGAACAGGCTGCGCAACAGATAGGCGCCATTTTCGAAGAGGCCATCGCCAGTGGGCGCATAAGTCAGTCTGATCTGTTCTCACGCGACTATAAAGAAATTCCCAATACCGTCCCGAAAAAATACAGCACGACGTTCGACACCTTTACCGATCAGGTACTCCCTGCGGTGCAGGAACCAATCCTCGAGCGAAACCCATTTATCGCCTACGCGGGTGCTGTGGACGACAAAGGTTATTTCCCGACCCACAACAAACGCTATTCACAGCCACTCACCGGCAACTACAAAACCGATCTGGTTAATAACCGGACGAAGCGAATATTCACCGACCGGACCGGTTCCCGCTGTGGAAGCAACACCCGTCCATTCCTGCTTCAGACCTATAAAAGAGATACCGGCGAGGTTATGCACGACCTGTCCGTTCCCATCTATGTTAACGGAAAACACTGGGGCGGCTTCAGGGTCGGCTACCAGAGCAAAACCGACGCATAAAAAACGCCCCGGAAAAGGGGCGTTTTTTTTATGCAGGACTAAGCAACCGGATGATGAAGCGTTACCTGGTTGCGTCCATTTTCCTTGGAGGCATACAACGCCTCATCCGAATCCCGGACCCATTGATCCTGACTGCCCTCTGGCGAGGGCACTCCTGCGTTGACACCAATACTGATGGTGACGTGGAGATCGGTTGAAATCCTCTCGAAATTGAGCCCGGCTATCGCCTCACGAATATCCTCCGCAATCTTCATCGCGGACTCTGTTGAAACACCCGGCAGAGTCACAACAAATTCTTCACCACCATAACGCGCAACCAGGTCATCGTTACCGACCTCTTCACGGATAGCACCGGAGACACACCTCAGAATTTCATCGCCCGCCTGATGTCCATAGCGATCGTTTATCTGCTTAAAGTGGTCAATATCAAGCAGAAGCACCGCAAGCTCAGAGCTGTCGTGCACCGCCAGCGCAAATTCCTTCGCCATATGCTCATCGAAGAAGCGACGGTTGCGAACATTAGTAAGCGCATCCGTGGTACTCATTTTTTCCAATTGACGGTTGACGCTCTCTAATTCAAGCGTCCGCTCTTTAACTCGCAATTCGAGAGTCTCTGTCGCCCGCTTCTGAATATCCAGAGCCTTTGCCTGAGCTTCCCGGGCTGCGCGTTCATGTTCCAATGCCTTTTCCTGTGCCAGGCGCGCATTTCTTTCCTGATCCAGTGCTTCAGTCTGAGCACGACGGGCCAATTTCTCATGTTCCAGTGCGCTGATCTGGGCTTCGTAGCGTTCACGCTTTTCCTGATTCAGTCGGTCAGCAAGCGCGAATGACAACAGAATCACTTCCAGTGCCGATCCGATCTGCAGCGAGTTCTCGGTGACAAAGTTTCTGGGAATAATATTGAATTTATTCAACGCCAGAATAATTCCACCGAACAGGAAACTCGTCCACGCAACGGTGTAATAACGGGCTGCAGTAAAGCCCTTGCTCCAGTTCACAATACCCAGATAAATTGCACAGGTCATCGCTACCATCGCGATAACAATCAGCAAGCGGATCAGCGTGTGATACGGCACAAGGTTGCTCAGAAATACAATGCCGACACACGAGGCTATCAGCAACGTTAATAAGCGGTTAAGGATTGGCGCACTGCTCGGTAGCGAGAGAAAGTTTCGCGTGAAAGTACCTGCAAATATGACGACACCCGCAAGTAGCACGACAATGCTCTGATCATTCCATTGCGTCGCTTCCGGCCAGAGATACTGGAAATTGATCCCCTGAAGGCTGCCGAGAAAACCGGCCATACAGCCAACATAAAGTACATAAAACAGATAATTTGCTTCACGAACCGAGAAAAAGACGAACAGATTATAAAACACCATGATCAGCATGATGCCGTAGTACAGCCCCAGTCCGAGCAGCTGATTCTGATCATGCACAAAGAAGCTCCGCTCCTCCCAGAGATTCAGCGGAAATTGCATAGAGCTCGAGGTGTCGACCCGAAAAATCCATTCCTGAGTTTCTCCCGCTTTCAGATCCAGCGGAACGATAAAATGACGATGAGAAATCAGGCGGTTCTGGAAGCGCTGCTTATCGCCCAGACTGATGACGTCCCAGGAATCCTCTGAACCCGAGCGCCGGTACAGCTCAATGTAATCAAGCACGGGATAGGAAATACCAACCAGTCGGTGCTGAGATATGGTCGAAGGGTTCTCTAACTCCAACCGGAACCAGTATACAGAGTCGGTATAACCGAAAGACAGGCCATCGCCAGTGTACGTCCAGTCCATTGCTTCCACATCGGCAATAACCAGATCGCCACCCGCATCTTCAATAAAACCAGTTACTGGGTCCAGGCTAAAACCAGAATCAAGATCAAGAATATTAACCGGCTCATCGTGTGAGGCAGAACCAACGTGATTGGCGTGCGCCATACAGGCCATGCCGGCAAACAGGCACAACATCAGGTAACGGACAAGATCCATCATAATCCCCTGCGTAAATCGTACCTTGAGTGTAGTTCAGGCCTGCGGAAATGCCTGACTTTCGGCGATTCGATGTCAGACCGACATCACAATGTGAATAACTGGCCAGACTCCGGACGGAATCTGGCCGGAACCTTACTCTGGGCGGTGTTCCCGGACAAGATAGTCGTGCGACTGCATTTCCAGCATTCGGGATGTAGTGCGCTGGAATTCAAATTCCAGCTTACCTTTGCCATAGATATCCGGAATCGCTGCCTCCGCGGACATAATGACTTTTACACCGCGGTCGTAAAATTCATCAATCAGGTTAATGAAGCGACGCGCCAGATCATCGTTCTTCAGCCCCATAACAGGCACATCCGAGATAATCACGGCGTGAAACAGCTTACCCATTTCGATGTAGTCGTTCTGTGACCGCGGACCATCGCACAGTGCTTTGAAATCAAACCAGGCAATGTCATCACATACCGCGCGCGCCGGAATGTTGCGACCAAGAATCTCGATACTGGTATTTGTTTCAATGTGCCGGTCGTCTGCAATCAGACTGTCGAAGCTACGCTGAAGACTCTCATTGGCCCCACTATCGAGGGGGAAATGATACAACTCGGCCTGTTCGAGTGTACGCAGGCGATAGTCGACCCCCGAATCAACGTTCACAACTTCTGTGAATTCATTGAGCAGGCGGATGGCTGGCATAAAGCGGGCACGCTGCAGACCGTCTTTATAAAGACCATCCGGAACAATATTGGACGTCGCGACCAGAGTGACCCCACGACCAAAAAGCTCTTCCATCAGACTGCCCAGGATCATGGCATCGCCGATATCAGATACAAAGAACTCATCGAAGCAGATCACCACCGCCTCAGAAGAAATCCGGTCGGCCACAATCTTAAGTGGATTTTTCTCACCGGAAAGCTGAGTAAGATCCTGATGAACCCGCTGCATAAAGCGATGGAAGTGCGTGCGCATCTTACGCTTGATTGGCAAAGCGTCGTAGAAGGTATCGACCAGGTAAGTCTTTCCACGGCCAACCCCGCCCCAGAAGTAAAGACCTCTTTCTGGCACAGGTTTCTTCCTCGAAAAACGGGCACTCAGGCGACTGAGCGCACTCAGTTCCGTGCGACGCTTTTCAGCCGCAAGAAGGTCATCGTACAGTCGCTGAAGATGCTGAACAGCCATCTCCTGCGCTGCATCATAAGAGAAGTCATCACGCTGAAGATCAGCCTGGTACAGTTCCCATGGGGTGGACACGCGCTTTCTCCATCACAGGATTTTCGGGCTGCGAAATGTACAGCGGCCCCCGCAAAAGTGCAAACCTATGCGGCGCAGAATGCCCGACTATCTGATGAAACCCGACAATTCTTCCTTAATACTGTCGCGCAGGTCGCCCAGACGACCATGAAAGAAATGCCCGGTGTCACGGAACGTATGCCAGTGTGGCTGCGGAACTACCCTTTCAACCCAATCGCTGACTTCGTCGAACGGCACGACTTCATCCTCCTCGCCCATCAGAACCCAGGTCTCAAACTCGTATGGAAGGCTGTTCGGAGCATCGAAATGGTGAACCGCCGGCGCAATAAGAATCAGGCCCTGGAGAGACTCAGCCACGTCAGGAGCCGCAAGACAGGCCATACCGGCGCCGAATGAAAATCCTGCCAGAATGACTTTATCCCAACCCAGTTCTTCCTGCGCAAAGCGCACAGCAGCAAGGACATCCTCCACTTCACCGCGGCCGTCATCATGCTGCCCTTCGCTTTCCCCGACACCCCGGAAATTAAAACGCAGCGTGCTCAGACCCAGATCCCGGGCAGCCCGGGTCACGGTAGTGACCACCTTATTATCCATGGTGCCACTGAATAGAGGATGCGGGTGACACATCAGCAGACCACAGGAAGATCCCTGCAGTTGCACGCGGGCCTCCAGTGCGCCGGCCGGCCCGTGAATCACCTGCTTTGTTTCACCAGACATAGGAACCACTCCCCGGGGATGTCATCTACAGAAATTAGTCGAATGTAAGACCATATTGATATAGCCAAATGTTATTGAAACATCCTTTTTATATACCTGCCACCTTGGTATATTGCCGCAAATTTTAATTTGCCGGTTTTACACCTTCCGGGAGCATTCAGGCCGACTATGACCGACTACAACCTTACCCATCTGAAGCAGCTGGAAGCGGAGAGTATTCACATCATCCGCGAAGTGGCTGCCGAGTTCGATAACCCCGTCATGCTTTACTCTATCGGTAAGGACTCTGCGGTTATGCTGCACCTTGCGCGCAAAGCATTCTACCCTGGCAAGCCACCTTTCCCTCTGATGCATGTGGATACAACGTGGAAATTCCGCGAGATGATCGAGTTCCGCGACAAGATGGCGAAAGAAATTGGCATGGAGCTGATCGTCCACACGAACCAGGAAGGTGTTGAACAGGGCATCGGCCCATTCACGCACGGTTCATCGAAGCACACTGACGTGATGAAAACTCAGGCGCTGAAACAGGCCCTCGACAAATACAAGTTCGATGCCGCTTTCGGTGGAGCACGTCGTGACGAAGAGAAATCCCGTGCCAAAGAGCGCGTGTACTCGTTCCGTGACAGCAAGCACCGCTGGGACCCGAAAAATCAGCGTCCTGAACTTTGGAACATCTACAACGGTAAAGTAAACAAGGGCGAAAGCATCCGTGTATTCCCTCTGTCTAACTGGACCGAACTTGATATCTGGCAGTACATCTACCTGGAGAGCATTCCACTGGTACCGCTCTACTTTGCTGACAAGCGCCCTGTGGTTGAGCGCGATGGCATGCTGATTATGGTCGACGATGACCGTATGCCTCTGAAAGAAGGCGAAGTGCCTGAAATGAAATCCGTCCGTTTCCGTACCCTGGGCTGCTACCCGTTGACCGGTGCAGTAGAGTCGGAAGCTGCGACACTGCCTGAAATCATTCAGGAAATGCTCCTGACCACCACATCTGAACGTCAGGGCCGGGCAATTGACCATGATTCCTCCGGCTCAATGGAGAAGAAGAAGCAAGAGGGGTACTTCTGATATGTCACACCAATCTGATCTGATTGCTTCCGATATTCTCGAATACCTGAAGCAACACGAAAACAAAGAACTGCTGCGTTTCCTGACCTGCGGTAACGTCGACGACGGTAAATCAACCCTGATCGGCCGACTGCTGCATGACTCTAAAATGATCTACGAAGATCAACTGGCAGCGATTGAAAAAGACAGCGCGAAATCCGGTACCACCGGCGAGAAAATTGACCTTGCCCTGCTGGTAGATGGACTTCAGGCGGAACGCGAACAGGGCATCACCATCGACGTTGCCTATCGCTACTTCTCTACGGCCAAGCGTAAATTCATCATCGCTGACACCCCGGGACACGAGCAGTACACCCGCAACATGGCGACAGGCGCGTCTACCTGCGACCTGGCGATCATTCTGATTGATGCCCGCTACGGCGTTCAGACTCAGACCAAGCGTCACAGCTTTATTGCGTCACTGCTGGGTATCAAGCACGTCGTCGTTGCAGTGAATAAGATGGACCTGCTGGATTTTGATGAAGAAACCTTCAACAGAATTCAGGCGGACTACCTTGAGTTCTCTAAGAAGCTCCACCTCGACAATATCTACTTTGTGCCTATGTCTGCCCTCGAGGGTGACAACGTCGTAGAAAAGTCTGCCCGTTCGTCCTGGTACCAGGGACAGACTCTGATGGAGATTCTGGAAACCGTTGAAGTTGCCAAAGACAAGAACCTCGACAACTTCCGTCTTCCTGTGCAGTACGTTAACCGTCCAAACCTCGATTTCCGTGGTTTCTGCGGTACTGTCGCAGCGGGCACCATCAAGCCCGGCGAAACCATCATGGCACTGCCATCACAGAAGACGTCTAAAGTCGAAAGCATTGTTACTTATGACGGCAATCTGGAAGAAGCCTTCGTGGGTCAGGCAATTACCCTGACTCTGGAAGACGAAATTGATATCAGCCGCGGCGACGTCATCGTTAAAGTCGATGACCGCCCGGAAGTAGGTAACCGTCTGAACGCGAACATCGTTTGGATGACTGAGAACCCAATGGTTCCGGGTAAGCCATACGACCTTAAGTTCGCCTCCAGTGCTACCACAGGTACTGTCAGCCAGGTTCATCACCTGATTGACGTTAACACTCTTGAACAGAGTGCAGCCGACCAGGTGAAACTGAACGAAATTGCTCTGGTAGAAGTTGCACTGGATAAGTCGGTACCGTTTGATACCTACAGCAAGATTCCGGGCACTGGCGCCTTCATCATCATCGACCGACTGACTAACGTCACCATCGGTGCCGGTATGATTGTTGGCAGTGCATCAGCATCTGCTGGCAACTCAGCGCCAGTAAGCGCTGTTGAAAAAGCACGTCGTTTCAACCAGAAACCAGCGATCGTCGCAGTCAATGCTGAAGATCCGGTAAGCGTAGTTAACGCGCTGGACCGTCGTCTGTATGAAATGGGACGTGTAGCTGGTATCGCCACTGCCGATACTGCTCAGATCCTGAAAGACAACGGTCTGGTGGCTCTGGTGGCTGGCGGCGCCGACGGTGCAGACATCAGCCTGGCGGCGGATCAGGAGTCTCTGGACAACCTGATTGCTGACCTGCAGGAGCAAGGCATTATCTGATAACGCCCCGCTCTGGTATCAGAAAGCCCCGCACTGCTGAAACAGTCCGGGGCTTTTTTATTTCTGGCTGAAAGTTTTCTAACTCTTTGAAAATAGTAACTAAAAATTGTTGACAGCTTTCAGGATGCTGGCATAATACGCGCCACTTGAGACGCACAAGCGGCCAAGTATGAAGTGGCTATGTAGCTCAGCTGGTTAGAGCACAGCATTCATAATGCTGGGGTCACTGGTTCAAGTCCAGTCATAGCTACCACTGATTCTGAAAGCCCCGGTTCTGAAAAGAACCGGGGCTTTTTTATGTCCGTCTTTTTTTGTATCCCACACCCGCCTTTCCAGACCCACAGGTCGTACATACGGCCCTGAAGGATAACTTCTTCCGCCGGTTTTCATATACTGACAGTAAGATACTCACCGGTTACACAATGCCGGCAATGGTTACTCTAAGCTGTGATGCAGGTTCAATTTATTCTGATGTCAGAGAATATACTGATCAGATGTTCACCTGAGGACTGAAACATGGCTCTACATAAGCTCAGCGGCCAGTCTGCCGAATACGTGCTGACTCGCATCCTGGCCGACGCGATTGATCAGGGGTGGGTTCCCCCTGACGCCTGTTCGGTGACCAGGTTTTCACAACATCTGGATTCAGAAGCACAGCAACAGTATTCCGTGATTACGGAAGCAGGCGAATACTTTATAAAACGTATTCCTGATCAGCCGGGAGCGCGTGACCGGTTTGCAGCAGAAATGAAGTCACTGTTAAAAATCATAGGAACACGCTCGGTGGATACCGCAATTCCGTTCGGGACTGGTATTGTCGACGGCTACTGCTATCTGCTCCTTAACCATCTTCCTCTGGCCGTTCACGGTGACTGGTATCTCGCAGGTCAGCGCATTGCACACCTGCACAACCACACCAGCGAAGAAGGCTATGGCTTTCAGCATACGACTTACTGCGGTACGACAGCCCTGAATAATCAGTGGCACTCCAGCTGGGCAGACTTCTTTGTGCGTCAGCGACTGGAGCCGTTGTTTAAAGCACTGGAGGCGAAAGGAGAGAAATTCACCCGCGCGTCTGTAACCGCAGAAAAATGTTATGACATGCTGTCAGGTCACCAACCGGCACCCGCCCTGCTTCACGGTGATCTCTGGTCAGGAAATATTGGTTTTGTACCAGACCTGGAAAGCAGTAGAACAGTCGTGTTTGATCCAGCCAGCTACTTTGGTGATGCCGAGGCCGACCTGGCAATGACCGAGCTGTTCGGACGTTTTCCTCAGGCCTTTTATATGGGATACCAGAAATATCACGATATTCCGGCCGGGTATCAGGAGCGGCGCGAAATTTATCAGCTGTTTCATCTGCTGAACCACGCACTGATGTTTGGTGGGCACTACGTGCAGCAGTGCCGCGAGCTGATGAAAAGGCTCTGACAGCAGAGCCTTCTCGGCAGTGATCAGGGGTTAAGGCGCTGCTTGTGCCACCCCTGCCCCTCAACAACATATTCCAGACGGTCATGCAGTCGGGCTTCCCCTCCCTGCCAGAATTCCAGACGATGCGGTGACAGGCGATATCCCCCCCAGTGATCCGGCACCGGAATCTCCTTCCCTTCATATTCTTCTTTGAGCTGGGCGAAGCGTGCTTCGAGTGTCGCCCTGTCAGCCAGAGGCTGGCTCTGATGGGACGCCCACGCCCCCAACTGACTTTCTCTCGGGCGGGAATGAAAATATGCCGCTGTTTCTTCACGGCTGATCTTAGAAACCACGCCCTGCACCATGACCTGACGTTCCTGCACCAGCCATGAAAAATGGAGCGAAGCACGGGGATTCATCTCCAGATGACGACCTTTATTGCTGGTGTAGTTGGTGAAGAATACAAATCCCTGATCGTCGTATGACTTGAGCAGCACGATACGCTGCCAGGGCTGCCCCTCGGCGTCACACGATGCCAATGTCATAACCGTTGGCTCGTCAGGCAGCTCAGCCTTCTGAGCCTCAAACCAGGCGTGAAACTGAGTCATAGGATTATCGGCAGCGGTCGTTTCATCCAGACGCCCCTGTGTATATTCACGACGAATTTCATAAAGATTGGCCATCGACGGCTCCTGTGAATCATGACTTCGGCTTATGGTAACATTGCCGCCCGAAAGCGTCCTGACCGAGTGCATGGACGTATCTGTTTCTACGACGAGGCTCATCATGTCATTACAGAACTACCCAACCGCCGGTCTGCTACGCCGCCTGATAGCAATGGCTTACGATGCACTGGTATTGCTGGCGCTTTATCTGGTTACAGGGTTTGTTCTGGTCGGAATCCTCAAAGCGACAACCGGTAACTGGCCGGGACAATTCCCGGCATCAGTCAGCTTCTCGCTCTTCTACAGCATCTGTTTCCTGTACTACATGCACTCGTGGCGTCGTGGGGGGCAAACAATAGGTATGAAATCCTGGGGGCTCTACCTGATCACTGAAGACGAAAAGCCCGTACGCCTGAGCCATTGCATCCTGCGCAGTGCAGCAGGCTTCTTTTCACTGGTTATCTTCGGTCTGGGGTTCTTCTGGATGCTGATCGACGGTAAACAGCGCACCTGGCACGATATCGCGTCACTGACCCGCATCGTCTACAAACCGAAAAACACCGACTGATGAGGAGCAGGCTCAGCCTGCCCGCCGCAACAGATAGATTCCCAGACCTCCGCTCAGGACGATAGGAATCAGACTGGCAAGGATAGGTTCAAACCCGAACACGATGCTGGCGGGAGCGAGCATCTCTTCCAGATACTTATAGATCAGCCCCACCAGAATGCCGGAGAATATCCGTGAGCCTGCAGTGACCTGACGCAGCGGCCCGAAGATAAACGAAGCCCCCAGAAGAACGAGCGCAAAGGTTCCCAGCGGTTGAGTCACCTTCTTCCAGAAAGACAGCATGTAGTTGTCGGTATTCAGGCCCTGACGGCTGAGATAGTCGGCATACCGGTAGAGACCTGAAATAGACATGTCCCGGGGCTCCACCATCACCACACTCAGGCTCTGAGGTGTCAGCTCCGAATCCCAGTGACGGGATCGCTCTTCCGTCACACGGGTCTGAAGTTCACTGATTTCCATATCGCGGATATTCTGCATCTGCCACTCACCGCGCTGATAGATCGCCCGCTCGGCCTCAATCACACGGGTCAGATTCATATCGTCATCGAAAGAGAAAATTGAAATACCGTGCAGCACGCCGTTAGGTTCAACGGCGGTAAAGCGCATAAACTGATCACCTTCGCGATGCCAGTAACCGCGCTCCCGATCACTCAGAACGTTCCCTTGCCCCTGGGCAACGGCTTTCTGGGCCTGCGCGATACGCTCCAGCACCGGAATCGCATACTCGGCCACTAACAACCCAGCCAGCATAAGTACCGCGATCGGTTTCAATACTGCCCAGATGATCCGCCCGACCGACAATCCTGCAGCACGCATTACCGTCAGCTCACTGTTTGCTGCCATGCTCCCCAGGCCCGCAAGGCAGCCAATCAGGGCAGCTAACGGCATGTATTCGTAGGCACGGCGTGGCAGACGCAGCGCCATAAACTGAAGCGCCTCAGTAAAGCCATAACCGCCCTTCAGCTGATCCAGCTCATCGACCAGAGTAAAAATGGCATCAAGGCCAACGATAACCAGAATAACAACCAGAGTTGCCATCAGAATATTGCGGCCAACGTAGCGGTCGAGTCTGTTCATTTCATCGCCCTCAGACGCAGTCTGCGCAGCACTCCCGGCCCGGTAAGCAGTGCCAGAGCGATCGCCAGATAAATCAGATGCAGCGCCCAGAGTCCGGCCTCAGGAAAGCCCTTCTTCTCAATCATGCCACGCATTGCGATCAGCAGTGAGATATACACCATAAAGAGCACAATCGCGGGGAACATTCGGGCAAAACGCCCCTGACGCGGATTCACTTTAGACAGAGGGAAAGCGATCAGAATCAGCACAGGCACCATAATGACGAGGGAAATCCGCCAGAGCAGCTGCGCGCGGAACTTGGGGTGCTCAGAATCAAACAGCTCTGATGTCGGGATCGCTTCCCGGCGGAGTTTCTTCCGCTCCTCAGGCTCGTCGGCTATTTTCACACCGTATTTCTCGAAATCCAGCACGCTGTACTGCAACGAATCCGGCGTAATGTCGAAGCGACGCCCGCCATGAAGTTCGAGAAAGCGCGAGCCCGTCTCGTCACTGACATACTGGCTGCCGCGTTCAGCAACCAGAAGGGTATTTCCATCAGCGATGAAGACGTGATTCATCTCTGTTTTATCCGCAGACAGGGATTCGGTATATGTGACGCGACTGCCCTTTTTGGTGCTCTGAAAACGTCCGGGCACGAGCAGTTCGAACTCCGTCAGTTCAGCCTGTTTACGGTACAGGTCTTCCATTTTCTGCGCGCCGGTCGGGCTCAGATACAAGGAAAAAAAGCCCACGACAACCATCACCGCGAAGGTAGGAATCAGGGTGTAGCCCAGCAGACGATTCTCGGAAAAGCCAGTGGCACTGAGGACAGTCATTTCGTTTTCGGCGTACATCCGCCCGTAAGCAAGCAGAACGGAAATAAACAACGCCATCGGCAATATCATTTCCAGAAAAGACGGCATACGCAGCAGCAGAGTGAAGAACACAATTTCGAGTGACACTTCTCCGGCCGCCGCCGAGGCCAGCTGCTGAATCAGGCGGCCACTCATCATGATCATAAGCAGCACGAGTGTCACAGCCGCCATTGTCGACAGCACATCGCGCGCAAGGTATCGGAACAGAATCAAATCAAAGCCTCAGTGGTCACAGTCGGCACCACAGAATCGGATAAAACACAGGCGCCATTGTACCGGTTTTTTTCAACTCCGTTAGTCAGCCACTTGTTTTTTATCGTTCCGCCCACACACTATAAAAGTTATCCATCCACAATGTGCACAGGTCACTCAGGAGACATCATGGAGTTTTCGGTTTTCACAGGTCAGGCAAACGAAGTAGCAGCAGATTGCCTGGTCGTCACACTCGATCAGAGCGGCGCTCTGTCTGCCAGCGCGGCCGCGGTAGACAGCGCCAGCAATGGTTTCATCAAAGCGCGCGTCGACGAGGGTGATATCAAAGGTGCACCGGGCAAGACACTGCTTCTTCCCGCAGTCTCAGGAATCGCAGCCCGCCGTGTGCTGCTCGTTGGCAGTGGCGAGGGCGAAGTATCAACAGTAACCGCTGGCAAAATCGTGCAGGCAGTTGCCGCGTCAGTGGCATCAATTAAAGGTCGTATCGCCGTGGATCTGACGGCCCTGGCGAGCGAGAAGTTTCCTCAGGCCTGGTGGGCCGAACAACTGGTTCTGGCCATTCATGCCGCACAATATCGCTTTACGGCCACCAAACCCGAAAAAGAAGCAGCGCCAAAAGCAGACGCGCTGACCTGGATCGGTGAAGACGTCACGACAGCCCTGACAATTGCGGATGCAAAAGGTCTGGGAACCTCGTGGGCCAAAGATCTGGGCAATATGCCACCAAATATCTGTACCCCGACGTATCTGGCAGAAGAAGCTGAGCGTCTGAGCGATGAAGCCGGATTCAGCTGCCGCGTGTACGACGAAAGCGAGCTGGACGCGATGGGCGCCGGTGCTTTTGTCTCCGTATCAAAGGGCTCGGTTGAACCCGGAAAAATTATCATCATGGAATACAAAGGTGCGGGCGATGAAGCTCCACATATGATCGTAGGTAAAGGCATTACCTTCGACACCGGCGGCATCAGCCTGAAGCCTGGTGCCAAGATGGATGAAATGAAGTACGACATGTGTGGTGCTGCCTCCATCCTCGGCACAATGAAAACCATTGCCGAGCTGAAACCAGCAATCAACATCGTGGCTGTCATCACCAGTGCTGAAAATATGCCAGCGGGCAACGCCAGTAAGCCGGGGGATGTTGTCACTACCCTGTCGGGTCAGACCGTCGAGATTCTCAATACAGATGCCGAAGGTCGCCTGGTGCTCTGTGATGCCCTCACCCTTGCTATCGGTGAATACAAGCCTCAGACCTGCGTAGACGTTGCAACCCTGACAGGCGCCTGTATGGCTGCGCTCGGAAAAGTAAACTCCGGCCTATTCACCGAAGATGAGGCGCTGGCGACTGAGCTGCTGAGCGCGGGTCAGTACTCTGGCGACCGGGTATGGCGTCTGCCACTTGAGGAAGACTATCAGGCCGGTCTGGATTCAAACTTTGCCGATATGGCAAATATTGGCGGGCCTCTGGCGGGCGCCACAACGGCGGCCTGTTTCCT
>Ga0208830_1000882_pt1 | contig 14262 bp, 8 predicted proteins | sample DeeseametaMP2634_FD_184169 | JGI IMG/M metagenome (GOLD analysis project Ga0208830, IMG submission 184169) | Marine microbial communities from the Deep Atlantic Ocean - MP2634 (SPAdes) | ecosystem: Environmental > Aquatic > Marine > Oceanic | place: Northeast of Antigua and Barbuda, North... | reverse complement strand
CGCGCACCGTCTTCTCGTCCAGGCCGGTCTGTGCCGCCACAAAGGTGTAGGGGTGGTTGAAGGATTCCTTCTCCACGTACTCATGCAGCCGCAGTGTCATACGGAATCCGTCCACCATCTCCGGTAGCTGGGGCCTGAATGTTGTCTTGCAGGCCCGGCAGGTGTATCGGCGGCGGACCACCCAGAGAGTGACCCGCTTGCCGTGGATGGGCAGATCACGATAGGGAACGTCACGCTTGCCGAACCGCACGAACTCACCCTGCACGCCGCACCCCTCGCAGGCTACTGGTGTAGGTGCTTCAAGCCGAAAATGTATGTCTTCATTCTGCTCATCAGAATCCACCAACTGGTACCCAGGAAGGCTTAACGAATTAATCATCTCCCGCCTTGATCAGAAAAACAGGTAGGTGGCGTAACCGGCAATCATCGCCATAGCAAAAATGACTGCTAAAAACGCCGCTAAAAGCTTCAGCGTGAACAAAGAGCGCAACAGAATGAGCTCAGTCAGGCTGGCTCCGGCACTGCCGATGATCAACGCTAGCACCGTCCCGGCACCCACGCCTTTGGCCATCAGAGCCGCTGCCAGAGGTATGACGGCTTCAGCGCGAATATACAACGGCACGCCGATGACAGCGGCAACTGGAATGGCAAAGGGATTATCTGGGCCTGCATACTGCTCCAATAAGTCAGTGGGCATGAAACCATAGATCACGCTGCCAATCGCAATACCGATGAGCAGGTAAGGCAACACATCGATAAAGTCCGACCAAGCTTCCCGCCACACACCACTGTACTTCCCTTCTTTCTTAACCGTGACAGTGGGTTGACTGTCACAGCATTCGCTAGACGTAGAGACTGTTGTCTTCCTATCAGCCCCGCAAGAAGCCGTCTTCGGAGTGGTGTCGCAGCTGTTGGTGCCGCAACTCGATGCGGTCGATGTAGCACTGCACGGGCTTGCTGATGAACTACATCCACTGCTCTCTTGTGTCGCCGTCCGGCGCACATAACGCTCGAAGCCAAGCGTGTGAAGCAGCCATCCGGCACCTACCGCGACCACCAAAGCGGCGAGCACATAGATAGCAGTAAGTGTCCATCCAAACGTGGCAACCAGCAGGCCGACGACGATAGGATTCAGCAACGGAGATGAGAAAAGAAACACCATCATCGGCCCAAAACCGGCCCGTGCCCGAATCAACCCTTTCAACATGGGGATAGTCGAGCAACTACAGAAGGGCGTTATAGCTCCTAAACCAGCAGCAAGAAAATAGCCTCGCTTCCCACTGGAAGTCAGTAACGCTTCCACCTTGGATGGTGGGATGTGACGTTGAAGAACTCCGACCAGCAAGCTAATGCCAATGAATAAAACCGATAGCTCGATAGCGAGAAAGGCGAACATGCCTAGAGCGTCTTGGAGTTGAGATGACATTCAATATTACTCCTATATTTCTAGTATTGTCGAAATGATGTACGCAGCCTACTTGCGTTTATCCGACCTGTCAACTATAATTCTAGAAACATCGAATTATTGGGGCGTGCTATGGATCACGAAAAGGTTGCAGCCAGCTTAGCTGAGCTAGGGAATAGTCACCGACTGTCCGTGTTCCGCTTTCTGGTCAAAGCTGGCCATGATGGGGCTTCGGTCGGAGATATCCAGAAGGGGCTGGGTATTCCTGCTTCGACGCTATCACATCACCTTGCGCGCATGGCCAAGGTAGGGCTGATCCGGCAGGAGAAACATAGCCGCACGATTGTCTGTATACCCGAGTATGGGCACCTAGAGAATTTGATCGGTTTCTTACAAGAGGAATGTTGTGCAGGTGTCCGGATTGCGCATGAACCAGAACCGCTTTGACGCTTGCCCAGCTCTCGCTGTCCTCCCTAGTCAGCATCGCTATGAAGACTCAGGCGAAGGTGGAAACAGAAAATTGGCAGTAGAGTAGGCTGAAGAGGATCAATCAGATAATCCGCTGAGAAAGATTTTCTTCTTTACATCTTTGGCATTTTATCAACCAGAAATTCCGGATACCCAATATTTATAAAGTAATCACCGCGACCAATGCCACACAATTTTAACAGAACTTCGCGAATCGGAACCTCACCTTCTGACCACTGATAAGTAACATATTTACCACCCAGCGGTAGTAAGAATGGATGCTTGGTTGTTGAACTCCCCCCACCAAAACCATAATTTTTTCTGGGTAAAGGGTTTCTGCTCGCAGCATAACGCTCAACCAATTGAAGAAAAGGTTTGTATTTAGCTGCAACAATAAACTCACCTTTAGAGCCATCAGCATATTTGAAAGAAACTGTCATCGCTCCATCGGAATCTTTCTCTGAATAATTAAGCGGTATAAGCGCGTTCCGCAATGAAACATCAGTCATACATGAAAGAGCAGCGTAAGCAATAGGCATTGCTCTTATTGTTACAACTTGCTTTTTAAGAACGGTGACTTTTGCTTCCATCGTGTATACACCATCATCTCGTTTAATCTTGTTAAACGTGGTCATCTTTTGATCTTTAACAATGTCGGCGTAGGTTTTTACTAGATGGTCGGTCAACTCAGCTCTGCTATCAGAAAGCAAATTTAGGTTCTTTGATAATTGGAATGAAGCTCCAGACACATCAACCTTGCCTTTATCACCTTCGCTATTGAGGAAATATATCAGAGTGTCATAAGGGTCTTCGCTGTAGGTTTTCGAGAGGAGTTCGAGTGCTCGAAGAAAGGTAATTCCGTCAGTTTCTCCAACAGTGTCGCGCTTATTGATGTCAGCGACAATAAACCCAGCTTCCTCATCTTTGGCTTCGGGGTGGGAGCTTTCTTCTAAGCCTGAAAATAACGCTTTTACGTCCTTTGATGCACGACCTTTGTAAGCGCGAACTTGAGCAACTTTTGATGTCCGACCATCTTTATTTGACGTAACCATTTTAATGGGGTGGCGAACCTGTCTAATCACTGTGTCGTTAAATGCAGTGTAATAGGCAAACAAAGTGTAAGCTGCCGACATGCATTGATTAAAAGGACTCGCTAAGCCTTCTGAAGCTGAACCATTTTTTCTCCCAAGTGTAATCGTGATGTCACGATTATCTATTCTTTCAACCACAATGTTTTCTAGGTATTGAGGTGGGGGCGATTCGGGGTTTTCTTCTTTAAACGCAATAAGTTGAGTTACCAAAGAGAAAAAGAGAAGCTGAGTGCGTCTAACTAGTGCATACCATTCGCTTGATGTATAAGGTAGTGTAGCAAAATCTGTTATCTCACCAGTAAAGCTCTTAAGCGTGGCTTGCATGTCTGACACATCAAAATCAAGCACTGGAAGCATCGAGTCGAGATTCATCTTTTTTTGAAGAGCTGAGGATTCCAACAAACCAAACTCTTCACCATTATGATACTGAAATTGGTATTTTTTAGGCTCACTAGCAATGTCAACTAAGCGCCGTAACTCACCTGAGTTACCAGCGTAATAAAGATATCCAGCCTGACTAAAAGGGTCGAACTTCTTAATGTCGCAAAATGCAATGTAAGTCTTTAAGGCGCTTAATTTAACTACTAGAGACCATGCATTGGTTTCATTTTTCTTCTCTTGATCAACCCATCTTTTTAGCTTTTGCATTCTTTCCAGTCGAGAGGGTTTAGCTAATGGTTTTTTGGGATCACACTGTTCATGACACCAATAAATAAAATTGTGTCTTGTGCTGTTTAGCACCCCTTCTGGCCGTATATCAACGATCAAATCTAATGAAGTAACATTTTTCTTAGTAATCGGCGGAGCGGGTGATTTATTTTGATTTCTCGATGCTGCTAATCGACTTTTTGCCATATCATCACCTCAGCGATTGTTGTGCGAATTGATTTTTACGCTGAGCGAATTCCAACCATGTTTTATTGTCATTCATGTAGTTAACGTATTTTTGAGTGGTAGAGGTGCTTTCATGCCCCATCAAATCAGCCAGCTCCTGTAACAAAGCCTCGAAGGGCTTACCTGTTTCCATATGTTTGCTGTACAGCCAGTCGGTTGCGAAAGTGGCTCGTAAGTCATGAGGGGCAAAATAAATATCAAGCCCACAGTGTGTCAAATCATTGCGGATAGTTTCCACATACTTTTGAATGGTGTTTGGAGCGTAGATATTGCCATTCGATTTAACGAATAAGTGGTTATGGCGAAGTAATCCTTTTTCAATAGCCTTCTTCCTCGCCTTACTTAACTTGTACTCGTACAACAGATCCATGACACTGGCTGGGATTTCAATTGTTCTGTTTTTTTTGAACTTGGTTAAGCAACCGTTAATATTCTCACCAATTTGCACCTTAACTACTTTAGCTTTTGGCTTGTCCACGACAGAGGCAGGAAATGTTATTAATTCCTCCAATCTCAATCCCGTTTCAGTTTTTAAGTACACCATTAGGGCTTTAGTGTCAGATGAATTTTCAATATCAAGGTGTTTATAAAGCTCTTGTTTTTCATCTTCACGAAGTGGGTTAAGCTCTCGAATATCAGCATCTTGAGGTTTTTTTATGTTCTTAAATGGTCTAGTGAGACCTGTGGTGTATACAATAATTTCCTTACTGTGACTGCGATTGAGATGTGAGAGCATTTCATGTTGTGCTCTGTTTCCTTTGTTGCTTATGCGAACAGTCTTTGCCTTAAACTCAAATGGTCGAAAGGTTTTGCTGATTGAAATGATCCGCTGGCGATGAAGGAAGATGAAGTAATTGACAACTTTCAAAACATAGTTAGAGGCTGTACTTGGAGAACCACCGACTTTTCCAGTTTCATCCTTGGTATAAAGGTTTTCCAATAAATAGTCTCGATATCTCACGATTGGACTTTCCTCTACCTTCTCGGTGCAGTCATATATTGTTAACGGAGGTTTTTCATCAACCAGAAGGCCAGTCCTTGGGTGTGTATGTTCGGGGATTTCCGTGCTCAACCACCGATAGAAGCTCAATAACGCAACTGCATGGGATTGAATCGTCTTATCGGAGGATATATCTGGATCTGCCAACAAAGAGTGAAGATATAGATTCACTGGCACCACATTGATACCATCGGGGTCTATTAAAATTGGAAGTTTATGAGCAAATGGTTTTGAGTTGTCCCTAACGTCATGGATGATCTCGCCACTGTCAGGGTGTGGCCTACTTATAAATGAGGGATATTTCTCCGTACTAATCCACATAAGACAATAGTCAAAGCCGAAGTCATCTGGAAACGACCTATTTTGTTCAATCACATTAACACCTAAATCATCCGTTATTCACACTGCTAAGCCTTCCCCCAGGGGGTTACGCGTTCATACATCTACTTTTTCAAGATATTTCTTAACCAATAGTAAAAATTGTAACCACCCCTCATCTCGACGTCTAATTTATACAACCTGAAACATTACAACATGTGATGTCTAAAGTATTTCCCAACTGTAAGCTAGAATTTGCCAATGAACAATGTCGTGACGAAGTGAAATAGACTTGGTAGACTCACGCTTATGAAAAATTTAAAACGAATAAGTTACATCATGATCTCGCTGATACTCTTTCAGTCGTTTTCTGCTGTGGCCAATTCATTAGATTTTCATGCAATAGATACTCAACATTTGCAACATGAACACAATCATGCTGAGCATGATAAGAGTTTGTCATCAACAAGTATTCAAGATGCAAGTACCGACCAAGTAAAGGGGCAGCATAACCCAGCCGACTGTCATCACTGTGGTCATTGCCATGGTACACATGTTCAGTGGGTCGGTCATGACAGTATCAGTAAACACCATCACGTGGTGTCCAACCACAACTTTAACTATCTAGATGCTCTTATAGACGCACCTATCAACCGCCTACTGCGCCCACCTAAGCAAAAATCCTAAATTCTGTTTAAAGCTCGTCGCGATAACCTTAAACGCGACGTCCGTTATTATTTAATTTTAGGATTATTATGAATCTCACTCATTTTATTGGGCGTGACCTGCATGTCAGGCCGCCACTGCTATCTGCGTCTTTTAAGCGTATTCAAACAACAAAAGCCACATCATTGAGACGGCTTAGCTTACTTACATTTAATGGCACCAAACTGCTGTGCACTTGCTTATTGTTTGTACCGATTTTTGCTCATGCGCAAAATCAGAACTGGGAAAGTTGGTTCTCTTCACAGATAAACAAACATCCCGATATTGTCGCGGCCAAAGAACAATTGTTAAGCACAGGTGCGCTCGCTGATGCTTCTGAACGAGCCCTTTATAACCCTGAATTGTCAACTGACTATACGCGTAATGGCGATAACAATGACTACAGCGTGGGTGTTGAACAGACAATCGACCTTTGGGACAGGCAAGGCGCAAGGCGACAAAAAGCGGGTTTTATGCGCACTGCTGCACAAGCTCAATACCAAGAAGTCGTTTTAAACAAATCAGCTGATGCTATTGATGCATTAATCAATTGGCGTGCAGCAAGAAGTGCCGCTGTAATTGCAAAATCACAACAACAGCAACTTAATTCGTTACTTGAATTGGTCGAAATACGTCAAGCGGCTGGTGATCTAGGGAGTATCGATGCAGAGCTTACCTTTTTGTCGTTATCGAAACAATTTGCTCAAGTGGCGGGAGCAGAGGCTCAACTTCAAATGGCCGAAGCAATGGTGCGGGAGTTACTTCCTGATTGGGAGCCAGAGCGAGGGATTATACCCGACGACTTTTGGCCTTCTAATGCTACATATCCGTCTGATGAAGAATTACTAAAACACCCAAAAGTAGCAAGCGCTTATGCGCAATGGCTCACGCAAAAAGAAGAAGCAGAAGTCACTAGACGTAGTGCAAAAGCAAATCCTACTTTTGGTATTAATGCAGGGCAGGAAGCGCGAGAAAACACCGTTGGGCTGACCTTTTCCATACCGTTAAACATTCGCAACGATTACAGTGCAGAAACTCGCGCCGCAGAACGCATGGCGTTAGAAACTGAAGCACGTTTTAGAGCGCAGTATCGGAAACTTCGTTTCGATTTAAAAGGAGCGTTTGGCGCGTGGCAAAGCTACAACCTACAGTTTACGCAATGGCAATCATTGGTAAAGGGTCGCATCGAGAGTAGTGGTGATTTGTTAGAGAAGCAGTGGCGCAGTGGCGATTTATCAACGACTAACTACCTTATTGCACTGAATCAACGCGCAGAAAGTTTACTGTCTGGCATAGAGCTCGAAAAGCAAACGCGCATAGCATTAAAAAATCTCATGCTGCAATCAGGTCGTCTTATCGACTTGCCCCCAGTTCAACACGATTTCTCAATTGAGTAACAGGATTAACAAAATGAATAAAACAGTATTAGCAGTTTTCATCGCCACATTTGTCGGCGCTGCACCAAGTTTCGCACAAAAGTCTGATCAACAGCATGCTCACAATGAAACGGTAACAAGCATCGATAAAAGCATAAAAGATAAACATGACGAACATACTGATGATGGTCATGAAGAACATGAACTACAAGATGGTCAAAAGCTTGATGAGCATGGAGGCGAGGGTGCCGATGAACATGATGATCACGAAAGCGAACATGCTCATGATAAAGGTGAAAACGAGGATAAAGATGATGAAGAGCATGATGAAACTGCTTCTGCATCGTTAGACTCCAATCAAATGGCATTAGCCAACATTAAAGTAAGCACACTAAGCCCCAAAATTGTCAATTATACTTTGTATGCACCGGGTGAAATATTTTCAAACGGCTATAGCAGCTATAGAGTATCACCCAGAGTGGCATCCGTTGTCACGCGTCGTCATGTGGCATTGGGAGACAGGGTAAATAAAGGCCAAGTGCTTGTCACGCTTTTTAGCGAAACCGTTGCGCAAGCACAAGCCAATTACCGAACAACATATCCAGAATGGGAAAGAGTAAAAGGACTTGGTCGAAAAACTGTTGGAGAGCAGCGCTACATTGATGCAAAAGCTAATTTTGAAGCGGCTAGTGCAGTATTAATCTCATATGGTTTATCCGATGCAGATTTGAAAACGCTCACCTCACAGCAATCAATAACATTAGGAGAATATCGCTTACGTGCTGAAATTGATGGCGCGGTACTCAGTGACTCGTTTGAACAAGGTCAGCGTATTGATGCGGGAGAGCCGTTGATCTCGTTGGCAGATGAAAGTGAACTTTGGGTAGAAGCGCATCTACCATCGAATATTAACCTGCGGTTAGGTGCAGGTTCTCCGGCACAAATCAAAGTGGGAGACTTCACAGTTGATGCAACGGTTACACAAGAGGCACATACCATTGACCCAATTACTCGAACGAGAACGGTTCGGCTATTAGTGAGCAACCCTGAACATCGTTTGCATCCTGGTCAATTTGCCGAGGTGTATTTCCGTTTTCTGACAAAAATGCCGGTAATGGCTGTTTCAGAAAGTGCGCTAATGCGAGGGCCCGATGGAGACTGGATGGTATTTGTAGAAGATCATCCCGGCGAGTTTTTACCCGTCGAAGTTGAACTTGGAAGAGCGCTTGGTGGCTTGCGGGAAATAACCGGTGTAGAGCCGGGTTCTCGCGTAGTAAGCGAAGGTGCTTTTTTTGTCGCTTCACAAATCGCTAAAGGCGGTTTTGACCCACACAACCACTAATTAGGAGGAGTCTTTATGTTTAATAAATTAATTGATTGGGCTGTTACTAATCGTTTGTTAGTGGTGATTGCTCTGACAACGTTAATAGTCAGCGCGGTTTTTGTTATTCCAAAACTGAATTTGGATGCATTTCCAGATGTCACCAACGTGCAAGTATCTGTCAATACAGAAGCACCGGGGTTAGCTGCCGAAGAAGTAGAGCAGTTAATTACTTATCCAATAGAAGCGGTGATGTATGCCTTACCGGATGTGATGGAAGTGCGCTCTATTTCCAAAACAGGTCTTTCAGGTGTGACCGTTGTGTTTAGCGAGGACACAGATATCTATTTTGCACGTCAATTGGTATTCGAGCGTCTGCAAGCGGCTAAAGAGTTAATTCCCGAGGGCGTCGGTACGCCAGAAATGGGACCCAACACATCAGGATTGGGGCAAGTGTATCAGTATCTATTGTTGGCTGAGCCCGATTCAGGCCTAGACGCTATGGCGTTGCGTAGTTTAAATGATTGGGTGGTGAAATTGCTGCTGCTTCCTGCCGATGGCGTAACGGATGTGCTCTCTTTTGGTGGGGAAGTACGCCAATACCAAGTTAACCTCAATCCATCTCAATTACTTGGATATGGCTTGACTCAAGATATAGTGATGGAAGCACTTGAGCGGAATAATACCAATGTGGGGGGGTGGTATATGAACCGAGGGCAGGAGCAACTTGTGATAAGAGGCACTGGCTGGTTAGATCATGGCGAGGAAGGGTTAGAGCAATTACGTCAGGTACCTTTAAAAACCGTAGACGGAACAACGATTACTGTATCCGATGTGGCGAACGTTGAGTTAGGTAGCGAAATTCGTCAGGGTGCTGCCACCATGACCAGAAAAGACGCCGACGGTAACATTCAAAACTTAGGTGAAGTCGTCTCAGGCATTGTACTTAAGCGCATGGGAGCTAACACGAAAGCCACAATTGATGGCGTCAATGCTCGTATTCAGCGAATTAACCAAGCATTGCCTGATGGCGTGAGTTTTGAAGTATTCTACGATCAAGCTGACTTAATTACTCAAGCCGTGGATACGGTTGTAAATGCGCTAATGTTAGCGTTCGTATTTATTATTGTTATTCTAGCTTTATTTTTGATGAATCTACGAGCCACGTTTTTAGTCCTGATTTCGATCCCTATTTCTATTGGTATTGCCTTAATGGTCATGTCGTGGTTTGGACTTTCTGCCAACCTTATGTCGCTTGGGGGCATTGCAGTGGCAATCGGCATGCTAGTAGATGGCTCAGTGGTAATGGTTGAAAACATGTTTAAACACTTGACTCACACTGATGCTGAGCATGATCACAAGAGACAATTGGGTGAACATGTTGAAGATGATGATCCATTAGACTCGTCCCATGATACGCACGGTATCGCTTTGCGATTACAAGAAGCGGGCAAGGAGGTAGCCCGGCCTATCTTCTTCGCAACAGCCATAATCCTTGTGGTATTCATGCCTTTGTTTAGCTTTGAAGGCGTTGAAGCAAAATTATTTCAACCAATGGCTATTAGTATTATGTTGGCCATGCTTTCGGCGGTATTAGTTGCACTGATTATTGTACCGGCATTGGCGACGTATCTATTTAAAAAAGGCGTGAAACCACGAGAAAGCGTTGTGTTGAAACCTTTAGACGCGGGGTATCGCAAAGGGCTATCGTGGGCAATTTTGCATAAAAAAGTAGTGATTGGAATTGCTGCAATTATGGTAGTCGCTGCTGGTGTAGTGCTTCCTCGGCTTGGCACAGAGTTTGTACCAGAACTGGAAGAGGGCACCATTAACTTGCGTGTTACTTTAGCGCCTTCATCTAGTTTAGATACTGCCCTAGAGGTCTCCCCTAAGCTTGAGAATATATTAATGGGGTTTCCAGAAGTCACCTATACATTGTCGCGTATCGGTCGCGCCGAAATAGGAGGCGATCCTGAGCCTGTAAACAATATCGAAATTTATATCGGGTTAAAGCCAGTGCCTGAATGGACAAGTGCAAGTAACCGCTATGAACTGCAAGCGTTAATGGAAGAAAAAATGGAGCAACATCCGGGTTTGCTCTTCAATTTTTCTCAACCTATCGCGACAAGAGTGGACGAGTTGTTATCGGGTGTAAGAGCTCAACTTGCCATTAAATTATTTGGACCTGATCTTGACATCTTGGCTGAAAAAGGCCAAGCCATTGAAGCTTTAGTAAAAGAAGTTGAAGGTGCAAGAGATGTTGCTATGGAGCAAATTGCCGGTGAATCTCAACTGATTGTGACACCGAATCGCCGCGCTCTGTCGCGCTATGGGTTGGCCGTGGGTGATGTAATGGAGCTCGTAAGCGAAGGTTTAGGTGGAGCCAGCGCTGGCCAAATCATCAATGGTAATGAGCGCTATGATATTTATGTCAGGCTTGCTGAACAATTTCGAAATAACAGTCAAACGATAGCCGACTTGCGCTTACAAACTCCGTCAGGTGCATGGGTTCGTTTAGGAGATGTTGCAGAAGTGACGATTGCTTCTGGTCCACCGCAAGTCAGACGTGATGACGTACAGAGGCGAGTTGTTATCCAGGCAAATGTTCAAGGTCGAGACATGGGTAGCGTGGTGGCAGATATTCGTCAATCTATTGATGAGCAGCTAGCACTGCCTACTGGCTATTCAGTGGATATTGGCGGGCAATTTGAGAATCAGCAACGAGCGCAGAAGCGACTATCATTGGTTGTGCCACTTTCTTTGGGGTTAATAGCTTTATTATTGTACTTTGCTTTTGCTTCATTTGGTCAGGCAATGTTGATACTTGTAAATGTACCATTGGCTGTTATCGGGGGGGTATTTTCACTTTGGTTATCAGGTCAATATCTTTCTGTGCCGAGCTCCGTAGGTTTTATTACCCTATTCGGCGTAGCGGTGTTAAACGGAGTCGTGATGGTAGAAAGCATCAATCAGCGTGTTGCAGACGGGTTATCGGTATCTGACGCCGTATTTGATGGTGCTACATCAAGACTGCGCCCTGTATTGATGACAGCGATTACATCTGCGCTAGGCCTTATTCCAATGTTACTGTCTAATGGCGTTGGTGCTGAAATCCAAAAGCCTTTAGCGAGTGTAATCGTTGGTGGCTTGGTAACCGCTACATTTTTAACTCTATTTGTATTACCTGTGCTATTCGCCTGGTTTTCAAAAGGGAAGTTAAAAGATATGGCAAGAGCGCCTTCCTAAGCTCAGCTGGCCTGCTGTGTGCGATGAGCATCGGCAGGCTGATTATCACTTTATAAGGGGTTCACCCATTAAGCTGCCCTGTCAAGTAAACAATAATATGCGTTTCCCCTTGGTTCTGGCGGTTCAAGGGTTTTCGATGTCCAATATCCGCCTCTATTCATCTCGTTTTTTAGTCGGACAGCGTCTATTCTTGCTCGCACCAGTCTACCGCATTAATCATTGCAGAAAACGCCAATTAGATCTGTTCCAGGCTAGGGGAATTGGACACTATTCTGGCATCACTTGAACACCAGTTCAGGTGAGACTTAGCACACTTTTTCCCTGATTTCGAGAATTCAATGTTTAAGTAAATCGGAATACGACCGTCAATCTAGAACTCCCGTTTTAACGTCATACAATTCACGTGTCTAATATTACTCATTACGTGATTTACTAAAGTATAAATTATCAGTCATTGCGACATTGGTTGTGCGCCATATTGCTAATGATAGGTATTCGTATTATCATTAGCTAATTAATGCAACTTCTTTTTTACCTTATCACTACCCACCAAGGAATACTTTTTATGCAAACAAAGCTAACGCGCTTAACTTTGTCAGTTTCGACCGCACTACTATCTTTCAGTTCACTAGCTCAAGAAACACCCGATGTAGGCGAGGCGGGTGACAAAATAATGCCTGCTATAGAAGTTATTCGCGTAATAGGCGACAGCACCTCCGCTCTTTTAAAACAAACGGGTAGCGTTGTTATTATCAATCAAGATCAAATTGATAAAATTCAACCCTTGTCGACACAAGATGTTTTGCGAAGTATTCCCGGTGTGAATATTAAAAGTGAAGAAGAAACTGCCATAGTGTCTAACATTGGTATTCGGGGCCTTTCAGCAAGTGAATCTAAGTCTCTACTTTTAGAAGATGGCGTGCCCGTTGCACCGGGTCTTTTTATTGGTAACGCCCGTTATTTTAATCCCCGTATTCAGCGTGTAAGTCAAATTGAAGTACTGAAAGGCTCAGCTTCACTTCGCTATGGCCCATCCACAATAGGCGGCGTAGTGAATTATAAAACTAAAACACCCGATGATGGTGTCATCCTCACTGGCCGTGCTGGTTCCTTTAATATGCAAGAAATTACTGTAGAAGCGGGTGGCAAAAACGAAGACGAGGATGCATTTGCTGGTGTTTTAGCAACCCGCGCTAGCAGCGATGGCTTTATGGATAAAGGCTATGATATGACCGATGTAATGGCAAAAGCTGGTGTTATTTTTGACAATGGTCAAAAGTTAGGCATTAAACTATCGCGTTATGAAAATGACGCAAATATCTCTTATCGTGGATTATTACTAGCTGAGTATGAAGCGGGTGAAGACTACAACCCTGCACCAGACGATTACTACTTAACCGAGCGTACAGCGTTTGATATTAATCACGAATGGTCATTATCTAACGACGCAACCCTAAACACCCTTGTTTATTGGAGTGACGTGAGCCGCGATTATTGGCGTTATAGTGTTGATACTGAGGCCTCAAACGAGGCCAATAGTTGGGTATATACCGACAGTTTAACCGGAAATAATCGCTCGTTTGAGCGCGTTGGAATAGAAACTCGCTTGACTTTAGAACACAGCCTTATGGGTGTAGAAGCCAACAGTGAATTTGGCTTACGTTTCATGCAAGAGGAGTCAAACGACACCCGAATTCGAGCGCTGCGCAGCTCCGATCGCACAGGAGCAAACGATCGCCACCGTATTGATTCGGCGCAAAGCTATGCCGGCTATGCCCAAAGCCGTATTCAATTAAGCAATGCTTTTGCTTTTACACCCGGCCTTAGAGTAGAGTCCTATGAGCAAAAAAGAATAATACTAACCAACGATAATGCAGAAGCAACAACCAGCAACACCGAAATTCTACCCGGTGTTGGCGCAACTTACGACTTGAATGATTCGGCACAAATTTATGGTGGTGTTTACCGCGCTTTCTCGCCCGCTTCAAACGGTGTGGCACTTGACGGGCTGAGCGATCAAAACTTAGATGGAGAGCGTTCAACTAACTATGAGCTAGGCCTCAGAGGAAAGCAGGGCGACATTACTTATGAAGCAGCCGCTTTTATCATGGACTTTAGCAATCAAGTGGTAACGGGTAATAGCGACCCTAATTTGTCTCAGTCCAACGGCGGTGAAACTGAACATTTAGGTATGGAATTGCTGTTAGCCTATGATATTGGTAGTGGCTTTTATATTGATACTAACGCTACGTTTATCCCAACTTCAGAATTTAAAACAGGAGAAAATAGTGGAAACCGACTTCCGTATGCGCCAAAAGTAATTGCCAATGTTGCTTTGAGTTATGAAAGTGATAAGTTAAGCGGGGCATTAACCGTGCATCATCGAGGCGAACAATATGGTGATGCAAGCAACACAGTAGACATACCTGATGATGCCG
>Ga0208830_1000880_pt1 | contig 14284 bp, 13 predicted proteins | sample DeeseametaMP2634_FD_184169 | JGI IMG/M metagenome (GOLD analysis project Ga0208830, IMG submission 184169) | Marine microbial communities from the Deep Atlantic Ocean - MP2634 (SPAdes) | ecosystem: Environmental > Aquatic > Marine > Oceanic | place: Northeast of Antigua and Barbuda, North... | reverse complement strand
ATTAATTGTTCCAAAAAGCACTTGGTGAGAAGGTACGTGAGCAATTTTTTTAGAAAAAATTTTCTCTGTTAATTCAAAGGCTTGATCTCCCGAAACACGAATAACAGCAATTGCTCCAATGCCATTAGCTGTAGATAATGCACATATAGTATCTGTAGATGATAAATTCATAGTTTAAAAATAGGGTTGTATCCTTAAAAATGGAAATATATGAGCAGCTTAAGTGAATTAATTATTCCTTAATCAACTTTCGCTTGTTATTCATTGATTAATCATATATTTTTACAAATACAAAATTTAATTTATAATTCGTTCAAATGAGTGTATTAGTCAATAAAGATTCTAAAGTTATCGTTCAAGGGTTTACTGGTAGCGAAGGTACTTTCCACGCTGGTCAAATGATTGAGTATGGAACAAATGTAGTTGGAGGGGTAACTCCAGGTAAAGGAGGTCAAACACATCTTGATCGTCCAGTTTTTAACACAGTTACTGAAGCTGTTAAAGAAAAAGGAGCAAACGTTTCTATCATATTTGTACCACCAGCATTTGCAGCTGATGCTATTATGGAAGCTGCTGAAGCAGGTATTCAAGTAATCATTTGTATTACTGAAGGTATCCCTACTAAAGATATGGTAGCTGTAAAAGAGTATTTATCTGATAAAGACGTACGCTTAATTGGACCAAACTGCCCAGGTGTTATTACTGCTGATGAAGCTAAAATTGGTATCATGCCAGGATTTATCTTTAAAAAAGGTAGAGTTGGTATTGTTTCTAAATCAGGTACATTAACTTACGAAGCTGCTGATCAAGTAGTAAAAGCTGGATTAGGTATTTCTACTGCTATTGGTATTGGTGGTGACCCAATCATCGGAACTACAACTAAAGAAGCTGTAGAATTATTCATGAATGATCCAGAAACTGATGCAATTGTAATGATTGGAGAAATTGGAGGAAGCATGGAAGCAAATGCAGCTCGTTGGATCAAAGAAAATGGTACAAAACCTGTTGTTGGTTTTATTGCAGGACAAACAGCACCAAAAGGTCGTAAAATGGGACATGCTGGAGCTATTGTAGGTGGAGCTGATGATACTGCACAAGCTAAAATGAAAATCATGGAAGAGTGTGGTATTACTGTAGCAAAATCTCCTGCAGATATAGGTAAAAAAGTTGCTGAAGCGCTAAGCGTGAATGCATAACAACTAAGCATAAAATAATTTTAAGCCTGTACTTTCCTGTGCAGGCTTTTTTTATTGTTAAACATCATGGATTTTGAATTCGATAAAAAATGGAGAAACCTAGTGAAGGAGTTATCTACTCATCAAGACGAAGAGTTAGATTTCCAATCTATTTTATTCTTAATAGGTATTCAGGAGTTAAATAAAGGTTTTATAAAGCTTAATAAAGATCAAAAGCTAGAAGTCATGCACATTGCTGTATGTACGGTACTAGAGCCTTACGGATTTTATGAATACTCAGGACATGACGATGACGGGTGGCCACATTATGAGGTTAAAAAAACACTTCCTAGCTTAGACCCAAGAGATCAAGAAAAATTTATGAAACAAGCAGTAATGGATTACTTTGATAAAAATTAATCCCAAATAACAGCAATAGATCCAAACTCTCCGCTTGTAGATGACCAAGTAATATCACCAAATTGCTGTGCTGCTAAACAAAAAGGTGAAGCAGAGTGATTTTTACATACAGATGCTGTTGCCCCAGGAGCAATTGTATTTCCACTAGGAGCAACATATCCTCCAGAAAAAGGAAAATTAAGCGTAACGGTTCCAGTAGTAGTATTTGTAAAGTTATGGCAAACTGTGCAACAACCACCACACGCTCCTCTATAGTCACAACTAAAACCACAAGAACTAGTTACACCTCCTCCAGCACAAACAAATGCAAAGGGAGGTAATACATTGAAAGTAACATCATCAGTAGTTGGACCACCACAACCAGTTACAGTATACCTTATAGTTACAGTATTTCCTGCATCACCAGTATTAGGGCCATATTGTCCACCACTAATTGAACCGTTTCCTACAATAACAGAAAAAGTTCCTCCACCTGGTGTACCTGTTAGTGTTCTAAAGTCATTATAACATAAATCAGCACTACTGGTAGTGTTATTCGCTGGTGCTCCTCCACTAGTGTTATCGGTTAAACCTGTAGAACAAGGTCCTGTGTTTGTTGAGCTAATACATAAATTACCCGTACCGCTAATTGTTAAACTATTAACAGCAGTAGAAGTAATATTGAGTTGTAGGCAATGTGCATTTCCTGTAATATTAGGATATGTTCCTGCCGTTGGAATAACAACAGTGTGTGTTGCTGTAGGTACAGTTCCTAAACTCCAATTACAGCCATCATGCCAATCATTATCGACCGAACCATTCCATGTGTTTGTTTGTGATAATGAATAATCACAAACCAAAACAACAGAAACAAAAAGGACGTATTTAATTACACTCCTACTCATAATTTGATTTAGTATTTTACAAAAAAAAATCTCTTGAAAGCATAAAACTTAGTCAAGAGATTAAAAAATTTAAATCTATTTTAAATTTAGCAAGTTTGGCAAATAACTGTTTGTTCGTTATCGCTTTCCTCTTCAATTTTAATGATTCCAGTTGCTTGACCGTTATTTACATCAATATCTAAAACAGCAAAACCTGCTTGACCTAATTCATAAAGTTCATCATATCTGAATGTAGCTACCCCACTACTATTAGTAGTTTCTGTTTTGTCAACCCCATCTCTAACTTGATTTGAAGCATTAGCAACGTAAAGCCTTACCTCAGCACCAACCACTACATTTTCACTAGCATCAACAACAGTTACAATAGCTGTTGTGGGCTTTTCTTTACCTCTACAACTCATTAAAGTAACTACACCTGTAGCTAATAATACTCCCAGAACTTTTTTCATCGCTTTAATTTTTAATCCGAACTTAAGTTTAGCCCTTATTTTCGTAGCTTTGTTAACCAAAAATATAAATAAATATGTTTAATGTACGAATTTTAGGACTATTTTGTTGCATAATAACGGTTTTAGGATGCTCAGGGTTGTCTAAAACAACAAAAAAAACACCAATACCTATGGAAAATCAAGTAGTTAAATTATCTACAACTCATGGAGATATGATTATTGAACTCTATGATGAAACACCTTTACACAAAGCTAATTTCTTAAAGCTAGTAGACTCAGGATTTTATGATAGTTTACTATTTCACAGAGTAATAAAAAATTTTATGATTCAAGGTGGAGATCCTAATTCAAAAGGAGCTGATGCTAACGCTCAATTAGGAAGTGGTGGTCCAGGTTATAAAGTTGATGCTGAATTTAATACTAAATTTTATCATAAAAAAGGAGCATTATCTGCTGCAAGACAAGGAGATGCTGTTAACCCTAAGAAAAAATCATCAGGGTCTCAGTTTTATATTGTGCAAGGAAAAAAGACTAGTCCTGCTGAATTAAAAAGATACCAAAAACCTGGTTTTTCATATACCGAAGAGCAAATAAACGTATATGACTCTATAGGAGGAACACCTTTTCTAGATCAAGAATATACTGTTTTTGGAGAAGTAATTTATGGGTTAGATGTTATCGATAAAATAGCTGCTGTTCCTACAAGAAGAGGAGACAGGCCCGTTGAAGATGTTGTTATGACGATGGAAGTTGTTGATAAGACTAAACTTGAGGAACTTAAAAAGTAATTAGTACAGATGAAAGATCAAGTTGAGAAACTAATACTAGAGGTAGAAGATTTTAAAACCACTGATACAAACGAATTAGAATCTTTTCGTATTCGTTTTATGGGTAAAAAGGGAGTAATGAATGATTTATTTAAATCATTTAAAGATGTTCCTAATGATCAAAAAAAGGAATTTGGTCAATTACTTAATACACTAAAGGTTAAAGCTCAAGAAAAGCATACCAAATTAAAAAGTGAGCTATCAGCAAACACAAATCAAAATACTAACAAACCAGATGATTTAACCCTTCCTGTTTTAAATGATCAATTAGGAGCTAGACACCCTATTTCACTCATTAGAAATCAAATAATTGATATTTTTTCAAGGATAGGCTACACCGTTTCCGAAGGCCCTGAAATTGAGGATGATTGGCATAACTTTACGGCATTAAACTTTCCAGAAGAACATCCTGCAAGAGACATGCAAGATACTTTTTTTATTGATGAAAAACATGCCTTAAGAACACATACATCTAGTGTGCAAGTTCGAGTTATGGAGAACAATAAACCTCCAATACGTACTATTTCTCCAGGTAGAGTATTTAGAAATGAGGCCATTTCTGCTAGGGCACACTGCATCTTTCATCAAGTAGAAGGTTTGTATATCGATAAAGATGTATCCTTTGCAGACTTAAAACAAACACTGCTTTATTTTGCTCGCGAAATGTTTGGTGAAAAAACAGAAATTAGGTTAAGACCTTCTTACTTTCCATTTACTGAGCCAAGTGCAGAAGTAGATGTATCGTGCAATATTTGTTCTGGTAAAGGTTGTAATGTTTGTAAACACACAGGTTTTTTAGAAATTCTAGGCTGTGGAATGGTTGACCCAAACGTATTAGAAAATTGTGGAATAGATTCTTCTGTTTACAGCGGATTTGCTTTTGGTATGGGAATAGAAAGAATAACCATGTTAAAATATCAAATCAATGATTTGCGTTTATTCTTTGAAAACGATGTGCGTTTTCTTAAACAATTCCAATCAGCATGATGCATTCCATTAAACTATCTTTACCTCTATTATTCTTATTTTTAACCTCATGCTTTACGTATCATGAGGTGGATGTTTTAAGTGTTGGGGATTACCGAATAAGTAATGTAACAAAGGAGGATGTTAATGTTTCCATTAACCTAGAGGTTAATAACCCAAATGGTTATAACATCAGACTTAAAAAAACTGATTTAGACCTATACGTTGAAGGGGAAAAAGTAGGTATAGCAAGAATTACAGAAGATGTTGTTTTAAAAAAAAGAACCCAAGAGAAGTATAAACTCACATTTGAATCTAATTACAAAGAACTCTCAGGATCAATTTTAGGCAAACTCCCCTCCTTACTTAGAAAGTCAACTATAAAAGTTGGACTAAAAGGAAAAGTAAAGGCCAAAGCTAATTGGCTTTTAGGCAAAAGGTTTGATTTAGATGTAGAGGAATCTGTTAACGTAGCAGAATTATCTAAACTAATTCAATTATAACGGAATATTCCCGTGCTTTTTTCTTGGTAATTGATCTACTTTGTTTTTAAGCATATCAAATGCCTTAATTAACTTTTCACGCGTTTGTTTTGGCTCAATTACCTCATCAACATAACCTCTTGCAGCAGCATTGTATGGATTAGCGAAAAGCTCAGCGTACTCTGCTTCTTTTTCTTTCCATTTAGCCTCTTTATCATCTGCATTTTTGATTTCTCGCTTAAAAATAATTTCAGATGCTCCTTTTGCGCCCATCACAGCAATTTCTGCACTTGGCCAAGCAAAGTTCATATCAGCACCTATGTGCTTTGAATTCATTACATCATAAGCTCCCCCATATGCTTTACGTGTGATAACAGTTATTCTTGGAACTGTTGCTTCGCAGAAGGCATAGAGTAATTTAGCTCCATTTTTTATGATACCATTCCATTCTTGATCTGTTCCAGGTAAAAAACCAGGCACATCTTCAAATACTAATAAAGGAATATTAAAGCAATCACAAAAACGAACAAAACGTGCAGCTTTATTTGATGCATTGTTATCTAACACTCCCGCTAAAAAAGCTGGTTGATTCGCTACAACACCTATACTTTTACCTCCAATATGAGCAAAACCAACAACAATGTTTTCAGCAAAATCTTTTTGTACTTCATAAAAGCTATCTCCATCTACTACCTCACTAATGACATCTCTAATATCATATGGCTGGTTAGGGTTTTCTGGTATTATAGTATTTAGTTTCTCTCTAATTAATTGGTCCTCCTCAAAGTTTACCCTTGGAGATTCTTCTTCACAGTTTTGAGGGATATATTCTAAAAGCTTTTTTATTCCGTTAATACATGCTACTTCATTTTCTGCAGTAAAATGAGTAACTCCCGATTTAGTTGAATGCGTGCTTGCTCCTCCTAACTCTTCTGAAGTAACTTCCTCATGCGTAACAGTTTTAACCACATTAGGTCCAGTAACAAACATGTAAGAGGTGTTTTCAACCATGAATATAAAATCGGTTAATGCAGGAGAATAAACAGCTCCTCCAGCACATGGTCCCATAACTGCAGATATTTGTGGAACTACACCACTAGCCAGTGTATTTCTATAAAAAATATCAGCATAACCACCTAAAGAAACTACCCCTTCCTGAATACGTGCACCTCCAGAATCATTTAAACCAATAACTGGAGCTCCGTTTTTCATTGCTAAGTCCATTACTTTGCATATTTTTTCAGCATGAGCCTCTGCTAAAGAACCTCCCATTACTGTAAAGTCTTGTGAGAAAACATAAACCAATCGTCCGTTTACTTTTCCGTACCCGGTAACAACTCCATCTCCTAAAAAGGTACTTTTATCTAATCCAAAATTGGTTGATCTGTGTGTTACAAACATGCCAATTTCTTCAAAGCTTCCTTCGTCAAGTAAAAAATTAATTCGTTCTCTTGCGGTAAGCTTTCCTTTATCGTGCTGTTTTTTAATTCTGTCTTCTCCCCCACCTAACTTAGCTTCTGCAATTTTTTGGTTTAATAAGTCAATTTTTTCTTCCATAGTTATGCAATGTTCTAATCAAAGTTATGATAAAGAATTAATTTAGAAATACAGATCAAGAATTAAGTATAAAAATCGCTTATCTTCGTTAGCTAGTGAAAGGGTTTCTATTAAATATTAGTTTAAGAAAACGTATTTATTTTGGCATGCTGGCCATTATTATTGTTTCTTCATTAGCTATAGGTTTAACGACTATTTTCTTTTTCAAAAATCAAAACGAAGAATACCATATAAGTCGTTTAAAGCGAAAGGATAGCCAAATTGCCAAAAGTATTCAATACTTTCTATTTAAAAACAATATTGAAAACCAATTAGATGCAGTACCTAAAACACTCTATGAGAAAATCGAAGAACTATCTGATGTAAACGATATAGGTATTAATATTTATGATATTAATGGCAAAATTTTATTTGCATTTTTACCTACTGAAGTAGATGAGATATATGATGGGTATGAGTTCGAAAATGAAATCGAAGAATTTGTACTAAACGATTTACATAAGTATGGAGATAACGATGTGGTAATGGAGAAAATAGGGGAGAATAGAATGGCAACTTATTCTTACATTAAAAACCAATCAGATAAAAAAATTGGAATTCTTAAAATACCCTATCAAGATTTTAGTAAAAAAAGCATAGAGTTTAACTCCTTTTATACTGCTCTTATAGAAGTTTACATATTCCTTTTAATAGGAGCCAGTATTTTTGCTTACTACATATCTAACACGATATCCAACAGCTTAAAAACCATTGGTGAAAGCATGAAAAGTGTAGGGATTGATAAAAAGAATGAGCGCATAGATTGGAAAACAAAAGACGAAATAGGCGACTTGGTTAATCAATACAACAATATGATTGACCAATTAGAGCAAAGTGCAGAGTTGTTAGCACAATCAGAAAGAGAAACGGCTTGGAGAGAAATGGCAAAGCAGGTGGCTCATGAAATTAAAAATCCACTTACCCCGATGAAGCTTAACGTGCAGTTTTTAGAGCAAACATTAAAACCTTCAACCGAAAATTTTAATGAACGATTAAAGAAGTTTTCATCTCAAATGATTGCTCAAATAGATACGTTAACAAATATTGCTAACGAGTTTTCATCATTTGCTAAAATGCCTAAAACCAGTTTAGAAAAAGTTGATCTAGCCGATATTATTTCAGTAGCTAAAAGAACCTTTGATAAAGAAATAAAAATTGCTTATTCCAATACTGATATAAGTGAAATGATTATTCAAGGAGATAGGGAGCAACTTATACGTGTATTTAACAACTTATTTAAAAATGCTGTTCAAGCTATACCTGCCGATAAAAAGGGAGTTATAGTAATTAACATAAACGAAGAGGATAATCTATATACAATAGAAATTAAAGATAACGGAAAAGGAATACCTCCAGATCAATACCAAAATATTTTTGTTCCGAACTTTACCACTAAATCTTCTGGGTCTGGATTAGGTTTAGCTATGGTTAAAAATATTGTAAAACAACATGAGGGAATCATTTGGTTTGAAAGTAAAGTAGATCAAGGAACGAGCTTTTTCCTAAGCTTTCCAAAAGGATAAAATTTAAAAAGCAATTAACCTTTCTTTTTTTCTTTTATTAATTGCTCCATCAGTTTTTGAGTTTTCTTCTTTTTTTCAAGTGTACTAAAAAATTCCTTTTCGAAATTTTCAATAATGTTAATGGATTTTCGGAGTACCTTTTTTCCTTTTTTTGATATGGTAATTCTAAATGCTCTTTTATCGCCAGCATGATTATAACGGTCGATATATTCTTTTTTCTCTAGTGATCGTATCACTTTAGAAGTCATCATAATGTTGGTTCGAGCTTGTTGTGCTATTTTAACCTGTGTTTTTTCTTCATGATTAACTTCTAACTCGTAAACTGCTTTTAAAATTAAAAATTGTACATGTGTTAAATCAATCGCTTTTAACTCAGTAGTTAACTGTTTTTGCCACTCGTTGCTTAATTCCCATATTGTAAAACCTAAATAGCTCAAAATTATCTACACATTATAACCTACTGTAAAAATAACGATCTTAAAAGAATTATAAGAAACCTGCTATTCTAATTAATTTTCTAAAAGTAAACTTTATTAACTTTGCATTGCATATGAGTATAGGTATTGAGGATATAAAACACAAGTATAAACACAGTCAAACAGTAAATAAACTTGATGAGCTTTTAGTGGTTAACAATGCCAAAATAAACCTAAAAGGTACTGTTGGCGCTTCGCTTGCATTTATTTCTTCAGCTTTAATTCATGGTGATAACGATCCACACATCTTTATTTTTTCTGACAAAGAAGAGGCAGCCTATTTTTTTAATACACTAGAAAATATTAATCCCGATTGGAAGGGAAAAAAAGTTTTTTTCTACCCAGCTTCCTACAAACGACCTTATCAAATTGAAAAAACGGATAATGCAAACGTTTTACAACGTGCAGAAGTCTTAAATGTGATCTCAAAAAGACGAAAAGGCGTTGCTATAGTTTCTTATCCAGAAGCTCTAGTAGAAAAAGTGGTATCAAAAAAAGAGCTTAAAAAAAGTACCATTGATATACTCCATGGAGAATCCTATTCCATTGACTTTTTAAATGAATTGTTCATTGAGCATGAGTTTGAAAAGGTTGATTATGTTTATGAACCCGGTCAGTTTTCGGTTAGGGGAGGAATTGTTGATGTGTTTTCATATTCCAACGATCATCCATACCGAATAGAGTTTTTTGGTGATGAGGTTGACTCTATTCGCTCATTTAATATCGAAGATCAATTATCCCTTAAAACGCATAAAAAAATTACCGTTACTCCTAATGTACAAGGTCATTTATTAGAAGAATCCAGAGGTAGCTTTTTTGATTTTTTCCCTCAACAAACAGTTATTTGGCTAAAATCATATGATATAGCAAAAGGGAAAATTGCTGATGGCTTTGAAAAAGCTGAATATGCATACGAAAAGTTAGAGTCTGAAATGAAAAGATTGCCACCTAGTGATCTATACATAAACCTAGATGACTTTCATAAAGGACTTACTAAAAGTAAAGTAATAGAATTTGGAGGGAAAACAGCATTAAACGCTCAGCAAGAAGTGTTTATTCATTGCTCACCTCAACCAGTTTTCAATAAAAAATTTGATCTTTTAGCACAAAACCTAATTGAAAATACCATAGCAGAATATGAGAATTTTATCTTCTCTGATAATGCCACACAAATTGAACGTTTGATTGATATTTTTGAAGATACAAACAAAGAAGTTGACTTCACTCCCATCAACCATTCCATCCATGAAGGTTTTATAGATAATGACTTAAAAATCATTTGCTATACAGATCACCAAATTTTTGAACGATACCATCGATTTAAATTAAAAGAAGGATTTAAAAAATCTTCTCAAGCCATTAGCTTAAAAGATATTTACGGACTTAAAAAAGGGGATTACGTAGTACATATAGATCATGGAATTGGTAAATTCTCTGGACTTCAAAAAATTGATGTAAACGGAAAAGAACAGGAAGCCATTCGGTTAATTTATGATGGAGGAGATGTTCTTTATGTAAGTATTCACTCGCTGCATAGAATCTCTAAATTTTCTGGAAAAGACGGTAGAAAACCTAAAATAAATAAACTAGGAACAGCTACTTGGAAAAACTTAAAAGATAAAACCAAAAAGAGAGTAAAAGAAGTTGCCTTTGACCTTATTGAGTTATATGCCAAGCGTAAAATGCAAAAAGGCTTTGCTTTTCAACCAGACACCTATTTACAGCATGAGTTAGAAGCTTCTTTTATGTATGAGGACACCCCAGATCAAGAAAAAACAACCATTGCAGTTAAAGAGGATATGGAAAAGCCCATCCCAATGGATCGTTTGGTATGCGGTGATGTAGGCTTTGGAAAAACAGAAATAGCCATAAGAGCTGCTTTTAAAGCCGTTACCGATGGAAAGCAAGTAGCAGTATTAGTTCCTACAACAATCCTAAGCTTTCAACATTTTAGAAGTTTTAATAGTCGGTTAAAAGAGTTTCCTTGTAAGGTAGATTATATTAGCCGCTTTAGGTCATCAGCTAAAAACAAGCAAGCGCTAGAAGGTTTAGAAAGCGGTAAGGTTGATATTATTATTGGGACACACATGCTGGTAGGTAAAAAAGTGAAATTTAAAAACCTTGGTTTACTTATTATTGATGAAGAACAAAAGTTTGGAGTTAGTGTAAAAGATAAATTAAAAACAATCAAAGAAAATGTTGATACACTTACTTTAACTGCAACTCCTATTCCTAGAACGCTCCAGTTTTCATTAATGGGAGCAAGGGATTTATCGGTAATTACTACTCCTCCACCAAACCGCCAACCGATAGAAACCGAAATTCATACATTTAATGAAGAGCTAATTCGAGATGCTATAAATTATGAAATGCAGCGAGGCGGACAAGCATATTTTGTTCATAACAGGGTACAAAACATAAAGGAAGTGGCTGGAATGATTCAGCGATTAGTACCTGATGCTAAAGTTGCTATTGTTCACGGACAAATGGAAGGACAAAAAATAGAGGCAGTTATGCTCGATTTTATTGAAGGCATGTATGATGTATTAGTCGCCACCTCCATTATTGAATCAGGAATTGATGTGCCAAATGCCAACACCATGATTATTAATATGGCTAATAATTTTGGACTAAGTGATCTTCACCAAATGAGAGGGAGGATTGGGCGATCAAATAAAAAAGCCTTCTGTTATTTAATTACTCCTCCACTACACACCTTAAGTAGTGATTCCAGAAAACGATTACAAGCCATTGAGCAATTTAGCGATTTAGGTAGTGGGTTTAACATTGCTATGAAGGATTTAGATATTCGTGGAGCTGGTGATTTACTAGGGGCAAATCAAAGTGGATATATTAATGATATTGGTTTTGCTACCTATCAAAAAATCCTCAATGAAACCATTCAAGAGTTAAAGAATAATGAATTTAAGGAGTTGTTCGAAGAAGAAAATAACGACTCTTTCCAATCTACTGATGATTTCCAACTAGAAACGGATTTAGAAATTCTTATTCCTGATGATTATGTAAATAATATAGCCGAAAGGTTATCCCTTTATCAAGAACTTGATGATGTTAAAAACGAGGAAGAGCTAACTAACTTTAAAAACATGCTTGTTGATCGTTTTGGTCCTATTCCTAAACAAGCTCAGGAGTTACTAGAAACCATCCATCTAAAGTTTTTAGCAAAACAGTTTGGCTTAGAGCGAATCATCTTAAAATCAAACAAGTTTATTGGCTACTTTGTTAGCGATCAACAATCCAAATTTTACGAATCACCTTTATTTAATAGCATTATCGCTTTTGTTCAAATTAATAGTCAAAAGTGTAAGCTATCAGAAAAAAATGGAAAGCTACGCATCGTAATAAACAAAGTAGCTGATGTAAATCAAGCCATCAAAAAAATTAAAGAAATAGAGAAGTTAGCTATACAAATGGAAGCCTAGCTTTTACCTGTGCTACCAAATCCACCTGACCCTCTATCTGTTTCTGTAAGCTCCTTTACCTCCACCCAAGTTGCTTGTGTATATTCTGCAACAACAAGTTGGGCAACGCGTTCGCCTGGAGCTATTTCAACAGCTTCATTTGATAGATTAATCAAAATTACGCCAACATCTCCTCTGTAGTCAGCATCAATTGTTCCAGGGGCATTTAAAACAGTAATTCCTTTTTTGTATGCTAGTCCACTTCTTGGACGAACTTGTGCTTCATAACCACTTGGAAGTGCTAAATGTAAACCCGTTGGTATTAGTTTTCTTTCTAATGGTTTTAATGTAACCGTATTCTCGATATTTGCTCTTAAATCTAACCCAGCAGATTGCTCTGTAGCATATTCTGGCAATGGGTTATTCGACTTATTAATTATTTCTATTTTCATAATTACGTTCTTTTAAAAAGTGCCTTTAACTGCGGTTTCTCAATTATATAAATAAACCACACATACACTAAAAATAATATGGCGTGAATGAATAACTTAATAAATAAAGAATCACTTATCAATAAATCAATTCCTTTACTAACAAAAAACAGTCCAAGAGCACTAAAAAAGTAAAACGAAACTTTCTTTACATTGTATTTAATAGGGTAATGTTTTTGTCCTAAGTAGTAAGAAACAGCCATCATTGTTCCGTAAGCAATTAATGTTGTCCATGCGGAAGCAACAAAACCAAAATAAGGAATAAAAATTACGTTGAGTAGAATAGTTATAATTGCTCCAACTCCAGCTATATATGCTCCGTATTTGGTTTTTCCAGAAAGCTTATACCAAATAGACTGGTTAAAGTAAACACCAAGAAAAATATTTGCAATGAGTAATATTGGAACTACTGTTAACCCAACCCAATATTCTTGGTTTGGAATAAACCATTTAAATACATCAATAAATAATACTATTCCTAAAAAAATGCTTGAAACCGTTATAACAAAGTACGTCATTACCATGGAGTAAGTTAGGTTGGCGTCTTTATCATTTTGTTTACTAAAGAAAAACGGTTCAGCCGCATACCTAAACGCTTGTATAAAAAGTGTTATGAGTATAGACAACTTGTAAACACCTCCATAAATACCTACTTGAGTTAGCGCATAGGTAGTATCATACATTGATGCTAAAATTCGTTTTAATAAAATTCTATCCAGTGTTTCATTGATGATACCTGCTATACCAGCTAGTAATAACGGTGAACTATAAAGCAGTAGTTTTTTTAGTAAATCAGCATCAAAAAAGGCGAAATCAAATCGAATTTCTTTTCTTAGTAAAACAAGCTTACTAATGGATGCTAAAAGATTAGCTATAAATACATAACCAATTCCTATAGAAGGGGAATAAATAGTATCCGAAAGCCAGCACCACGTTGAGGTATCGTGGTAGTACTTTCCAAACCAAACAAAAAACACAACAAAAAAGATGTTAACTCCAATGGAGACTAAGTTTATAATTGCAAAACGTTTAGCTTCATTTGCTTTTCTTAAACTAGCTAATGGAATGGAGCAAAAAGCATCAATACCAAGAATTAAGACTACATAAATAATGAAATCTGGTCTATCGGGATAACCGACAACAGAAGCCAATCCCCCAGAAAAAAACAACCCTAAAAGAATAAAAATACTGCTGGTAGCAGCTAACGATATAAGTGCTGTTTGATATACTTTTTTAGTTTCCTCTTGACTGTTTGAAAACCGAAAAAATCCAGTTTCCATTCCGTAGGTTAGAATAACGATAAAAAAGGAGACATAAGCATATATCTCGGCATTAACCCCATATTCTTCGGGTAAAAAAACAAAGGTTAAAAGTGGCGTAAGAAAGTAGTTGAGTATTCTACCAACAATACTGCTTAATCCATAGATTGCTGTTTGACTAGCAAGTTGTTTTAATGCGTTCAATTATACCGTTATCTGTAAAAAGGACTACACAAAATTTGCCTGTGTTCGTCCGTAGTTTGCTATACGATGAAGATAGTAAAAACTTAGCAGAACTATGATAGAGGAAATAG
>Ga0208830_1000879_pt1 | contig 14297 bp, 13 predicted proteins | sample DeeseametaMP2634_FD_184169 | JGI IMG/M metagenome (GOLD analysis project Ga0208830, IMG submission 184169) | Marine microbial communities from the Deep Atlantic Ocean - MP2634 (SPAdes) | ecosystem: Environmental > Aquatic > Marine > Oceanic | place: Northeast of Antigua and Barbuda, North... | reverse complement strand
CTTCTGGAATTGGAAATGATGCAATATAACCAATAGTATTAGTTTTTGTCATCTTTCCAGCTATATGTCCCAAAAGAGTTCTACCCTGATAAAATCTTGCTGAATAAGTAGACACATTAGAATGTTCTCTTTTGTAACCAGTAGCATGTTCAAATTTTACATTTGGAAAATCTTTAGCAACTTTGTTTGTTGGATCCATATATCCAAAACTAGTTGTAAAAATTAAACCATGTCCTGATTTAGCTAATTGTCTAATAACTCTTTCTGAATCGGCTCCTTCCGGAACACTTTCTACGTAAGTTGTTTTAAATCCCGCTGCTTCTACTGCGTTTCTTCCTTCATGATGTTGATACGTCCATCCATGATCACCAGTTGGACCAACATAAACAAAACCAACCTTTAATTCTGCATTTGCAGAAAAACTATAGGCCACTAAGAAAAACAAAGAAGAGATAAAATAGCGAAAAAAATTTTTTAACATAAGTTTCCCCTTTTTAATTTTTATTGATTATTAAGCTTATCCGTTATTAATTAAAAAAAAATAATTTTTTTTAAATAACTAATATTACTTTTCTTTATAGAAGATTTTTCCTAGAGAACTTGGAGTACTAAGCTTGATTTTTCTACTATCACGAGAAATTACAACTAATACTATTATTGTCATAATGTATGGAAGGGCAGAAAGGAATTGTACAGGAATTCTTAGACCCAAAGCTTGCATATGTAGTTGTATAATTGTTAAACCACCAAATATCATTGCTCCAATCAAAACTTTTATTGGATTCCATGTTGCAAAAACTACTAGAGCTAGGGCAATCCAACCACGTCCTGCAGTCATATTCTCAATCCATTGTGGAGTATAAATTAATGATAAATAAGCACCTGCTAAACCGCACATGGCCCCTCCGTATAGAACACATAAATAGCGAACTAAAATAACATTAATTCCTTGATTTGATGCAGAATCTGGAGAATCTCCTACAGCTCTTATCATTAATCCTATTTTTGTTCTTTTTAGAAAATAGTTTGTAAGAAATGGTAAAATGAAAGCAAAGTAAAATATAATAGAGTGCCCAAATAATATTGGACCAAAAAAAGGTATTGTTTCTGACAAATTATCTAAGAAAACTGGAAATTCTTTTCCTGGAATTCCAACGAAATTTTTTCCTATCATTGCAGACATTCCTATTCCAAAAATTGTTAGAGCAAGTCCAGTAGCAACATGGTTTGTGAGCAAAGTTTGGGTTAGAAAACCAAAAATTATAGAAATAATTATTCCACCAAACATAGATCCAATTATTGCAATAAATAAATTGCCAGTTACTATCATCAATGAAAAACCCGAAATAGCTCCTATGATCATCATACCTTCAATTCCTAAATTTAATACACCAGAACGTTCAGTAATTAATTCACCTGATGCAGCTAGAATTAAAGGAACTGATGAAGCCATTATTGATGCAATAAGCACTCCTATAAAATTAATATCAAAGCTCATTTTTTTTTATTCCTAAAAATTTTATTTTAAAAAATAACAAGTAGTCCGAAGCAAGTAAAAAAAATAAAATCATACCTTGAAAGACTTGCCCAGTATATTTTGGTATTTGTAAAAAAATTTGCGCAGTCTCTGCGCCCAAATAGGTAAGAGCTACTACCAATGATGCAAAAATTATTCCTATAGGATTTAGTCTACCCAAAAAAGCAACTATGATAGCTGTAAATCCATAATCAGGAGAAATCATTCTATGAAGTTGTCCTATCGGACCAGTTATTTCTCCAACACCAGCTAGGCCGGCACAAGCTCCACTGATCATAAAAACTAATATGATCATTGTTTTACCTTTGTAGCCAGCGTATCTAGCAGTTTTCAAACTGAAACCAGATACTTTCATTTGAAATCCTAAATAAGTTTTATAAAAAATGAACCAACTAATTAACACTGAGGCTAGAGCAATAAATATTCCTGCATGAATTCTTAAACCTTCAAATAATATTGGCATTCTTGCAGAATCACTAAATTGTCTAGTTTCTGGAAAATTGAAACCTTCTGGATTGCTCCAAGGTCCAACAACTAAATAATCCAACAATAATTTGGAAACATAAACAAGCATTAAACTAACCAAAATTTCGTTAGTATTAAAATATGTTTTTAAAATAGCAGGTATCATTGCATAAAGCATTCCTCCTATAGCTCCAGCCAAGATTACAATAGGAAGAATGTAAAAACCTTCTTGATTATAAAAAAGTAGAGCAACTCCACCGCCTACAATTCCTCCAAAAGTTAATTGTCCTTCAGCACCTATATTCCAATTATTACTTTTAAAACAAAAAGATAAACCTATAGCAATTAAGCATAATGGAGTTGCTTTTAAAAGAAGTTCGCTAAATCCATATACATCAGAGATAGGAATTATAAAAAAGAATTTTAGTGCTTCTAAAGGATTAAAACCTAAAAAATAAAAAATTAAACCACCGCCAATTAAAGTTAATATTATTGCTAAAATTGGAGTTAGAAAAAATATCGATTTTGAAACCTCATCTCTTTTTACAATTTTAATCAATTTCTCCCCCACCCATTAGCAATCCTAACTTTTCTGAGGTTACATCGTTTGCATCCATTATTTTTGACAATTTCCCTTTATAAATAACGCAAATTTTATCGCTTAATTTTAATAATTCATCAGTATCTGTAGAAATTAGAATAATAGATTTTTTTTGTTCATTAATTTTTATCAATGTTTCATGAATGTAATTTATTGCACCAACATCGAGACCCCAGGTAGGATTAAAACATATTAATAGTTCAGGTGATGTTATTAATTCTCTACCAATGATTAATTTTTGTAGATTTCCACCAGATAAAAATTGGCTTTTTAACTCAACATTGTTGGTATTAACAGAAAACTTAGAAAGAATTTTACTTGAATGTTCTTTTATTTTTTTTTCGTTAATTAATCCTCCTTTAAAAAAATTAGAATCTTTAAAATTGTTTAATGCTACATTTTCAAAAATTGTCAGTTGAGGAATAGCAGCTTGAGACATCCTATCTTCAGGAGAAAAAGCCAACAAATATTGTCTTCTTTCTTGAGGATTAAGTTTTCCAATTTGTTTATTATTAAATAAGATTGAGTTATTTTCTGAAGTAATTTCGCCGCTTAAAATTTGAAAAAGTTCACTTTGGCCATTTCCAGAAATTCCAGCTATACCCAAACATTCTCCTCGATTTAATTCAAAATTTATATTTGATAGATTTGTTTCAAAAGGATCATCACTTTTAAAATTTAAATCAACAATTTTAACTAATTGTTCTTTTGTGTTTTCTTTCAATATTTCTTTTTTTATAGTTTTTAAACTTTGGCCAACCATTTTAATTGCCAATGTTTCGATTTTTTCATCAGCAATTTTGCCAGTTGAAACAAGTTTTCCTTTTCTCATTACAGCCACTTCATCACATAAAGACATCACTTCTTTTAATTTATGAGTTATGTAAATAATCAAAATACCTTCTTCAGAGAATTTTTTTAAAGAAGAAAATAGTTCATTAGTTTCTTGTTCAGTTAATACGGAAGTTGGTTCATCCATAATTAATACTTCGAGTTTTCTAATTAAACATTTTAAAATTTCAACTTTTTGTTTTTGGCCAGCTGAAAGATTTAATACAGGAATATCTAAATCAATTACAAAATTATACTTTTGCATTACGATATTTATGTTTTCTCTCAGATTTATTCTTGATTCATTTGAATCAATAATAAGATTTTCAAATACTGACAAAGTTTCAAATAAATTAAAATGTTGAAACACCATTCCAATTTTATTTTTTTTAGCATCAATTGGAGAATTCAATTTTAAAACTTTATTATTTAAAAAAATTTGACCATTATCAGGTTGAATAACTCCAGAAAGAATTTTTACTAAAGTTGATTTTCCTGCTCCATTTTCTCCAAGCAAAGCATAAATTTTTCCACTTTCAAATTCTAAAGAAACATTGTCATTAGCAATACATCCTGGGTAAATTTTAGATATGTTCGTTACTTTTAGATTTGTATTCATTGTTTTATTTTAATGGTATTTTATTATTTTCTTTATTAGATTGATATTTATCAGAAAATTCTCTGTAAGTTTTTTTTATATTATTTAGAGAAATCATTATGTCTTTTTGTTTATCTTTAGGTATTTCGTTAATTAAATCGTTAATGTTAGTAGATTTCCAGTAAGAATTTTCTTTTAAATATTGACCTTTATCAATATTAAAAACTTCTTTTAAAATATTTAAATCGTGATGAATATTAAAATCTTCAGAAGTAGATTCATAAGGAAAAAGGTAATAAAAATTGTCAAAACCACAAAAAGTGATTGCACTTAGACATAAACTACAAGGTTCATGAGAAGTAATAAATAAACAATTTTTTTCATCAGGTCTTTTTTCTTTGGGTAATTCATAAAATTTTTTTAATGTATGAACTTCCCCGTGCCATAAAGGATTTTCAATTTCATTATTTGTACCCGCAACAATAAGTGAAAAGTCTTCTTTTTTTAGAATAGCAGCTCCAAAAATTTTGTTACCACAAGAAACTCCTTCTAAAGTTAAAGGGATAATATTTTTTTGAAAAACTTCTAATATTTTGTTTAATAAAATTATATTCATTTAATGAAGGATATGTTTATAATTAAAAAAAATCATATTTATTAATTTTGTTAAACTCAATAAAGATATTGTTGAAAAAAAAGAAATCAACTTTTGATGCAGATTATTGTGCTGTAAAATTAGAATCTAATCCTTGGATAGTACAACCTTTCGAAATTTACGAAGAAATAAGAATAGAACAAATCAAAAAAAAACATCAAAAATAAAAAAGGCGATCTAATAAGACCGCCTTTTTTTAAATAACTATATTGTTTTGCTAAGCAACCGCAAAGCTTATTAAACTTAATAGTGCAATAACGTAAATAGCAGGATTTATATCAAGTTTACCTGATAATATTTTAATTGCAGCGTAAGAAATAAATGCCAAAGCTATTCCATGTGAAATAGAATATGTAAATGGCATTGCAATCATACAAAGTACCGCTGGCCCCGATTCTGCAATATCATCCCATTCTATATCAACAATATTTCTCACAAATAGAGTTGCAATATAAACCAATGCAGCTCCATCTATTTCTTTTGGCAAACTCGTAGCTAATGGACTGAAGAATAAACATAATAAGAATAGAATACCTATTACTAATGATGTCATTCCAGTTCTACCACCAGCTTTAACACCTGCGGCAGATTCAACATAAGTTGTTACAGTTGATGTTCCCATCATTGCGCCAGCAACAGTCGATACACTGTCAGAAAGCATTGCTTTACCAATATCTTTAATTTTACCATCTTTGCCAATTTTACCAGCTACATTTGCAACACTAGTTAGTGTTCCAGCCGTATCAAAAAAGTCGATAAAAAATAATGTAAATATCACAGTTACCATTGATGCAGATAAAGCGGCACCTAAATCAAACTTGAACAAGTAAGTCATTGATGGCACTTCACCAATCACACCATTAAATTGACCCCAGCCTGTGATCCAAGCTATTATACTGAATGCAATAATTCCAATTATAATATTTCCTTTGATTCCTTTTTTCTCCATCACAATCATAGAAATAAAAGCTCCAGCACCCAATAATAGAAGCGGATTAGAAAGATCTCCAAGCTGAACTAAAGTTACAGGATTGTCTGCAGTTAACCCCATAATTTCGAATCCAATGAGTGCTAAGAATAATCCTATACCAGCCCCAATACCAAGTTTTAAACTTTTTGGAATTGAGTTAATTAACCAAGCTCTGATGGGTGTTAGTGAAACGATCAAGAACACTACACCGGCAACTAATACAGCTCCCAAAGCTTCTTCAGGAGTATAGTCCATTCCAAGACATACAGTGTAAGCAATAAATGCATTTATTCCCATTCCAGGTGCTAGTCCAACAGGCCAGGTTTTTGCGTAAAAGGCGGCTATAAAACAAGCAAGTGCCGCCGCACATGCTGTGGCAGTAAATACACCGCCAAAGTCAAAGCCACCGTCAGATAATATAACTGGATTTAAAAACATTATATATGCCATTGTCAAAAAAGTTGAGACACCGGCAACAACTTCTGTTTTAAAATCAGTTTTATGTTGTTTATATTTAAAGTAGTTATCTAACATTAGACCTCCAATTTTTGTCATACTATAATAGATAATTTTTGTCGTACTCTATAGATTTCGAATAAAAAAATCCTATGGAAAACATTCATAATCTTATAAAATGTTACTAAAATGTTATTTTATACAACTATTAAGTTAATATTTATGACATATTTTGATGCTACTGTATGTTAATGAAAACAAAAATTATAATTATTCTATTTTCAATTTTATTAATGATATCTGGCTGTCAAACTATAAAGAAGAAATCAGATGAAGTTGCAGAAAAAGAAAATGAAAGATTTGGTCAATTTATAGGAAAACAAGTTACAGAATTAAAAATGGAATTAGGCTCTCCAACAGAAGATTATATAAACGAAATAGGAAACGAAACTTTAGTTTATAAAACAAAAAAATATGGAATTCCTTGTGAGAGAAAGTTTGAAATTAATACAGGCGGCACAATAGTTGGATTCACTTCAAGCGGATGTATTTAATTATTCAAAAAAATAAATAATTTTAGAAACTTGTGGGGACAAAGTCCCCACAAATAAGGTTGATACTTATTTAATTTCAATAAGTTTTTTCTTTTTATAGTCTGGCACAATTCTTTCACAAGCGATTGTTAAAAGACCATCTTTTAGCTCTGCACCACTTACTTTTACATCATCTGCAATTGTAAATGATCTTGCAAATTGTCTTTGAGAAATACCCTTATGAATAATTTCATCTTCTTTGTCTTTATCTTCAGATTTACTAACCTGCTTTGTTTTAACAGTTAGTAAATTGTCTTCAAACTCAACTTCAACATCTTTCTTGTTAAAACCAGCAAGAGCAACCTCGATAGAGTACTTGTCTTTTCCAGTTTTTCTTATGTTGTATGGTGGATAATTTGATTGCATGCTCAAACCTCCATTGCTCAACATACTTTCAAATTGGTCAAACATATCGTCAAAACCAACTGAAAAAGGTCTTAGTGAGTTAAATATAGATAGATCCTTACTTGTCATAATATCCTCCTTTGTTAGCAAGGTTATTTATATGAAAGTCCCATTAGGCAACTTTCTATATACATGTAAGTATGAAAATTTAATTTTCAATAAGATTGGATTAAATCTTATCGCAAATTTTTAATGCAAAAGCATAGTCTAAAGATACTTCCTCTATAACGTTATCTCTTCCAGATTTTCCTCCATGTCCTGCATTCATTTCAGTTTTTAATAAAAGTAAATTATTGTCAGTTTTATAATCTCTAAGTTTTGCGGTGAACTTTGCTGGTTCATCGAAAAGAACTCTATTATCACTTAAACTTGTTGTAATAAAAATATGAGGATAATCAATTTTTTTTATATTGTGGTAAGGGGCATAAGAATAAATATAATCAAAATGCTCCTTATTTTCTTTGGCATTACCAAATTCATCAAATTCTCCAACAGTTAAGGGCAAGGAATGATCTAAATTAGTAGTAAGTGAGTCTACAAATGGTACAGACATAATAATTCCTAAAAACAATTCTGAAGCTTGATTAACTACTGCTCCCATCAATAAACCGCCAGCAGATACACCCATTCCAATTATTTTTCCTTTTGAGGTATATTTTTCTTTAATTAAGAACTTTGCAACTGCTATGTAATCTTCAAATGTATTTTTCTTGTTCAATAATTTTCCTTCTTTCCACCACTTCATACCTCTTTCCATTCCTCCTCTTATATGGGTTGTTACCCAAATAATATGTCTATTAATTAAGCTTAATCTTGTAGAAGAAAAACTTGGAGACATAGAACTTCCGTAAGAGCCATATCCGTAAAGTAACAAATTAGCTGAACCATCCACTTTAGTTTTTTTGTGTCTAGTGATTGTAATTGGAACCATTCTTCCATCGAATGATTCACATTCAAGTCTTTCCACAATATAATCATCAGGATTATGACCCGAAGGTATTTTTTGCTCTTTAACTAATTTTTTTTCTTTTGTTTTTAAATTATATAAATAAGTTCTAGCTTGAGTTTTTGGAGAAGAATAACTTAAATGAACAAGATCAGTATTTTTATCTCTTTGTATTAATGAGATTGAAGGAACAATTACTTTTTCATCAACAAAATTTAATTCTTCTTCTACATTTGTTTTTGCATTTCTTACAAAAAGTTTTCCAAGAGCATTTGAAGTTTCAGATCTTAAAACCCAATCATTTAAAAAAACTAATCCACCAATTAAAATTTCATCCTTTGGTTCAATATAAGTTTCCCAATTTTGGATTGATAAATCTTTACATTTATCAATTTTAAAATCTTCTGCGTTGTCATTTGTATGGTTATAAAAATAACCATTCCAAGAATTAACAGAGTATAAAATTCCTCTTTTTCTTTTTTTTATTAATTTTGGCCGAGGTTTTTCTTCATTTACCTCAAAATAATATTGTTCAGAAGTACTATGATCTGAAGTTGTAATAAAAAAATATTTTTCATCTGAACTTAGCCCAATTCCCACTGTAAAAGCTTCACTTTTTTCTTCGAAAATTAATTCATCTTCTTTTACCGAGGTACCTATTTTATGTCTTAGTATTTTTCTTGGTCTGTGATGCTTATCTAGTTTTGAGTAAAAAAAATATTTATCATCCAAACTAAAGCTTATACTTCCTGAAGTTTCCTCAATTTTATCAGTAATTAACTTATTTGATGAAATATCCCTGATATAAATTGTGTAGTATTCGGAGCCTTTTAAATCTAAAGAATATCCTAAATATTTGTCATTCCAACTGACCTCAAGATCACCAACTCCAAAGTATTCAGTATTTAGTTTTTCTTTTTCTTTATCACCATTCCAAATTTCTTCAATTTTGTTGGTTCCAATCTTTTTTCTTAATTTTATAAAGTAATTTCCTTTAGTTGTAGTTTTTATCCAATATTCATACTCTTTATCTTTATATGGAAGTGATTCATCGTCTAATTTAATTCTTCCTTTAATTTCATCAAAAAGTTTTTTTTGTAAATTTTTTGTGTCTTTTAGATGATATTTTGTATACGCATTTTCCTCTTCTAAATATTTCTTAACTTTTGGGAGAAGTTTTGATCTATCTTTTAATACTTCTAGAATGTTTGATTGATGAATCCAGCTATAATTATCCTCCCATGTTATATTGTGACAAGATTTTAGTTCAGATTTTTTTTCTAGATGTGGTATTTTCATAAAAAGGTTTAGATATATGAATATAATGTTTTATTCACTAATTATTTTTATAATTGTTTATTTATTGCTAAAATTTATAGTCAGCTCATCAACAAAAAGGCTTTCAAAAATTGTAAGAATTGCTATTTTTATTTTCTCAATTATTTTGGCAATAGTCTTTGCATTTGGGGGAAGATTTTTACTTTCATTACCTTTAATTCTTTTAAGTTTAGGAGTTATAAAATTAAAGGGACTCACATTGTACCAATTAATAGGCTTGTTTAGACTTATCCAAACACTGAGAAATTCAGGAAGATTTTCTTTCAATCAAAATCAAAATTATAGTAAGTCTTCAAGCCTATCTTTAGATGAAGCATATAAAATTTTAAATTTAGATAAAAAAAAAGGCGTGACAAAACAAGATGTTCAAAAAGCCCACACAAAAATTCAAAAGAAAATTCACCCCGATGTTTCACCAGAAACAGCAAGATTGTCTGCAATAGTCAATGAAGCTAAAGAAGTAGTTTTAAAAAGTCTAAATTAGTTAAGAATTTTTTGAAATTTATAAAAAATCTTTAAAGGATTAATTTTATCTTTGCCCAAAGTATTATGTTCAACTGTTTCTTCACCGTCTGGAATAATTGGATACATTTTCGGACTGTAACTTCCATAAAGTAAAGGAGTGTCTGACATTAAGACAATGGTTGGTATTTCCAGTGCTGCTGACAAGTGACTGAAACTTGAGTCGTTGCAAACAGAAATTTTACAATTTTTAATAATTGGCAGAATATCAATTAAATCTAATTGATCTAGCGCCAAACATTTACTTTGAAATTTAGAGTTTAATATTTCTTTTAAAATTTCTTGCTCCTCATTTTTAGTTCCAGTTGCTAAAAAAAATCTACAATCATATTTTTCTGAGCATAATTGCATAAATTTTATATAAATTTTAGATGGAATTCTTTTTGTTTCTCCAGAACCTCCAGTACCTAGTAGAATATTTAATTGGTTATTTAAAATTTCATACTTCGATTTAGCTTGTTCAATTAGATTTGTATCAATAGAAATAATTGGATTACTTGGAACGTCTATGTTTAATTCTTTTTTTAAAAATGTCTGTGCAGCTTGAATAATATGTTGATTTTTTTTTTCGAATAGAGGGTATTGATATATCTCTTTAATTCTTGCTAATTTAGAAATTAAGTTGAATCTTAATGATGAATTAAAAATAAATACTTTATCAAATTTATATTTTTTTAAATCATTTATTAGTTTAAGAGCTCCTCCAATACCGTCATGACGTCCTTTTATGCTTTTATTATCTCTGTCTAGAATAATGATTTCGCTAATATTTGGGTTTTTATTCAATAATTTTGAAGCCTTTGAGTTTTCTTTAACCAGCAAACTAACTGGGCATGCATATTTCCTTGCTATAGCTTCTATAAATGGCAAAAAAATTACCATATCACCAATACCCATTCTATTTTGTACTGCTAAAATTTTCATTTAATGTTTTATAATCTTTACTAAATTTTTTTTTTATATAAATTTTATTTATGAGTAAAATTGAAGGCATTTATGCGGCTACAGTGTCAGTTTTAGAGGAAAATCTATCATTAAATGTAGATAAAACGACCAAACATGCTGAAAACTTAATTGATCAAGGATGTCATGGTGTTGCAGTTTTCGGGAGCACAGGACAAGCTCAATTAATTCCAATAGGTGAAAAAATAAGAATGATCAATTATCTATCAACCAGCAAATATAAAGATAAATATATTATAGGAACAGGACTAAATTCTTTAAGTGAAACAATAAATTTAATGAAAATTGCAATTTCGTTAAATTTTAAAAAATTTTTGATAATGCCACCAGCTTATTATAAATATGGTGATAGTGATGCAATTATTTTTTTTTCAAAAATAGTAAAACAGGTACCAGAAAGCGAAATCATTTTGTACAACTTTGAAAAACTATGCGGTTATAAATTTAGTATTAATTGTATCGAAGAATTGGTAAAGAGATTTCCAAACCAAATAGTTGGTGTAAAAGATAGTTCTTATAATTTATATGAAAAATTAAAAATTGATAATTTTTCAGTTTTGCCAGGTTCTGAAGAAAAACTGTTAAAAGGATTAGAATTGGGCTGTTCTGGAATAATTACAGCAACCTGCAATGTTACTGCTTCATTAGCTAGGAAAGTGTATGACGATTTTAATGACAATAAAGAGCAAAAATTTAATAAAAAACTTTGCTCAGTAAGAAAAATTTTTGAAGAATTTAATTTAATATCAGCAATACATTCCTTTATGGCTCAGAAAGACAAATCTTACATTAATCTTTTGCCACCTTTAAGTATTTTAAATAATAATGATCAGAAAAGATTATTTGAGGAACTAAAAAAAATAAATTTTAATATAACAAATTTAAAGGCTGCTTAAATGTATTTAGCATCATTTTTAAATAAATTAATTAAAGAGGACGGATTTATATTAGTTGATGCTAATAATAATAAACGTGTAATTGGAATTCCAATAAAAGAAAATCCAATTATACTTAAACTTTTAGACAAAGCATTACATTATAAACTTTTATTTTATCCAGATTTATATTTTGGCGAAGCTTATACCGATGGTTCAATTAAAATTGAAAATGGAACTTTAAGTGATTTTTTAAATATTTACCTTAAAAATAAAGGTAGGTCTGAAATAAATAAATTTAATAAACTTATAAACAGCTTAAGGGGATCATATAGATTTTTAACAAGTTTTAATTTTGTTAAAAAATCTAAATCAAATGTAGCACACCATTATGACATTTCAGATGATCTATATGAATTATTTTTAGATTCTCAGAGACAATATTCTTGTGCATATTTTAAAGATGAAAATGATTCTTTGGAAACAGCTCAAAATAACAAAATCTATCATATTATAAAAAAACTTAATTTGAAACCTAATCAGAGAGTTTTGGATATAGGGAGTGGTTGGGGATCGCTTGCATTGGAAATAGCAAAAAAATCTCAATGTGAAGTTGTTGGCATAACATTATCTGAAAATCAATTTGAATATAGTAAGAAAAAAGTAAAAGATATGAACTTAGAAAATCAAGTTGAATTCAGACTTATAGACTATCGTCAGCTGACTGAAAAGTTTGATAAAATCGTTAGTGTTGGTATGTTTGAACATGTAGGAAGAAAGTTCTATAAAAAATATTTTGAACAAGTATCGAATCTACTTAGTGATGATGGAGTTGCCTTAATACATACCATAGGTTCTGTAAATCCTCCAAGAGATCCGCAACCTTGGATTACAAAATATATCTTCCCTGGAGGATATACACCAAGTTTAAGTGAATTAGCTGATCCAATTGAAAAATCTGGTCTAGCTATTTCAGATTTAGAAATTTTAAGATTGCATTACTCTCATACATTAAGGCATTGGAAAGAAAGGTTTTTAAGTAAAAAGGATAAGATTGTAGAAATGTCTGGCGAGAATTTTTTTAGAATGTGGGAATTTTATTTAACAGGATGTGAGATGGCATTTAAATGGGGTGATCACGTTGTATTTCAATTTCAGCTTACAAAAAAAATAAATTCGATACCTATTACAAGAGACTATATTTATTAGACAATTCTTGGTAAATCGTAATTAGTAACTTTATGAGAAAAAAGAAAAAAAATATAAAAAAAAGAAAAAATAAAATAGTAAAAAAAACATCCAAAATTAAAAAAAAATTACTTAAAAAGAAGATTAAAATCAAAAAAATAATAGTTAGAAAAAAGAAAAAAATTAAAAAAAAAATAACTAAAAAAAAACTACTTAAAAGAAAAATTAAGATCAAAAAAATACTAGTTAGAAAAAAGAAAAAAATTAAATTACGTATAATAAAAGAAAAAGAAAGCTTTCTTCTAGAAATAGTTAGATTTAAAGAAGAATTAAAATCTAATTTTAAATTAAAAATAAATTTTGGTTTGAAAAAAATAATCCAAAGTTTTTTTAAAAAAATTTATCATAAAGTTCAAGAATACAAGAGAGATTACAATAGATTAAGTGTTGAAGAAAAGAAAAGGATTAAATTAAAAGAGCTTGAAAGACAAGAAAAAGAAAAAGAAGAAAAGAAAAGGATTAAATTAAAGGAGCTTGAAAGACAAGATAAAGAAAAAAGAGAGATAGAAAAGCAAAAAAAAGCTGAAGAAGAATTTCAAATAAAATTAAAGGAAAAGGAACTCAGAGAAGAGATTCGTTTAGAAAAAGAAAGAGCAAAAGATATAAAAAAATTTCTAAGACAAGAACAAGCATTTTTAAGAAAAGAACAATCAGAGAGACAAAGAAAATTTTTACAAGAACTCAAAATTGAGCGACAAATAGAAAAATTTAGAATTAGAGAAGTCAAAGAATTAGAAAAACTTGAAAAGATTTCATTACAGGAAAAAAGAGAAAATTATGTAGAACTTCAAGAACGTATCGATAAGTTAAAAGAAAAATATCAATTAATTAGAGACCAAAAAATTAGAGAAAGAGTTGAATCTTTAGGAGTAAAAATTCAAGAAGGAGATGATAGAGGAATTTTACTTCAAAAAGAAAAAGAATACACATTAGCAAGACAAAAAATTGAAACTGCTCTTGAAAGTTTTTATAGAAGCGCAAATAGTTTAGTGTTTCAACTTAACAAAAGACATATCACAAGACATATGTCTATTTTTAGATGCATTGATAGAAGATTTGAAACTGGAGAAATATTTATTAAATGGGATGAAGTGCCAGATGATGAATGGCTAATATTAATTTATATAAAAGATAATTCTCCGGACAAAGGAATAATTATAGAAGATAAATCAAACCCTGAAAAAAATGTTTCAAATGAATTTAAACCTAGCGAAATATTTAAAGCTTCAGACATGATGGTAGATTCTTTAACCCAACTTCTTGGAAGAGAAAGAGCTAAAAAAAAAAATTAATT
>Ga0208830_1000869_pt1 | contig 14342 bp, 13 predicted proteins | sample DeeseametaMP2634_FD_184169 | JGI IMG/M metagenome (GOLD analysis project Ga0208830, IMG submission 184169) | Marine microbial communities from the Deep Atlantic Ocean - MP2634 (SPAdes) | ecosystem: Environmental > Aquatic > Marine > Oceanic | place: Northeast of Antigua and Barbuda, North... | reverse complement strand
AGCGAAGAGCGAACGAGACAGACAGGCAAACGTAAAAGAAGTAAGCGGACAGTTTACTGGAGGATACGCCATCCATCCATTTACGGGAGAAAAAGTAGCGGTTTGGATTGGTGATTATGTATTGGCTAGCTATGGAACGGGGGCTGTAATGGCAGTTCCAGCAGGAGACCAAAGAGATTGGAGTTTTGCAAGGCATTTTGGAATAGATATCATAAACATTTTTAAAGACGAAGATATAAGCGAGGGTGCTTACGATGGAAAAGCTGGAGAATTAATAAACTCTGATTTTCTTAACGGATTATCTCCCAAAAAAGCCATTGGAGAAGCAATCAAAGCCATCCAAGACAAAGGTGTTGGAAAAGGTAAAACGCAATTTAGATTAAGAGATGCTATCTTCTCCAGACAACGTTACTGGGGAGAACCATTTCCTATTTATTACAAAGATGATGTGCCTTATGCATTTCAAGATGATGAATTACCAATTGTGTTACCGCCAGTAGATAAATATTTGCCTACCGAAGATGGAGAACCACCATTGGCACGAGCAAATAACGAAGATTGGAAAACTAAAACAGGTGAACCCTTAGCTTTTGATGGCGACCGTATGGAGTACAACACCATGCCAGGTTGGGCAGGATCTTCCTGGTATTACTTACGTTACATGGATCCAAACAACGAGAACGAGTTTGTTTCTAAAGAAAAAGCAGATTATTGGGGGCAAGTAGATTTATATATTGGTGGTGCGGAGCATGCTACAGGACATTTACTTTACTCGCGTTTTTGGTGTAAGTTCCTTTTTGATAAAGGATACATTTCGTTTAATGAACCTTTCAAAAAAATGATTAACCAAGGGATGATTTTGGGTGTATCAAATTTTATTAAGATTTATAATTTGATTCCAAAGTTCATTGCAGATATAAATGAGATACCTTACAATTACAACAATAAGTATAAACTAATTCTTTCAAAGAATATTGATTTTGAACTGAAAGACTTTCCAAAACTATATCCAGAACTATACAAAAAGATATATTCGAGAATATATAGTGACTTTAAGAGATTAAATCCACATGCAGTAAATGGTTCTATTGAGGAAGGTTTATATGGAACTTTTCAGAGTTCTTTTAGGATTGATATTAATGCTGTTGATGGTGAAAAAGTTGATTTAGATATTCTTTCAAGAAATGCTTCATTTTCTTTTCTTAAGGATGAAGAATGTTATGTTTTAGCTGAAGAGGATGGATCATTTCTTATTTCATCATCAGAAATTGAAAAAATGTCTAAATCCAAGTACAATGTACAAACGCCAGACGAGCTAGTAGAAAAGTATGGAGCAGATACGCTACGTTGTTACGAAATGTTTTTAGGTCCGTTGGAGCAAGCAAAACCATGGGATACCAAAGGGATTAACGGAGTAAGTAACTTTTTAAGAAAACTTTGGCGTTTATTCCATGAGGGAGAAACATTTGCTGTATCAACAGGTGAGCCAAACAAAAAATCATTAAAAACACTGCATACGCTTATTAAAAAAGCAACCGATGATATTGAGCGTTATTCGTTTAATACCGTAGTAAGTGGTATGATGATTGCTGTAAATGAGTTAACCGATCAAAAGTGTAACAACAAGGCAGTATTGAGTGATTTATTAATTATTCTTTCGCCTTATGCACCACATTTAGCTGAAGAATTATGGCAAAAATTAGGAAACACAGAGAGTATCTCTAAAGCTACTTGGCCAGTATTTAACCCAAGCTTTTTAGAGGAAGATGCTTTTGAGTACCCTGTTTCTTTTAATGGTAAAATGAGGTTTAAAATTGAACTGCCAACAAACCTAAGTAAAGAGGATATCGAAAAAGAAGTATTAGCAGCAGAGCAATCAGCAAAGTATTTGGAAGGCAAAGCACCTAAAAAGGTTATCGTTGTACCTAAGAAGATTGTGAACATAGTAGTTTAGTTTTATTTAGTAAGCACTAAGAGAACAACAATGAGAGAAGAAGAAAAAACATGGGGCATGCTATGCCATTTACTTGCTTTAACTGGGTTGGTTATTCCTATAGGGGTGATTGTAGGTCCACTAATTATGTGGTTGGTTAAAAAAGATGAATCTGAGTTTGTAGATTATCATGGAAAAGAGTCTCTCAATTTTCAAATCACAATGATGATAGGAGTTGTTATTGGATTTATAACGAGTATTATTTTTATTGGGTTTATCATCATTACAGCTTGCGGTTTATTGAGTATCATATTTGCTATTATTGCAGCAATTAAAGCCAACGAAGGAGAACGGTATGAGTATCCGTTTGCGTTGAGGCTGATTAAGTAAATAGAGCTAATATTGTCAATGAACGAAATGACAAAAGAAGAGATTAAAAAAACGTGGCGGAGTTTATTGATACCATTTACAATTGGAATAATAGTTTTTATTATCTCAATTTTATTTCATCAATTAGGCAGTAAAAAACTACACCACAAATGTTAAGTTTATTTGGTTGCGTTTTTGGAGTGATTTTTATGTCAGTTTCAGGATTGAAAATGCTGAAATTTAGGAATTATATTAAAAGCCTTTAAGATATGACTTTTAACTAATCCTTCTCCTTAACCGAACACGTATTTATTCCAAAAGGAGCATAAAGCGGACAAAAACTAACAAAACTTGTTAGCACAAATATCCCAGCGAGTACTAAAAGTACGATGCCTAATGCTCCTGAAACTGTTTCCGTGAAGTACAACACACCAATAATAATGGCTATAACTAAACGAATAATTTTATCAATAGACCCCATGTTCTTTTTCATTACGATCTGATTTATTTTGTTAAAATACAGTCTAATATAAACACTTTGCTTTCATATATATGTAACATTTGTTACATAACAAAATCAAAACCGACTGCAAATGAATGAGCTAGTAAAATAAAAATATGTTTCATGTAATTTCGCTTGACATGGATTGCTTTTGATACTATTTTTTATTCAAATACTACCCAAGTACATGTCGCAAGAAAAATCATTCGAAAAGGGCAGAGGTGCCCAAATAAATCCTACCAATAGGTTCTCTAAACAGGAGGATGGCGAATGGTTTGATGATATCCAAGACGAAGAAGAACGATTCGAAAAGCGGAAAACAAAATTTATTGATGTTTACCCTAAAACCATTGTAAACCATGTAAAAAGTCCGGATGTTCCAGATTACTCTATGAATCCTTACCAAGGGTGTGAACACGGATGCATTTATTGTTTTGCTAGAAACTCTCATGAATATTGGGGGTACAGTGCAGGTAAAGATTTTGAACAAGTTATTTTAGTGAAAAGGAATGCGTCAGAACTGCTAGAACAAAAGCTATCCAGTAAATCTTGGAAAGCACATCCCATCGTGCTATCTGGAAATACCGATTGCTACCAACCCATTGAACGAAAACTTAAAATAACAAGAGAAACACTCAAGGTCTTTTTAAAATACAAGCACCCTGTGGGGTTGATTACTAAAAACAGTTTGATCTTGCGAGATTTAGATCTATTAAAACAATTAGCAGATCAAAACTTAGTTCGTGTAGTGATAAGTTTAACCTCTTTAAAAGAAGAAACACGAAGACTATTAGAGCCTCGGACAGCGTCTGTCAATCAAAAACTAAAAACAATTAAAACGTTAAGTGAAAATGGAATACCCGTTACTGCGATGATGGGACCTATTATTCCTTCAATTAATAGTCACGAAATCTTGGAGCTTGCTCAAGCAGCATCTCAACATGGAGCTATTAGTTTTGCTCATACGTTGGTAAGATTAAATGGAGCCATTGGCGAAATTTTTGAAAACTGGATGCATCAAAGCTATCCAGATAGAGCAAATAAAATCCTCAATCAAATCAAAGAATGCCATGGAGGTAAACTAAATGATTCGCGTTACGGAACGCGAATGAGAGGAGAAGGAAATATTGCTAAAAACATATCAGATATGGTTCAACTAGCTAAGCTCAGATATTTTGCCAACAAACCAACGTTTGAATATGACTTTTCAAAATACACCAAAACACCAGAGAATAATCAGTTGAGGTTATTCTAGCTATTCATCCAATTGATTTTTTCTTTTTCCGAATTAAAATCGTTAAAGATTATTTGTCTTAATGTTCCTTCAATTTCTTCTTTAGTGTTACCTATTGGGTTAATTAAAACTACTTGCTTTTCTTCATCTAAGTCTGCTTTAATAATTAATTGATCTTTATGAATTGATAAACCAAAAGAAGAGTTATCAAACCACTTATATTTTTTCACTAGTTGTTTGTAGAAACCCGACCAATTAAAAGTGTTTAGAAGTTCAACTTTTTTGATCAGCTCATTTTGATTATTGAAAAATAACGCAAAAATTAATGCTGCTTTTTCGTTTTTCTCGACTAAGATTGATGCTTTATATTTTCTGTTTCTCGACAACTTTGCTGGCAACTCAATTTTAAATGTAAAATTGGCTTCAACAACTCTATTGTAAGCGTTTTCGAAAATTCTCAAATCCCAATTAAATTCTTTTGCGCACAAAGCAGTAACTCTATGGATCGTATCAAGAATAATTTTGTTTTGGTCTCGATCAGATTGATTCCAGAAAAAACTTTCATCAAATTTTGCATTAACTGTTAAAATACTACCTGCATAACCTTTTATATCATCAGAATGAGAAAGTATAATAGAGATTCTAGAAGTTTTTGGAGGTTTATAACCATCTAAAAAATGGACATATAAATCAGAAATTATATTTTGTTTTGAAGTAAACCTTTTAGCCTCCTCACCCTGATTAGGATAGTACAACGTTATATCTTGTAGTTGTTTCATGATTTATTACTTCGTCTTCTTCACATACTTCGTAACAATCACAATTTTTTGTCCGTCTACTTTTCCTTCAATGTACTCTGGATTTTCCGGATCTAAGGAAATTCTTCGAACGGCAGTTCCTTGTTTGGCAACCATGCTCGATCCTTTTACTTTTAAATCTTTCACTAAAACCACATTGTCGCCTGCCAGTAGTTCTACTCCATTAACATCTACATGCTTTTCTTGTGTGTCTGGATTTCCTGCTTTTGCCCAGCCTAAAACTTCATCCTCTAAATACATCATATCTAGCAAATCTTGGGGCCAGCCTTCACCTTTTAATCTATTAAGCATTCGCCAAGCAACAACTTTTACTGCATCTTGCTCACTCCACATCGAGTCGTTTAAACACCTCCAGTGGTTTGGGTCAGTTTCATCAGGGTTTTCAATTTGATTTATACATGTACTACACGCAATAATAGATTGATCCATGCTTTTTTCTGTAACAGGAGGAACATGGTAAACAGCAAGGTTTTCATTAGAGCCACACAACTCACAAATACCGTTACTTCTTTGTTTTAGTTTATCTAACATAGGGGTTACTTAACACCTAAACTTAAACATTTATAGTGATAAAGTGGTTACATTTTGTTTTATTTGAGATATAATCTAAAAGAAGAACATGCAAGCACTATTAATTACAGGAGGAGTTCTCCTCGTTATTATTTTAATCATTGTAGGAATGTATAACGGATTAATTCGTAAAAAAAATGCGATTGAAAACGCCTTTGGTACCATTGATGTGATGTTAAAAAAACGTCATGATTTAATCCCGAACATGGTGGAAACGGTAAAGCAATACATGGATCATGAAAGAGGAACATTATCAGAAATTGTAAAGTTACGTTCTCAAATTATTAGTACGTCTGATTTATCGTATACCGAACGTGTAAACTTAGAAAATCAGCTAACAAAAAAGCTACAAGGAGTACAAGTAAGTTTTGAGAATTACCCCGATTTAAAATCGAACACGAATTTTTTACAATTACAGGGCACACTTAACGAAGTAGAATCTCAATTGGCTGCATCTCGAAGAGCATTTAATGCAGCTGTACTCGAGTACAATAATGGAATAGAATCATTTCCATCAAACATTATGGCAGGGATGATGGGACTGAAAGAAGCTTCTTATTTCGAAATTCCAGAGATTGAAAGAGCCAATCCAAACGTTAAAAGCTTATTTAACAGTTAGTAGCTAATGAATGAAAACCAACAGCATCATGTTGAGGAGCTTCTAAGAGCGTTAGAGGTTGAGCGAGTAAAAGCTAATAAAATCAAGCGGGTAGGGTGGTTGGTGGTTTTAGCTATACTTTTAGCAGGTGTTGGACTTTTTTTAGCAGGATTTCATGCACGTGAACTTGTTATAACCGGGGTTGCGTGGGTTGTTGCGCTTATAGCAGTATTAATCATTAACCATTTTGTAAATAAAAAAGTTAAAAACAGGTTTAAGGAACAGGTATTATATCCAGCTATAAAATCAAACTATAAAGACCTAACCCACCAGAGTAAAAACTACTTATCAAGAGATCTTTTTCACCACAGTAGGTTATTTAAAACCTATGCCGATCGTTATAATGGAGAAGATTTATTTCAAGGAGTAAGAGGAAAAACCGCGTATAAGTTTTCTGAAATTCATGCTGAAGAACGATACACAACAACAGACTCCAAAGGAAGAACACAAACCAAGTACCGAACAATCTTTAAGGGGGTGTTTTTAATGGCAGATTTTAACAAGCATTTTAATGGACTTACCCGAGTAGTAGAAGGAGGAGATGGCTTTTTTGAAAAGCTGTTTGCGGGGAAAAGCAAAGTTAGTTTGGAGAATCCAACGTTTGAAAAGATTTTTAATACCTACAGTAACGATCAAGCAGAAGCTAGGTATATCCTTACTCCAAAAATGATGGAGCAAATCTTATTGATTAAAGAAAAATGGAACAGTTCGGTAGCATTAAGCTTTCGAGATAACCATGTATTTATTGCTATCACTAGTTACTATAATTTGTTTGAACCTAATATGAAACAAACGTTTGATTTGGCTCACGTAGATCGCATTTTTGAAGAAATTGATAGTTGCCTAGAACTTATTGATATTCTAGACTTAAATACCCGAATTTGGACGAAGAGGTAAAATAAATTACCCTCCCATCGAACAAGCTCCTTCAGCAAAGGCAAAATCTTCGTTTTTGATTTTACCGTAGCCCCCTAATACATCCACCGATGAGTGAATACCGTGTTTCTTTAAAATAGAAATCGCAATTACTGATCGGTAACCACCTGCACAGTGCACATAGTTAAGGTCTGTCTCTGGAAATTTATCTATATTTTCTTCAAGCTTACTAAGAGGTACATGAATGGCACCATCAATATGTGAAGCATTAAACTCACCATCTTTTCGAACGTCAAAAATGAGCGGTTTTTCACTTTTAGCTAGTTCATTAGCTGTTACAAAACCAACAATCGCAGTTAATTCACCACCGTCTACCCAAGTTTGTATACCTCCATCTAAATAACCAATTACGTTGTCAAACCCTACACGGGCTAAACGAATAATGGTTTCTTCTTCTCTTCCTTGAGGTGTTACAAGTAAAACAGGTGTGTTAATATCTTTAATAATGGCACCAACCCAAGGGGCAAACGATCCATCTAAGCCTATAAAAATACTATCAGGTACATGTCCTAAAGAAAAATCTTTTTGATGACGAACATCTAATACAAGCACACCTTCTTGGGCTCTTTTTTCTTTAAAATCAGCTAAAGAAAGTGCTTTTTTCCCTTTAGAAATTACCTGCGAAATATCTTCATATCCATTTTTATTCAATTGAACATTTAAAGGGAAATAGGCGGGAGGAGGTGTTAAGCCATCGGTTAATTCAGTAATAAATTCCTCTTTGGTCATGTCTGCTCTTAAGGCATAGTTCGTTTTCTTTTGGTCACCTAAATTACCTACGGTTTCTTTACTCATGTTTTTACCGCAAGCACTACCAGCACCATGCCCTGGATAAACCGTTAAATCATCCGAAAGAGGCATGATTTTGTTTCTTAGGCTGTCGAAAAGCATACCTGCTAAGTCTTCTTGTGTTAAGTCACCTTTTTGAGCTAAATCTGGTCGTCCAACATCTCCTAAAAATAAAGTGTCCCCTGTAAAAATAGCCTGCTCATTCCCTTCTTTATCGATTAATAAATAACATGAACTTTCTAGTGTATGCCCAGGCGTATGGATTACTCGAATGGTTAAATCACCAACTTTAAACTCTTCACAATCGGTAGCGATATGCGCATCAAACGAAGTTTTAGCATTTGGTCCGTAAACAATAGTTGCCCCTGTTTCTTTTGCTAATGTGACGTGTCCGCTAACAAAATCTGCATGAAAATGCGTTTCAAAAATATACTTGATGGTAGCTCCAGACTCTTTTGCTAATTGAATATACTGATTAACCTCTCTTAAAGGATCAATAATAGCAGCTTCACCATTACTTTCGATATAATATGCTCCTTGAGCTAAACATTTTGTATAGAGTTGTTCAATTTTCATTTGATGGACTTTATTTACTTAAATTTACAACATATTTAACGAATCCCCATGCGATTATATATCGAGATGTTCCTCTTGTTTGTAGGAATACCGGCTTCTTTTTTGTTACCCATGTCACCTTACATCAAATTAGGAATAGGTATTGTTGGGGTGATTTACTTGCTGTGGATTTCGATTAAAAAGGAGAAAATACCTTTTAAAAGTCTTTTTAAAGATCGAGGAGTTGATTGGAAATCGATCATGTTGAGGTTTATTATTATTTCTGCTGGATCGTTTTTATTTAAGTACTATTTTGAGCGAGAAGATGTATTTAATGTAGTCCAAAACAATTGGAAGATTTGGCTAATTTTTATGGGAGTGTATATTGTATTTTCGGTACTGCCTCAGGAATTTATTTACCGAACGTTTTTCTTTAAACGATATGAAAAGCTTGTACAAAGCAAGTGGGGGTTTATCTTATTAAATGCGCTTTTGTTTTCTTTTGCTCATATCTGGTTTAGGAGTCTGGTAGTACTAAGTTTTACGTTTATTGGAGGGATTTTGTTTGCACTTACCTATAGAAAATCACGCTCTTTCGTAGCGGTATGCGTAGAACATACGATTTATGGAAATTGGCTATACACCGTTGGTTTTGGAGAAACGTTTATGTTTCCTGTTGATGTGCCTCAATAATTTTTTTCAATTTCAAATAATGATTAAGGTGTAAATAATGCAGGATTCTTTCATATTTTTACATTCATGATACAAAGCAAGCAAGAAGAAAAAAGATGGACAGTCTTATCGAACGAAAGCAACGACTCTATTGATAAACTTTCAGAAGAATTGGGGGTTAGTCCATTTATTTCTCAGTTGCTTCACCAAAGAGGGGTTGATAGCTTCGAAAAAGCGAAAACATTTTTTAGACCATCCCTAGATCAATTGCATGATCCATTCATGATGCAAGACATGCAAGCAGCAGTTGATCGGGTAGAGGAAGCCCTTGCTAACAATCAAAAAATCCTTGTTTATGGGGATTATGATGTCGATGGAACAACCGCTGTGTCTTTAATGTATAGTTTTTTAAAAACCATTCACAATGAGGTGGAATACTACATTCCCGATCGTTATACCGAAGGATACGGTGTTTCTTTTCAAGGAGTAGATTATGCTTCTGAAAATAACTTTCAATTAATTATCGCTTTAGACTGTGGAATTAAAGCACTAGATAAAGTTGCTTATGCAACCGAAAAAGGCATCGATTTTATTATTTGTGATCACCACCGTCCGGGAGATGAATTACCTCAAGCAGTAGCTGTACTAGACCCTAAAAGAGAAGATTGCGCATACCCTTACAAGGAGCTTTGTGGTTGTGGGGTAGGGTTTAAGTTGGTTCAAGCGATTGCTCAAACACGAGGCATTCCGTTTGATGAGTTAAAACCTTATTTTGATTTGCTAGCCATAAGTATTGCGAGTGATATCGTTCCCATTACAGGCGAAAATCGCGTGTTGGCTTATTTTGGTTTAAAACTGATAAATGCTAACCCAAGACAAGGAATTAAAGAGTTGTTGGAACTTTCTGCTAGTAAAGATCGTGAATTGAATATCACTGGATTAGTATTTACTGTTGGTCCGCGTATTAATGCAGCCGGACGAATGAAAAGTGGAATGAATGCGGTGAAACTGTTGGTTTCTGGCGATCAAACAGATGCTAAAGAGATAGGGCTTTTTATTGAAAGAGAAAACCAAGATCGTAAAGATTTAGATAGAAGCATTACCGAAGAAGCATTAGAAATGATTGCTGAAAACGAAGTCTATTTAAATGCAAAAAGTACGGTATTATATCAACCTCATTGGCACAAAGGGGTAATAGGTATTGTGGCTTCTCGAATTATAGAAACATATTACAAACCAACCATTATTTTAACCAAAAGCAATGGGAAAGCAGCAGGTTCTGCTCGATCGGTTAGTGGGTTTGATGTATATGAAGCCATTGATGCCTGTAGCGATTTGCTAACGCAATTTGGCGGACATAAATACGCAGCAGGACTAACCATGCCTATTGAAAACATTGATGCTTTTAGAGCAAAATTTGATGAGGTAGTTTCACAAACCATTCCACCAGAATTACTGGTTCCAGAAATTAAAATTGATGCTGAGATTGATTTAAGTAGCATCGCGAAAAAACCACAAGCTGGTTTACCTAAGTTTTATCGTGTATTGAAGCAGTTTGCTCCATTCGGACCACAAAACATGACGCCTGTTTTTGTAACCAGAAATTTAAAAGCCAAATGGGTAAAAGTTGTTGGAGAAACACACTTAAAATTTCACGCATACCAAGAAGAAAATCCAAGTCTAGCCTTTAGCTGCATTGCTTTTGGTCAGGGTGATTTTTATGACTCACTCATGCATGGAGCCACTTTTGAAATGGTTTACGTATTAGAAGAAAATACCTGGAACGGTTCTACTACCTTGCAGTTAAATGTGAGGGATTTGAGGGTGGTTTCTTAAGAAATCCACAGCTGTCTTGTCTCCACAATCGCCCATGCCCCATTTTTAAATTTGCAGAAGATTTCAAAACCTTCTCCATATAATCCACCATTTGAATAGCTATATTGGTAGTAAGCGGTTTTATTTGTAGAGTCAATAAGTACCCTAGAATATGAAATTCCTTGACTTTTCCATTTGGTACTATACAAAGAATCTGATCGAGTGATTAATATGATGTTTTTTGGAATGTTGAGTTTTGTAATATCTAATAAAGTGGGTTTAAGCGTGTCGAGTTCATGTAGAGAATCATTGATTATCTCAATTTCAATAGCTGTCCAACAAACGTTAGAAGTATCAACTTCTTTATTTAATAAGCGATCAATAATAATTCCACGCTCTTTTTGGTTATACTCTTTATTAAAATAATCCCAATCGGTATTGAAAGGAGCACAAAGAGGCTTATAGTATCCACTTCTTATTTTACGAAGTTTATTGCCCAGTTGTGCCATCGTTTGATTGATCACAGCGTATTCATCAGCTAGATTTTCTTTTACAGATGCTGGTTGATCTCCTTTGCAAGAAATAAAAAAGCTTAAGAGAATGAGGTATATAAATGGGATTTTCAAGGTTCTATAAGATAATAATGAGGTTTATGTTTTCTTCTAGACCATAGCGGTTTTTGTTTGGTTTTAAAAAGTTTACCGTTTGGAAGAACTATGATAAGTTTATTTTTCTTTCTATATAATTTATTTGGTTGGCGATGATTTAATTGAGCCGAAGTAAGTGAGCTATATAAATCATATTCCTCTAATGAAATTCTATTCGGTTTAAGGTCAATAGATAAAACCAAAGAATCGATATTAATACAACTGCAAGACGAACAATTTTGAAAACATTTTTCCATTTTAACTGTATCATAAATGGTGTCTACGGCTAGAATCATCGTGTCGTTATTATAATTAATCTTGCCAGTACTCCAACTGTACATAAGATCGAATCTCCAATTGTGTATATAAGTTGAGTCAGAGAACAAGATTAGTTCATTTCCAAAATGGTCATAAAAAACTTCGTTTGTATCTTTTTGAGCAGTAATATTTGATGCGAATAAGGTGCAAAAAAGAAGGAGGAGTAATTTGTTCAAAAGGTTTGTTTTGATTTTAACGAGTACTACTTAAAATAATTGTTTCAGCTGCCCCATCAATTTTTCACCAACCTCAAGGTAGCTGTTTTGTTTTTACCAATTAAAATGAGTTGGTAACTATTTTTAGTTATTTCAGTGAGGTTAATTTGGTTGTTGGTTACGTTTCCTTCGAGGATTAGTTTTCCTGTCACACCGTATACTTGGTATTTACCGTAAGCTGTTGAGCTTTTTATGTTAAAAATTCCGTTTGATGGGTTTGGGTAAACGGATAGTTCTTCAGTATTAGTTCCTACTTGTACCAATGTAGAGTTTTGAAATTCGTATGCTCCAATATCAATGGTTCCTTGGATGTTTTTGGTTGTATAGTTGGCTGAATGAGCATACTCTTTTGTTGGCGTTAATGAAATTCCATGAGCTGACCCTAAAGTACTTCCAGAATCAATTACAGGGGAATTACCTGTTAGGTGATAATCGTAGGCTAGTTCGTTTCCAAAGTTAAGCTGACTAATATCGGTGTTTACATAATTGGTTAAATAGGTAGTTGTTGTACCGGTAATCACTGTTCCTATTCCGGTAAAAATATTGTTAGATACATTTGCAAGCGTAGTACCCGATTTAATGTCTACAAATTTGCAGGAAGCTGTTCGTTTGTTTACAAAGGTGTTGTTTATGGTATACAATTCATGAGGAGCTGTGTTGGTTAATCCTTCTAATCCGTAACCGAGCATGTTATTATTTAAGGCGGATGGACCTTGCATAAGGATATTCCCTATTACAAAAGATAATCCGCCATTTGGAATGTCAATCAATCGGCTAGAATTTCCCGTGGTCTCATCAGAAAAACGGTTGTAAGCAATGTAATTATAATCTGCTCGTGATTTTATGGTATGTCCTACGTTGCAGTGATGTGAATAGTTGTATTGAAAAATAAGTGAATCGGTATGACCAACATATAAATTATGAGTAAAACCATCACCGTAACCGTTAAATCCAAATTCGCAATGTTCAATGATCAGTTTACCATTATAGGTGTTGTTGGTTAATATGCCATTTTCATTGTCGTGGAAGTAACAGTTTGTAATGGTGATGTTTTCCCCTTCGAATCGAATACCTGCTCCATTCATATCTGGAACGGAAGCTTCTGAAAACTCAATATTTTCAATGGTGTTGTTGTTTCCTTGGATCACCCAAATTCCTTTTCCCGCTATTTGTTGTCCGTTTGCTTTCAGGTGAGGTTTTCCTGGTCCAACTCCTTTTATGTAAAGGTTGTTTTGGTTCCAAATAGCTAACGAAGCAGTTCCGCTATAGGTTTCGGCATCAATAAGGATGGTATCCCCATCGTTTACCACATTTGCGATGTATAATTGGTTGGGTGAAGTGTATGTTCGGGTTGAACCTACTAAAAAAGTGGTTGCTAATGCCTGTACGAACGGACTTATTATTGTTATTAGGAATATAAGTAACTTCATGGTATGATAAATTAATTATTCCGTTTTTTTAAAGAAAAAATCATGGGGTAAATGTTTTTACACACCCTTAATCCCTCTCAAGAGGGAAATTAATTTGTATGATTTTTTCCATTATTATAGTAAACGGATATTTATAAAAGTAAGAAATTAACCGTGAAGTACTTGGAGCAAATTGTATATAGAATTAAGTGGTTATTGCCATCTCCATTGTCTATTGCTTTGTTGCTAACCGTTCTTACATTTTGTTTGGCGTACTTTTTTACTGAAACATCGCTAGCCGAATTATTTACCTTTTGGGAAAATGGGTTATGGGGTAAGGATTTAGTTGGTGACACCTGGACAAGAAGTTGGCAATTGCCTTTTATGGTTCAAATGATGCTGATGTTGGTGTTAGGTTATGTGTTGGCATTAAGTCCGATTGTTGACAGGTTTATTCAATCGTTTGTGAAGTATTGCAATACCACTGCTAAAGCTGCTTTTTTGGTTACGCTTTTAACCATGATGGTAAGTTTGTTTAATTGGGGATTGGGGTTAATTTTTGGAGCTGTTTTTGCTAGAAAAGTAGCTGATTATGCCCAAAAGAAACACCTGAAAATTAATTATGGGTTGATTGGAGCAGCAGGTTATTCGGGATTGATGGTGTGGCATGGAGGTTTGTCGGGTTCTGCTCCAATAAAGGCTGCTGATCAAGGAGGAGTTCGTCAGTTGATTGCTGATAATGATTTGCCTTCGGAGATATTAATGAGTGAAACGGTGTTTTCGAGTATGAACATTGTTGCCTCTGTTTTGCTGCTTCTTGTTGTGCCTTTGTGTATGTTTTGGCTAGGTAAAAAAGTGAAGAACACGAAAGTGAATTTACCTATTGAAAAAGAAGATAAAAA
>Ga0208830_1000859_pt1 | contig 14417 bp, 11 predicted proteins | sample DeeseametaMP2634_FD_184169 | JGI IMG/M metagenome (GOLD analysis project Ga0208830, IMG submission 184169) | Marine microbial communities from the Deep Atlantic Ocean - MP2634 (SPAdes) | ecosystem: Environmental > Aquatic > Marine > Oceanic | place: Northeast of Antigua and Barbuda, North... | reverse complement strand
GATGTCTACATGGCCTCGGGGAAGGCCGTAGCGCAGGTGAGCATCCATCCGTCCGAAGACGGTCAGCTCCGCGGCGGTATGGTTCACGGTCACCTGGCGTAAATGCCAGCGTTGGTTGTCGATATTGACGACTTCAATTTCAGGCAAGCTGCTTCCGGCCTGAGCGGAATTGACAAGCGCGAGGCTCAGCGCGAGCCCAATAGCGATCTGTTTCATGATGTTTCACCCTAAAATAAATACCAATTGTTCGCTGTAACCCAAGTCTACAGCGACTGATGACGTGCTTTTGAGGCGCGATCAGGCGATTGGAGGGCGAAACAGAGAGGGGGGAATACCAGAGGTGAGGTTGGCCTGATAGTCGGCTTGTCCGTTTTCTGAGAATAAATTGGCCAAGTGTGAAGCGGCTCCGGTCAGAACGACAGAGCCGTGGCCATGACAATGGCAGCAATGGTGGCAGTCATATACAGACTGTCCGGGCTGATCGGGTGTCTGCTTGGCGAGCAGATTGTCGTTTTGAGTATCAGTGGCACTGGATTGGTGCGAATGGTCGAATTCCAAGTGCTCCGTCCCGAATTGATGAAGCTGGTGAACGTCCGCCATGGCAGCCACGGATTGCAGGGCAATCAGTAGAGCCAGTAGACAAGTTAAATGATGGCGGATGTTCATGTGAAATGTGGAGCCCTTATGTTGTCAGGTTCAAAACACTAGCTGCCATAGACTATCATATTATAGAAAAGTTCACCAAAACCGTTTCCGGTCAGGATTTCAGCTGCAAAATACGTCGTGCACCGTTTAGGACAACGACGCCAATAATGAGACCAATCACCAGATCCGGATAGCGGGAACCGGTCCAGGCGACCAGGCCACCAGCCAGGATAACCCCCAGATTGGCAATCACGTCGTTGGCGGAGAATATCCAGCTGGCTTTCATATGCGCTCCACGATTCCTGCTTTTGGCGATCAGCACAAGGCACAACACATTGGCCGCCAAAGCAGCCAGGCCCATACTCATCATCAGGACGGACGCTGGCTCGCTGCCAAACATAAACCGCCGCACAACTTCACTCAAAGCGCCAAACGCCAACATCAGTTGCAACCAGCCAGAAAAATGTGCCGAGCGCAGTTTCAACCGAGTGCTGCGCCCAACGGCATAGAGCGCCACGCCATAAACGGCGGCATCAGCGAACATGTCCAGGGAATCGGCGATCAAGCCAGTGGATTGCGCCCACCAGCCGATGGTGATTTCAATGACAAACATGATGCCGTTGATGGCGAGTAGCCATTTCAGAATACCCGATTCTTTTTGTGCCTCCTGTTGTGCATCTTCATGTGCTTGGGCGATGGCATCACTGTCTACGGGTGATGTGATTTCAAGCGTAGCGCCCAAACCAACAGAGTGCATCCGTTCCTCAATCACATCGGCATTATCCCCATGAAAGATACGCACTATGCGATTGGGGGTATCAAATTCCAGCGTTACTTTGGGTTCCACACTATCCAATGCCATGCGGATCACGCCTTCCTCCGAAGGGCAGTCCATCCTGGAGACATGATACTCGCTAACATAGCCGCCTTGGACGACGCTTGTGCCATCGGAAATCTGTGGTGTGTTGTCTCGTGCATCGCTGTTACAGCTAGCACAGCATTGCTCAGTCATATTAAAACGCTCTTGTTTTTTCCTGGTTATGCAGTTTAAATTCTATAGTCACTATAGAATCAAGAGTGAAATTGGTGGTTATGAAAATAGGAGAATTGGCGAGCGTTACCGGCTGCTCAATACAGACGATCCGTTATTATGAAAAAGAAAATCTGCTGCCCTCAACCCAACGCACCGAGGGAAATTTTCGCTTGTATGACAAAGCGGCCGTCGACCTGTTGCTGTTCATTAAACACTGCCGCAGTCTGGATCTCAGCTTGAAGGAAATCCGTCAACTATTGGCGCTCAAACGCTCGCCTGGCGCGCAATGTGATAAGGTGAATCGGATGATGGACGCCCATATTCAACAAGTGGAAGACCGCATTGCCGAGCTGACGCAATTGCGTAGGCAACTCAAAGCGTTGCGCCGCAGTTGCTCAAGCGACCGCACGGTGGAGCAGTGCGGCATACTGCAAAATCTGACCACCTAGTCAGAATCCGAAGCGGTAACATTGGTTTTCTGATCATTGGAAGTCACACGTCTACCCTGGATATCCCATTCCACCTTGTTCGGCGATTTTTCACTGAGGTCGGGCTCATGGCGCAGTTTCTGGCCAGTTACAGGGAAAGCCTCTGATGACATTGCCGACATTTTTATCCGTATCGTCCAGAATCTGATCAATCACGCCAATGAAGCCCTTAAACAGCATCAGCTCTCACAAACTCAGCAGGTTGACGCTCTAATCGCGGCATTACGGGATGTTATCCAGGCGTATCAGATTCCCGGTACCGAGATAGAGCGCCTCGACGCGATTGCCCAGGCATTTCAGGGAGAACCCGACGAACTTAAAAAGCGCTGTGACGAGCAGTTGGCCTATGCCAACAATAATTATCTGCCCTTTATGCTGTCACTCTACCGGAGCAAGCGGGCTCTGTTGTTCGATTGCGTTGCCCACATGGATTTACAATCGACGACTCAGGATCAATCGACGCTCGATGCTCTGGCCTTAATCATGGGGCATCGTCGTAGTCGTAAGCCGACTCTGGATGCCGTGAATGCCAAGGGCGAGCCGCTTGATCTGTCGTGGATACCCGATAAATGGTTAAAACTGGTCACTGGAAAAACGACCCGCAACAGAAACAACACGGAAGTGCATCGAAAATATTTCGAACTCTGCTTGTTAACAACGCTGGCCCAGGAGTTGAAGTCTGGCGACGTGGTGATCATGGGCAGTGATAAATATGGCGATTTTAGAGACCAGTTGGTGAGCTGGGAGGAGTATCACGAACAGATCGCCGAGTACGGTGAACTGGCCGGCATCATTACCGACCCCAAAGCGCTTGTTGCCGAACTTAAACGTTGGTTGAGAAAGTCATCGAATGAAACCGATAAAAAATTTCCGGGCAATGATCAGGTCAGAATTGAAAAAGGTGAGTTGGTCATTCAGCGCGTTAAACGCAAACCCATTCCCGCCGCACTGGAAAGAATCAATCGTGCATTGGATGACCGGCTGTCGGAAACCAGCATCCTCGACGTATTAATTGATATGGAAAAATGGCTGGGATTAAGCAAGGGTTTCAAGCCATTATCGGGGCATGAAACCAAACTCACCGATCATCAGCGTCGCTTTATCGTTACCTTATTTTGTTTCGGCTGCAACCTGGGGCCCACACAAACCTCCCGTTCCATTGAGGGCATTAACCGTCGCCAGATTGCGTGGTTGAACCTGCGTCATTCGACAGAGGAGAAGATCGATGAGGCCATTACCAAGGTCATCAATGCCTACAATCGATTCTCCCTACCGAAGATTTGGGGTACCGGCAAGACGGCGTCAGCCGACGGCACCAAATGGGATCTTTACGAGCAAAATCTTTTGAGTGAACACCATTTGCGGTATTTGGGTACCGGTGGCCTCGGCTACTATCATTTGTCTGATACCTATATTGCGTTATTCAGCCACTTCATTCCCTGTGGTGTTTATGAGGCCGTGTATATCCTCGATGGATTATTGAAAAATCAGTCAGACATTCAGCCCGATACCATACATGGAGATACCCAATCCCAGAGTGAAGCGGTGTTCGGGCTCGCTTACCTGCTGGGCATCAAGCTGATGCCCAGGATTAGAGGCATTAAACATCTGAAGCTCTACCGGATCAGCAAAGAGGATCACTTTAAGCATATCGATACCTTGTTCAAGGACACCATAAAGTGGGAGCTGATCGAATCGTGTCTGCCCGATATGCTACGCATTGCGTTATCAGTGAAAGCCGGAAGAATCAACGCATCGACCATTCTGCGACGATTGGGAACCTATTCCAGAAAAAACAAGCTTTACCTGGCTTTGCGAGAGCTCGGTCGAGTCGTTCGGACCGTTTTCCTGCTGCAATACATTGCGGAGGCTGAAATCAGGGAAATGATCCAGGCCGCGACGTGCAAAAGTGAGGAATTTAACGATTTCTTGCAGTGGGTGATGTTTGGCAATGATGGCTTGATCGCGGAGAACGTTCGGCACGAACAGCAAAAAATCATCAAATATAATCATCTTGTCGCCAACATGATTATTCTTTACAACGTGGTGACAATGACAAAGGCGCTTGGGGAGTTGGCAGAAGAGGGCTATCCGATTGACCCCGAAGTGCTTGCCGGGACATCACCTTTTCGCAGGGGCAATATCAATCGTTTTGGAACGTACTCAATGAATATGGACCGGGAAGTCCCCAACATCGAGTTTAACATACCAATCCCAATACCAGACAAAGACACCGGGTTGATCATTAATTAATCTTGTGGCTGTTTATTTAAGGAATCGTTGCCGACCCTCATCACTGCCCTGCCAGTTGTCAAAACTTACCAAAGGTGTTCGCTATGCCCTTCTGGGAACGGCTGTTGGCATCACTGCCACTGCGCAATCAGAAGAAGTAATGCAGCTGGATGCACTTTCGGTAACCGCTGAAACATCCGGGGACAAGCGCGACGCAGAGGCGTACCAGGCTGACATTTCCCGCTCGGCGTCAGGTCTGACTCTGGAAGCACGAGAAACCCCTCAGACAGTCAGCGTGTTCAGTACACAACGTATTCAGGACCAGAAGCTCAACACCCTGAATGACGTACTCAGCCAGACGTCAGGTGTCTCGGTAAAAGAGTATGACAGTGCCCGTCAGTACTATTATTCCCGTGGATTTGAAATCAACACCATCATGATTGATGGCGTACCAACCCTGTTCGATCCGGGCTGGGGCACTGGCGAAAACTCCGCCAACACCGCAATTTACGACCAGGTAGAAGTCATCAAAGGATCTACGGGTCTGACCACCGGCAGTGGTAACCCTTCTGCAGCCGTAAACCTGATCCGTAAACGTGCGGATAACACTGAATTCGAAGGCACCGCAGAACTGACACTGGGTAGCCGTAATGAACGCAATGCAGAAGTTGACGTCTCTTCGGGCCTGAACCAGTCAGGCAGCCTGCGTGGCCGTGCGGTCGTTGCGCACAATGAAGAAGACTCCTTCCGTGAAATCGGCGACAGTGAACAGAATGTTGTCTATGTAACGGCGGAAGCAGACCTCAACGAAAATACCCTGCTGACAGTCGGCGCCAGCTACCAGGACAACACCAACAATGCCCCTACGTGGGGTGGTATCCCTGGCTGGTACAGCGACGGCACCCGCAGCGATTACAGCCGCTCTAAAACAACCTCTGCAGACTGGGCGTACTGGAACACCCAGCACACCAACGTGTTCGCTGAACTGAAGTACAACCTGGACGATACCTGGACACTCAACGGACGCCTGAATTACGGTAGCAATACCGGCGATTCCCGTCTGCTCTACGTTTACGGTAACCCGGATAAAGAAACAGGTGCCGGGATCTTCCCTTATGCTGGAGGGAACTTCAGCACGGATACCAGCTACTCTATGGTCGACCTGTTTATATCCGGGACCTACGAGCTTTTCGGCTATAACCAGCCGCTGTCTTTTGGTATTTCCAGCTCCGTTCGTGACTTCACCTCTGACTCCGCGTTTGCTACTTCTGTTGAGCCTATTGATGACTTTAATGCGTGGGATGGCAAAGACTACCCGGAACATGTCTGGGGTGAATCTTTCCTGTATGAAGAGTTCACCGACACTCAGGTGGCTGCCTACGGTTCTACCCGTATCCAGTTTAGCGACAGCTTCTCAACCGTTGCAGGCATCCGTATTACCGATCAGGAAGTTGATCGCAAAGAAGCAGCATATAACGACGCTGAAGTGATCGAACACACAGGCATCGTTACCCCATATCTGGGTCTGCTTTATAACCTCACAGAAGACCTCACGGGTTACGCAAGCTACACCGAGATTTTCACACCTCAGGAGGAGCGTAACAGGAACGGTAGTCACCTTGACCCAATTGTTGGCCGTAGCGCAGAGCTGGGCATGAAAGCGGGCTTCAATGACGACCGTATGATTGCGTCTTTTGCCCTGTTCCGCACTGTTCAGGACAACCTGGCGGTTGCTGATGGCACCAACGTGGTGGCCGGCACCACAGATCAGGCTTACAAAGAATCCGAAGGCGCGACCTCCCGCGGCTACGAAATTGAAGTGACCGGTGAGGTCATGGAAAACTGGGAAGCACAGGTCGGTTTTACTTCTTACGAAGTTAAAGATGCCGACGGTGAGAAAATCAACACTGAACAGCCACGTAAGATCCTGAAAACCTACACCCGCTATCAACTGCCAGGTGAGCTGAGTGCCTTCACTGTCGGTGGTGGTGTCAACTGGGAAGGTGACAGTTACGCAACGGCAACTAACCCAGTCAGTGGTGCCAGCGAGCGCGTAGAACAGGAAGCCTTTGCTCTGGTCAGCCTGATGGCGAAATATCAGGTCACGCCTGAATTCACAACTCAGCTGAACATCGACAACCTGACGGATGAAACCTACTACACCAATATCGGTACTTTCGGTCAGATTGCGTACGGCTCGCCTCGCACTGTGTCCTTAACAGCGACTTATGAGTTCTGATCCGGACAACAAACTTAAATGAAACACATAATCAGTCACCCACTGAGTAATGTGCTGGCCGCCCTTCTGGGCGGCTATCTGTTTACCTGGGGTTTTATTTCTCTGGCGATCACAGGATCTGTATTCAGCGGTGTGGATTTTCACACTGCTGAACACGGGGCACTGCTGATCGCTTTTCCTTTATATCTGCTGATGTTTTTCTGGATAGCTGTGAGCCAGCGCTTCTGGCTGAGCCGGGCGGTCTCATTTATCGGTGGGACTTTAATGACCCTGTCTGCCTGGTACCTGCAGGCCACAATTGTTCAGGCGGGAGTTTAATATGCAGACAGGAAACACTCGCCAGGCAATGGCCTGGCTCCACACCTGGCTGGGGCTCCTGGCCGGTTTCGTATTAATGGTCTGCTTTTTCTTTGGCAGCCTGTCAGTGTTTGACCGCGAGATAGATCGCTGGGCGATTCCGGAAACACGCTTTGATCCTCAGCCTATGCCCTCATACGACAACATGCTTAAGGGTATTTTTGAGAAAAGTGAACCGGATGTCGCGGAATACAATCAGCTGATGCCGATCTATCACGATCCGGCTGCCGGTGATATGACACCACGAACAGAGCTCCCACCAGACGAATACTGGGCCTATACCACCCACCGCGATCCGGTGCTGCGGATGGGTGTCGGCTTCCGGGTTCCCCACCCTGCAGAAGCTGACGAACATAACCATATTCATGGCAACCTGACGATTGATCCGCGGGATGGAAGCCTGGTGCCGGACGACCACCTGAAGATTGGTAGCGACTGGTTTTACCCTTTGCACTACAGCCTGAATCTTGAGTGGAAGTTTATCGGCTACTACATCGTCGGTCTTGCGGCGTTTTTTATGTTAGTTGCTCTGATTTCTGGCATCTGGATTCATCGGCGGATATTCCGTGAATTCTTCACATTCCGGCCGGCAAAACGTGCCCAGAGAAAAACACTGGATATACATAATATGTCGGGTGTGATTGCGTTACCGTTTCACTTTTTCTTCGCCATCACTGGTCTGATTATCTTTGCGTCATTTTTCTATTTCCCGGTCAACAGCACTATGCTGAAGCCGCTGCATGAATTGTCAGAGGAAATCGAAGCATCTCACAAGGGCCTGCCACATGATCGGGCTGGCATTGACGCTGACATCGCATCTGTTGATGCCATGATCGCAGATGCAAAGCATCGCTGGTCTGAGCGGGGTATGCCAGGAGAAGTCGGTTTTCTGATGGTCACTCATGTCGGTGATCTCAACAGTTATGTGAGCATCTATCGGGCCGGCAGCGACCGCGTCGCTCTGGTGGGCGAAGGCATCCACTACAAAGCGGCAACAGGTGAACTGCTGCGCGAAGATCCACCGCATTCTTTTGCAGAGGGGGCCGCCGAATTTCTCACCGGACTTCATCTGCAACATTTTGAGCACTGGTTTCTGCGCTGGCTGTATGTTTTCGGTGGGCTGCTTGGTTGTGTCTGCATCGCTACCGGTTTTATTTTTTATGTAGAAAAACGCAAGTCCCAGCACGCACGGGCAGGTTCACAGGGAAGCCGGCTGACCGATGCATTTGCAGTAGCCACTGTCACCGGTATTGTGGTTGCTGCCTGCGCTATGCTGTTGAGTAACCGTCTGATTCCAACGGATACAAGTGGAAAAGGCGACTGGGAAAAAATTGTGTTCTGTTCCGTATGGGGATTAACGCTGCTGCATGCTCTCTGGCGAAGCAGCCCGGTAGCACGCGCAATGAGCAATCCAGCATGGCGCGAACAGGCACTGACCATCACAGTACTGGCGGTTGCCGCAGTGATTGCCAACTGGCTGACCACCGGAGACCACCTGATTAAAACGCTTTTCACCGAGCGCTATCTCGCGGTTGCCGGAACAGATATCAGCCTGTTGATTACGGCTGCGATTGCCTGGGTAAGTGCCCGTAAGCTGGCCCCGAAACCGGATAAATCACTGACCAGAAATTTATCCACTGATACCGCAACCAGAGAGGTAGGTTATGAGTAATGCACTTCTGTTTGTGGTGGCAACTGCGGTGATGTTTCTCGGTATGGGATGGCTGGCTCTGTCTCTTCCGAGTCATTGGCGGCAGGTTCACAAAGGTCAGCCTGCGTCCGGAAAACTCCGTATCACCGGCTACCTGGCAGTGTTTGTTTCTGGGGGGATATGCCTTGTTGCGGACCATCCGTCGATGGCGGTACTGGTGTGGTTTATGCTGATTGCACTCTGCGCATTTCTGACCGCAATGACACTGAGTTACCGCCCTGCTTTATTACGGTTTATTCCGGTATTTACCGCCGCATAAGCGGCGGTAAATAGCGCCTGATTATTCAGTATCACTCAGGCGCTGTGCAGCTTCCTTCGTTTCTTCTGCGGCATCCGCAGCTTCGTCCGCGACTTCTTCGCCAGCATCGGCCACTTCATCAACCGCATTCTCAGCGGGGCTCTGCCCGGACTGCAATAATTCTTCGGTGGCTTCGCCCGCTTCTTCAGTCATTTCTTCAGCAGCATCGGCGGCATCGCGGGCTGCTTTTTTCACCGCGTCAACGCTGTTTTCTGTTGCTTCCTCGACGGTAGCTGCTGCGTTCTGGGCTGTTTCTTTTGCGTCGTCGCAACCCGCGAGGGCGAACGCAGAGAGGATCAGTGCAAATGGGAACATTAACTTTTTCATGATGTTTCTCCTGAGTGATTAAACCTGTTCCATAGACACTTCATTACACAAGTGGTTCAGCGTTTTAAAAAATTCACCGCGTTTTTGCCAGCAAGGTGAGACGGTCAGACGCACAACGTTTCTGGCTTACTGCGACTTCGGGAGAAACGAGTTCACCGCGATATGTGCTCAGGCCATTTAAAAGATTGTGATTATTCAACAGTGCTTCTCTTGTCCCCTGCCTGGCGATCTCAAGAACAAAAGGCAAGGTCGCGTTGTTCAGTGCAAGGGTTGAACTTCGGGCAACGGCTCCCGGCATGTTTGCCACACAGTAATGAACAACGCCTTCTTCAACAAACAAAGGCTGAGTGTGCGTAGTCGCGCGCGACGTTTCAGCACACCCGCCCTGATCAATTGCCACATCGACAATAACCGAACCCCGCTTCATTGTTTCCAGATGCGAACGCGTAATAAGTTTCGGGGCAGACTCTCCGGGAACGAGCACAGCACCAATCACCAGATCGGCGTGCCGCAGCTGCTCATCAAGTGCTGTACGCGTCGAATACAAGGTCTGTATCTGATTTCCGAACAACAGATCCAGTTCACGCAGCCGCGCCATAGATTTATCCATAACCGTCACTTTAGCGCCCATACCAATGGCGATAGTCATCGCATTGGTACCCACCACGCCGGCTCCGATTACCAGAACGTCGGCGGCAGGCACTCCCGGCGCTCCAGCCAGCAGAACACCCCGTCCACCACAGGCCATTTCGAGACTACGGGCACCAGCCTGTACAGCCATGCGCCCGGCAATTTCAGACATGGGAGCCAACAGCGGCAGGCGCCCCTGATGGTCGGTTACGGTTTCATAGGCAATGGACGTCGCGCCACTTGCGATTAAAAGATCAGTCAGTTCCGGAACGGGCGCCAGATGGAGGTAGGTAAAAAGAGTGTGCTCAGGGGTCAGCAACGCGACTTCCTGCGGCTGAGGCTCCTTCACTTTGACAATCAGTTCGGCGGCACCGAAGACCTCTGCGGCATCTGCGAGCACTTCCGCACCGCTACTGAGGTAATGCTCATCATTAAAACCGATCGCATGTCCGGCCTGAGTTTCGACAAAGACCTCGTGGCCATGATGGACCAGCTCTCTGACGCTGTCGGGCGTCAGCCCGACCCGGTATTCCTGATCCTTGATCTCTTTCGGTACACCAATACGCATCGCCGCTCTCCTGCTTCGCCTCAGATCAGAATAGCAGTGAGCGGCGTTAGCTTCCTAGTCAGCGTTACCAGCCGTTACAGAATCCCTGCTGTACCACCAGCGGTATAACGCCGGGAGCACGAACAAGGTCAGTAGCGTCGATGACAGTATGCCGCCAATCACAACGGTCGCGAGCGGTCGCTGCACCTCCGCACCGGCAGTGGTGTTCAGGGCCATCGGCACAAAGCCAAGGCTGGCCACCAGCGCCGTCATCAGTACCGGCCGCAGGCGGGTCAGTGCTCCCTGCGTGACGGCCTCAACCAGTCCCAGCCCCTGAGCACGTAACTCGCGGATAAAACTGAGCATCACCAGACCGTTAAGCACCGCAATGCCCGACAGAGCAATAAAGCCCACCCCTGCAGCAATGGACAACGGCATATCACGGAGCCAGAGCGCGAGCACTCCGCCGGTCAGCGCCAGTGGCACCCCAGTAAAGATGATCAGTGCGTCACGAAGACTACCGAACGCGACCACCAGCAAGGCAAGCACCGCGGCCAACGTCGCGGGCACCACCCAGCTGAGACGCGCCGATGCAGATTCGAGCTGCTCAAAGGTGCCTCCGTATTCCAGCCAGTAGCCGGGCGGTAAGGTCAGTTCGCGCGTCAGACGTTGCTGAACCTCGTCCACAAAGCCACCCAGATCCCGGGCTCTTACATTGGCACTGACGACCACCCGACGTTTGCCATTCTCGCGGCTGATCTGAGCAGGCGCTGAGGTGAACTCAATGTCTGCCAGCTCGGAAAGCGGCAGATAACCGCCCTCAGGCAGAGGCATGGGCAAACGCTCCAGGGCGTCGATATCGGTACGGCGGTCTTCAGGCAGACGCACCACCACCGGAAAACGCCGGTCACCTTCATACAGAGTGGCCGCCTCCCGGCCGCCAATACTGGTACTCACAAACGCCTGCAGATCAGCCACGCCCAGTCCATAACGCGACAGGGCATTCTGGTCAGGTATCAGGTTGACCACCGGCAGGCCACTGACCTGCTCGACCCGCACGTCGGCCGCCCCGGGAATCGTCGCGACAATCGCCTGAATACGGGCAGCGCTCTGCGCCAGCACCTGGTGATCATCACCGAAGACTTTAATTCCAAGGTCGGAACGCACCCCCGACAGCAGCTCATTGAACCGCATTTCAATGGGCTGACTGAATTCGTAGTTATTGCCGGGCAGGCGTGCCAGAGCCTGCTGGAGGTTTTGAATCAACGCCTCTTTGCTTAACTCTGGGTCTGGCCAATCAGCCTTCGGCCGGAGCATCACAAAGGTATCGCTGACATTCGGTGGCATGGGGTCCGTGGCGACTTCCGGCGTACCCGTTTTTGAGTACACCCGGGCGACCTGTGGAAAGGCCAGCAGAGTCTCTTCCACCAGGGTCTGCATCTGCACAGACTGCTCCAGGCCGGTCCCTGGTATGCGCATGGCGTGTAAGGCGATGTCTCCTTCGTCAAGCTGCGGAATAAACTCCTGGCCCATGCGACTGGCCAGCCACACGCACACCAACGTCAGCGCAAGTGCCGGCAGGAAAACCCGTGAGGGCTGCCTCAACACGGCCTCGAGTGCCGGTTGGTAGAGTGACCTGATCCGTTTTACGGAGGCGTTCTCATGTTCAGCAACGCCCCCCTTAACACACACGGCGACCGCAGCGGGCACAAAAGTGAGACAGAGCAGCATGGCGGCCACGAGCGCCATGACCACCGTAATCGCCATCGGATGGAACATTTTTCCTTCAACCCCACTGAGGCTGAACAGCGGGATATAAACCAGCGTGATGATGGCAACGCCAAACAGACTCGGGCGGATGACTTCGGCGGTGGCCTGATACACGATCCGGAGTCGGGTCTCCAATGCCAGGGGCTGTCTCTGGCCCTGCTGGCGTTGATGTTCTCCTAACCGGCGCAAACAGTTTTCAACAATGATGACCGCACCATCCACAATTAAGCCAAAATCCAGCGCCCCCAGACTCATCAGGTTGGCAGACACACCGGTACGCACCATGCCTGTGATGGTTGCCAGCATCGCCAGAGGAATCACCAGTGCGGTAATCAGCGCCGCACGCAGATTCCCCAGCAACCAGAAAAGCACCGCGATGACCAGAATCGCTCCTTCGAGCAGATTGTTGCGCACCGTCGCAATCGTGCGGTCGACCAGTGCGGTGCGGTCGTACACGACCTCCGCGATCACCCCGGGAGGAAGTGACCTGCGCGCAGCATCAAGTCGGTCGGCCAGCGCTGCCGCCACCGCTGCAGGGTTCTCGCCGACCTGCATCATGGCGGTACCGAGGACAGTTTCCTGACCATTCATGGTCGCAGCGCCGGTGCGCAGCTCTTTACCCTCAATCACGTCGGCCACATGGCGCAATGCGAGCGGGGTGTTACCAACACGCCCTACCGGTGTTTCGGCAATGGCGGCGACATCGGCAAACTGCCCCTGCGTCCTGACCAGCCACTGTTGCCCCTGGCGCTCAATATAGCCGGCCCCCAGGTTACGGCTGGCGGACGCCAGAGCGGCGATGATGTCATCATGGCGGACACCGGTTTCAAGCAGTTTCAGCGGATCAGGCAGGACGTGAATCTGACGCTCGTAGCCGCCCATTGTGTTGATTTCGACCACCCCTTTCACCTGTGCCAGCTGCGGTCGCAACACCCAGTCCTGCAGTTCACGTAATCGCATGGGGGTATAAGGCCGCCCCTGCTCATCACGCGCATCCGGAGTGGCACTGAGGGCGTAAACAAAGATCTCGCCCAGACCAGTCGCCATAGGGCCCATCACGGGTTCTGACCCCAGCGGCAACTGACTGCGGATGACACTCAGGCGCTCGTTGATCAGCGTCCGGGCCTGCAACAGATCGGTGCCCTCCTCAAACACCACAGTGACCTGCGATAACCCATAACGTGACAACGAGCGCGTATAATCCAGCCCGGGCACACCGTACAGCGCGGTTTCAACCGGCCAGGTAATCTGTTGCTCAACTTCGGCGGGGGGTGTAGCCCGGCGCCTCCGTATTTATCTGAACCTGCACATTGGTGATATCGGGCACGGCATCGACCGGCAGTGACTGCGTACTCCAGAGCCCAATGGCCGTCACCACCAGCATCAGCCCCAGCACCAGATATCGCTGCCCGACCGAGAAGCGTAAAAGGACATTCAACATACCGCCTCCTCAGTGCTGATGCGCCGCACCGGATTTCTCCAGATCAGCACGTAGCAGATAGCTGCTGCCGGAAACGTAAGTCTCACCAGCTTCAATACCATCGAGAATCTCGACCTGAGCGGCTCCTCGACGTCCTATCGAGACAGCCCGCGGAACATAGCGACTCTCGCCCTCACGGATAAAAACGACAGTCTTTCCTTCCGCCCATTGCAGGGCTTCAAGCTCTACCGCGAGCGCTACCGGCGTTTCTGAAATTGCCACCGCCGCATCGACCATATCGCCGGGCTGCATATCACTGCTGGTATTGGTCAGACCAACGCGGGCGACCCGATATGGAACAGGGCCAGCGCCCGGACCAACGGAAAGGATGTGACCGGCATGATGGTGGCCACGATGACGGACCGTAACCGGCTGCCCTTGGCGAACGTGATCGCGGTCAGCAGAAAAGATCTTCAACTCAGCCCAGAGAGACGAGTCGGAAACGATCGTGAATAAGCCTTCGGCGCCAGTCAGCTCACCGACGTTGGCCGAGCGCAGCTGAATCAGCCCAGAGACCGGGGCGTTAATTTCATATTCGCCCAGACTGATGTCAGACTCGACGACGGCCAGCCGTTCCCCCTCCTCGACCTGATCACCCTCTTTCGCAAAAAGACGCTTCACCACACCGGGAAAGCGCGCCCGCACTTCGGCGGAATGACC
>Ga0208830_1000853_pt1 | contig 14473 bp, 16 predicted proteins | sample DeeseametaMP2634_FD_184169 | JGI IMG/M metagenome (GOLD analysis project Ga0208830, IMG submission 184169) | Marine microbial communities from the Deep Atlantic Ocean - MP2634 (SPAdes) | ecosystem: Environmental > Aquatic > Marine > Oceanic | place: Northeast of Antigua and Barbuda, North... | reverse complement strand
GAGTAAGTCTTGCAGAAGGCGATGAATATGCGTTGCGTCGAACAGATCCGCACCCCGCGTCACCAGCGTGACTCCGTCAGCCGCATCGTCCAAGGTCGCGGCCAGGTGATAGCTTGCGGGTGAATCTTTTCGCACGATGACGACGTCCCCACCCCCGCGGGGGTCTGCGACCTGCTGCCCGGCCAGCGCATCCTCCCAGAAAAGATGCCCGCTTTCCGCCATCGCCCGGTCGATGTCGAGCCGCAGCGCAGCAGGCTTGCCAGGATCGACCACGCTGCCCTTGCACGTTCCGGGGTAAATGGCGCCCTGCGATCCCAGGCGCGGTTTCAGCGCTTCTATGTCGGCTCGCGTGCAGGTGCAGGGATAAAGCAAACCGCGGTCGAGCAGGTTGCGTGCCGCCGCGTCGTATGTCGTCAGCCGGGTCGACTGCGCGGGCACTTCTTCCCATTCCAATCCCAGCCACTCGAGATCGCGCCGAAATTCGTCAGTCAGTTCAGGGCGCGAGCGCGGCCCGTCGATATCTTCGATCCGCAGCAGGAAGCGCCCGCGTTCCTCACGCGCCAGATCATGGGCCACGATAGCCGAGAACGCATGGCCGAGATGGAGCGGCCCGTTAGGGCTGGGGGCAAAGCGAGTGACGGTCATAGTGGCGAAAAAGATGCTCTTTCACTGGGCAAGCTTGTGGATAGCATGTGTGTAACAGGCTTGACGCTTTTCCTTGCAAGTGCATTTTCACTGCTATCGGGGAGGAACGCACTGGTGTTCAAGGCCGAACTGCTGGAACGGGCCGCAAGGTTCCGAAGTACCGCCGAGGATCCGACTCGCAATCTGCAGTCGTGTCCCAGCCTGGTTCTCAATGCCGACTACACGCCGCTGTCTTATTATCCGCTGAGCCTGTGGCCATGGCAGACCGCGATCAAGGCCATCTTTCTCGACCGGGTCGACGTGATCGCGACCTACGAGCGCGAGGTTCATTCCCCCTCGCTCGATATGAAGATCCCCAGCGTGATCGCGCTCAAGCAATATGTAAAGCCGAGCGAGTTTCCCGCCTTCACCCGGTTCAACCTGTTCCTGCGCGACCGGTTCAGCTGCCAGTTCTGCGGCGACATGCACAATCTCACCTTCGATCACGTCGTTCCCCGCCGGTTGGGCGGCAAGACCACGTGGGAAAACATCGCCACCGCCTGCGCGCCCTGCAACATGAAGAAGGGCGGCCGTACGCCCAAGCAGGCCGGCATGCAGCTCTACAGCCAGCCGATCCGGCCGACCCACTGGCAGTTGCAGCAGCACGGCAAGATGTTTCCGCCCAACTACCTCCACGAAACCTGGCGCGATTGGCTCTACTGGGACATCGAACTGGAAGAGTGAATTTGTCGGCTAGTTAATCCTCAAGCACCCATACCACGGTCGATGAGTAGCTACCTTCTACGGGATGATCATCCTTGTTCAACGCTGGATAAAATTTTGCTCTGGTGGAGATTGCGTTGCAAACTCGCTCATCGAATTCGAGATAGCCGCTTGGTTTGGTAATTTCGCATTTAGCGACCTCACCGAATTGCGATACAACAACGCGAAATTTGGTTATGCCCTCAATGTCGCCATCGAGAGCAATTCTAGGGTAATCCTGGCTTCGCATCCAAGTACCGGGCGGGGTTGCTGGAATTGCTCCACGTGGCCCGTTCATTGACGGCTCGGGTAGTAGTAAGGCCGGTTCGTCAGAATCGACATCGACGCCACTCATTCTGGTTGTGAACTCAGTCCAAGTTCCGAATGCCAGAAGCCCAACTACCGCGAGAGCTACAATCATCTTGTGATAAGACTGCATTATAGAAACACGCCCCGGTATGTGCTGAGCGACATACGACTAGTTGAATCTCAATAGCTTTAATCCGGCAAGTGGCAACACTTACAAGTCCATTATTCGGAAGCTAAGTAACCGCCGCCCGTTCCTGGAATTCGCCGCGCTGCCATTCGCCGGTTCCCAGCACCTCGGCCAGATGCCGCGCGGCTTCGGCCATGTCCTCGAACCGCAGATAGGCGGGCGCAAAGCCGAAGCGCAGGATGTCGGGGTCGCGGAAGTCGCCGATGACACCGCGGGCGATCAGCGCCTGACAGATGGCGTAGGCGTCCTGATGACGGAAGGACATCTGGCTGCCGCGACGCGCCGGATCGGTCGGGCTGACGAGATCGAGCGCCACGCCCCTTTCGGACAGGCACTGGCGGAAGAATTCGGACAGCGCCTGCGACTTGGCATAGAGGCGATCGATGCCGATTTCGGCGATGAGATCGACCCCCACCTCCAGCGCGGCAAGGCCGAGGATCGGCGGCGTGCCGCACAGCAGTTTCTCGATGCCGGGCGCCGCCTCGTAATCGTCGCTGAAGGCGAAGGGCGCGGCGTGCCCCATCCAGCCGGTCAGGGGCTGGCGTGCCGCCTCCAGGTGCTTTTCCGCCACGAAGGCGTAGGCCGGGGCGCCCGGGCCGCCGTTGAAGTATTTATAGCCGCAACCGACCGCGAAATCCGCCGCGCACCCGTCGAGATCGACCGGCAGCGCGCCACCCGAATGCGAGAGGTCCCACAGCACCAGCGCGCCGGCATCATGCGCGGCGCGGGTCAGTTCGGCCATGTCGAACGTCTCGCCCGTCTTGTAATGCGTATGGGTGAGCATCAGCAGGGCAACGCTGTCGTCCAGCGCCTCGATCAGCTGGCCGCGCTCCGCCAGGCGGCGCTCGGCCAGACCCTGCCGTTCCAGCCCGTCGATCATGTAGAGATCGGTGGGGAAATTGCCGGGTTCGCTCAGCACCACCTTGCGCCCCGGCTGCATGGCCAGCGCGGCGGAGATCAGCTTGAACAGGTTCACGCTGGTGGAATCGCAGCCGATCACCTCGTGCGGGCGGGCGCCGATCAGCGGCGCGATCTTCGCCCCCACACGTGCAGGCAGATCGATCCAGCCGGCGGTGTTCCAGCTGCGGATGAGGTCGCGGCCCCATTCTTCGCGCACGACCTCTTCCAGCCGTGCGGGCGTCGCTTTCGGCAGGCAGCCGAGCGAGTTGCCGTCGAGATAGATGACGCCATCCGGCAGCAGGAACCGGTCGCGAAATTCGCGCAGCGGATCGCCGGCGTCGAGGAAACGGGCGCGTTCCAGCATCATGCCAGTTCCCTAAGGATCGCGCGGCACAGGCCTGCATCGCCGCCGCCCACCTTGAGCGGCAGGGCGACAAGTTCGTAGCGCCCTTCGTCCACATCATCGAGCACCAGCCCTTCGAGGATGCGCATGTCATGTTTCAGCACCGCGTGATGCGCATCCATCGTCTTGCTCTCCTGCGGATCGACGCTGGGCGCATCGGTACCGATCAGCTTGACCCCCTGCAGCGCCAGCCATTCGACCGTCTCGGCTGCGATCGGCAGCCAGTCGCTGCGCCATTCGTCGTGCGGGAAACTGTCCCAGGTGCGGAACAGCACGCGATCGGCGCTGTCGATATGCGGCAGGTCGGCAATGTCGATCGCGCCGTTCACGCTGCGCGCGTCGACCACCAGGCAGGTACCGATATAGGGATCGATTTCCATGCTGGCGGCATCCAGCGCGCCTTGCGCATAATGCAGCGGAGCATCGGCATGGGTGCCCGAATGCGTGCTCATCGTCATCCGGCCGACATTGACGGGCGAGCCTTCGTCCATCCGCCATGTCCGCTCGAACCCGAACCTTGTATCGCCCGGCCAGACGGGCAGGTCCGGGCGCAGGGTCTGCGAGATGTCCCAGATGCGGCGGGTGCTTTTCCAGTTGCTCATATCGCGGTCCGCACGCTCAGGAGTTCGGGGAAGAAGGCCGCTTTCAGCACGCCCGCCAGATAGGGCACGCCGGGCGTACCGCCGGTGCCCTTCTTGAAGCCGATGATCCGTTCGACCGTCTTGAGATGGCCGAAGCGCCAGCGCTGGAAGTGGTATTCCAGATCGACCAGCTTTTCGGCGAGTTCGTAGAGGTCCCAGAATTCCTTGGGGTCGCGGTAGATCTGCGCCCAGGCGGCCTCGACCGCGGGCGAATGTTCCCACGGGCTGCCGTGATCGCGTGCGAGGATTTCGTCGGGAATGTCGAACCCGCGCCGCGCCAGCAGCGCGATGACCTCGGCGTAGATCGACTTGCGCGTCAGCTCCTCGCGCAGTTCGCGCGCTACCTCGGGCGTTGCCTCGTGCATGGTAACCATGTCGGGATTGCGGCCGCCGAGCAGGAACTCCATCATCCGGTACTGCGCGCTTTGGAAGCCGCTCGACCCGCCAAGATGCGGGCGGATGGTGGAATAATCGTGCGGGGTCATGGTGCTGAGCACGTCCCAGCTCTGGATCAGCTGCCCCTGGGCGCGCGCCACCCGGGCGAGCATCTTGAACGACGGTCGCAGCCGGTCTTCCTGGATGCACATCCGCGCTTCGAACAGTTCGTGCAGGCACAGTTTGAGCCACAGTTCGCTCGCCTGATGGACGATGATGAACAGCATCTCGTCATGCGCATCGGACGCAGGGTGCTGCGCCGACAGGATGCGGTCGAGATCGAGATAGCCGGAATAGGTGACGTCGGATGCCATGCGCGCAGCCCTAGCGCGCAATCGCCGCCAGCGAAACTACTGGTCGATCACCATGGTGTGCGGGTGATGCTTGTCGAGATGCTTGCGCACGATGCGCAGGTTCTTCGTGTTCGATCGATAGACCACGTCGAAGGCATCGCCGACGAGCGGAACCGCACCGATAGCGCCGTCGATCGCTATGTTGCCCGCCATGCGCCACAGTTTCCATTTCGGCAGACCGAGGTTCTTGGCTTCCCACACGATATAGGCGCCCATGGCAGCCGCCACGAGATCGCCAATGATCGGCACGAGACCGATGATCGCATCGAGCCCGATGGGAAACTTGGTCCCGGGAATGACCAGGCTGCGTTCGAGGAGATGCTCCATCGCCTCGATCCGTTTGCGGATCGACACGGGGTCGCTGCCAATCGGCAATTCAAACCCCATGGGGCGCGGCGGATCCTGATTGTCCATCACGCTTTAGATGGGAGCGCGGGACAGCGGGAACAAGGGATGCACGTTCCACGGGTTCTCGCTGAACCCCTCCAACCCGGCGCGAACCATCGACCAGCGGATCGGCGCGCCAATCGGAATGTAAAGATTCGCCGCGAGAAGCGTATTTTCCGCCTCCAGCAGATAGGATGCTTCTTCCGCAGGATCGCGCGCATCGAGCGCGAGGGACACGAGGTAATCCGCGTCTTCGCTACATTGCGTTTTGTCGATCGTGCAGTTGAACTGGTTGAGGAACCAGCGCGGAGAGGGATAGCGCGCCACCCGGTCGCGCAATGCGAGATCGGCATTGCCCACGGTCTCGCTGCGCGTGGTCGACACTCCGATAGCGGCGAAATCCTCTGCCAGACCATCGAACAGGAGGTCCGAGCCGGGCCCCGGTGGCAGATAGATGCGCACTCTCGGTTCCTGCCCGCTGGCAGCCCGCCATTGAGCTACCCGCTGACGGGCTTCGCTCCGGCGTTCTTCGATCGACTGGATGACCCAGCGTTCCACCGGCAGGCCGCCCGAGCTGGACAGTTCGACCGGAACGATCCGGGTCGAAGGGAACCAGCCGCCGATATTGAACGGCTGCATCAGTCCCTGCCGGTCCAGCGCCATCGCAAGCGCTTCGCGGTTGGCCGTGACACCGAGGAAACCGGCGGGCTTCAGAACATCGAGACCGAACAGGCCGATTGCCGCGTCGAGACGCACATTGCCGCGCGACAGCGGCCCCGTGCTGGCCAGCGGGAGATTGGCCAGCCGCCCACCGAGCACGGCATCGAAATCGCCCTGAGAGAATCCTTCGGTCGCCTGTTCGGCATTGACTGCACGAATGCGCACTTCGCCCACCGTATCTTCCCATCCCGGCTGTTCGGGCAAGCCGCGCAGCTGCGGCGGCAGCGGTGCCAGCATCACTCCATCATCACCCACGCCGCGCGCCATGAGGGCGGCGCTCTGATCGCCGATGTCGATCCCAAGTTCAGGCTGAGCCAGCAGACGCAGAAAGTCGGGCATCGGGCTGGTTAGGCGGATTTCGACGACCCGCCCGGTCATGGCGCGAATATCCCGCACCTTCGCCAGATCGAGGCCAAGGGATGTGCCGCGCAATTGGCGCAACCGTTGCTGAAGCGCATTGCGCACTGCCTGCGCGGTCAGCGGTGTCCCGTCGCGCAGGTCGAATTCGTTGATCCGGAAAATATAGCTGGCACCGTCATCGGTAACGATCCAGCGCTCGGCCACGCCGGGAACCACCTCGCCGCGCGGATCGATCCGGACCAGGCCCATCGAAATCGCGGCACGAACGTGTTGTCCGGCAGGGTCGAGCCTGACCCCGTCGGCATCCAGTTCGCCAGGGTCTGCAATAAAGGCGACTTCGACCACGCCATCGTCGGTTCCCGAGCCACACGCAGCCAACAGGGCGAAGAAAAAAGCGAGAAAGGAAAGACGCATGGCTGACGGTTAGCAGCGCATGTGCGCGGCGTCAGCAAGCCATTTGTCAGATACTTCGAACCGGGTGGTCGCTGCTGTAAAGAGGAGCCGAAGTCACCGAGCGGGCATAGCGCCGGGGGGCCGCGTCTGCGGCGGTCGGTCCGCGAACTTCCTTCGGATCGATTGTGCAGTCGAAAGCGATCCCTATCCGCGCGCCCTGCACCCAGGCAACGCTGCCCTTCACGCTCCCTACCGCGCGTAGCTCCACTGAAACGCGATCGCCGCGGGACATCTCCAGCCCGCCTGCATCCGCCATCATGCCGCCGGCGGAAAGGTTGCGCACCTTCACCCGCACGGCGTCCGGCTGGCCTTCCAGCGTCAGTTCCGCAAATAGAAACAGGCTGTCGCGCGCAACATCGCGTGTATCGAGCGAGGACATGGCGTGCTTGGTACCCTTTGTGTTCGTCTTCGCGAGAGCGGACAGAAACCGGTCCGCCAGGCGAATGACGCTAAGGCCCAGACGTTAAGAATTTGGAAAGCGGGTGATCAGTCGTCGCGCGAAATCTTCTCTTTTCGCTCGTGCGCTTCCTGCGCTTCCACTGTCATTGTGGCGACCGGGCGGGCGATGAGGCGTTTCAGCCCGATCGGGTCCCCGGAAACTTCGCACCAGCCATATTCCCCCTGATCGATACGGCGCAGAGCGGCGTCGATCTTGGAGATCAGTTTACGCTGGCGATCGCGCGTGCGCAGTTCGATTCCCCAATCGGTTTCGGACGACGCGCGGTCGTTGAGATCGGGTTCGCGCATAGGTCCGTCCTGAAGAGACTGAAGCGTCTGGCCGGCAGCGTCGTGGATCGATTTTTTCCAGTCGAGCAAAAGCATGCGGAAGTATTCCTGCTGCCGCTCGTTCATATATTCTTCGCTGTCGTCGGGGACGTAATCAGCACCGACCGCAGCGCGTGCTCTGGCCAGTTTCTCATTGTCGCTTGCCATAGAGGCCATTGAGGACCCTCTCATCCTGCAAATTCGATCGTGCCGGTCACCACCGTCCCGCGGACCCGAATTTTTTCCGGCACCCCGATGACCCGATGGGCGCGCCTATAGGCAAGCCTCCCGAGGCGCACAAGCGGCAATCCGACGAGCCGTTGATTTGCCCGCAATGGTCCCGGAAGGCGCTGAAATCGTTTGGTCGGCGATAAATCGCGCTACGCGTTAACCGTTTCTTGACCATAATCTTGGCATTCCCGACTCGTCCGGCATGGGGTGCCGGTCCTTTATGGGGGAATGACCATGCAGCTTTCAGGTATCGAAGGTGGCTACGGCAAGATCAACCAGAGCGAGCAGGCCGATGCACTCATCGCTTCCTGCCTCGGCAGGTACGAACAGGGCAACCTCGACGCGCTATACGACCTGGGCGTAGCTTTTTCGACCGGTAGCCATGGAACGCTCTGCGACATGATCGAAGCGCATAAATGGTTCAATATCGCTGCCTCGAAGGGGCATGAAGAAGCCAGCTGGTGTCGGGCAGATGTGGCAGACGAAATGACTGCGCGGGAAATCGCCGAAGCGCAGCGACGGGCCCGTGAATGGCTGGCCGAAGGGCAACGCCACGCCGCCTGACAATCACGCCTGCCTGAAGGGCGTCCGCGTAGCCAGGTAATTGCGATCTGCCGCGACGCCAGCGCGTTCGCGTTCGAGAAAATCCTCGATAGCCTCGCGAAATCCGGGATCGGCGATCCAGTGTGCGGAGACGGTTTCAACCGGTTCATATCCGCGGGCCAGTTTGTGCCCGCCCTGCGCACCGGCTTCGACCCGAGACAAGCCGAGTTCGATAGCCGCATTGATCGCCTGATAGTAACACAGCTCGAAATGCAGGAAGCGAATGTCGCGCGTGCAGCCCCAATAGCGGCCGTAGAGCGCGTCCCCGCCGATGAAATTCAATGCGCCCGCGACAGGCTCTTCATCCTGAAATGCCAGAACCAAGACTATCTTTTCGCCCATTCGCTGGCCAAACAGGTCGAACGCATCGCGCGTGAGATAGGGTGTTCCCCATTTGCGTGCGCCGGTATCCTGATAAAATTGCCAGAAAGCGTCCCAGTGTTCGGATCGGATATCGTCGCCGTTTAGCCGACGGATTTCGACTTCTGCCTGCGCCGCAGCGCGTTCCTTGCGCAAATCCTTGCGTTTGCGCGAGGCAAGGGTTTCGAGAAACTCGTCGAAACTGGCAAATCCGTGATTGTGCCAGTGGAACTGGATATCGGCGCGCAGCATCCATCCCGCAGCTTCGAACAAGGGCTGCTGCGCAGGTTCGATGAAAGTCGCATGCGCGCCGGAAAAACGGTTCTGGAGGCACAACTGCTCGGCAGCCGCCAGCAGCGGAGCTGCAAAGGCATCGTCCGACAGCAACAGGCGCGGCCCGGTTGCAGGAGTGAACGGCGCTGCGATCTGAAGCTTCGGGTAGTAATTGCCGCCAGCGCGCTCGTACGCATCGGCCCAGTTATGGTCGAAAACATATTCGCCCTGGCTATGGCCCTTGAGATAGGCAGGCATGGCCGCGAGCAGCGGGCCGTCATCTTCGCTGATCACGAGCGGCGCGGGCTGCCAGCCGGTCCCCGCTCCGACACTTCCCGAATCTTCGAGCGCGGTCAGGAATTCGTAGGATACGAAGGGGTTGTCCGTTCCCGCCAGCGCATTCCACTGGTCACGATCGAAGGCGCCGACCGACCCGCCGACCCGTGCGGCGAGGCCGCCATCGCTCATGGTACACCGGGCCCTTCGGCGATTGGAGCATCGGCGTGTATCTGCGCGCGTGCCAGCAGTTCCGCAGAGTCCACCGTCCAGGTGAGAATAGGCATTCCGGCTTTGCGAAGGCCGCAAGTCATCGGATTTGGCAGGGCCATGACGTGATAAGCGACGAAATCGGGCCTCGCGAGCCACAGTGCGAAATGGCGCTGCCAGGCCTTTTGGGTCATCCCTTTCTCATCCTCTCTGATGACAAGGCCGTGTAAGGTTTGCGGCGAATTCCTGCGAAACCACCGCGAAACCCGCGGATCGAAGCTCATCACCGCATGAGCGCCGCGATAGTTCTTCAGCGCATCGCGAACGGCAATGCAGCTCTCTTCGACATCGTAGCGGCGCCGCGACTTGATTTCGATCAGGAGCGGAACCTTGCCGTCCACCAGGCCGAGAAGGTCGGCCAGCTGCGCCAGCTTGTGTTCGCTGTCGAGAAAGGCGATCTGCGCCAGCTCGTCCGCCGAATAGGAAGCCGTTGGCCCGGTTACCCCGGTCAGCCTGTCCAGTTCCCAGTCGTGTACCAGCATGGCGGCATTGTCGCGGCTGCGCTGGATATCGCATTCGATACCCATGCCGCGCTCTACCGCGCCTGCGTATGCAGCGAGCGAGTTTTCCGGAACCCCATTCCCATGCAATCCGCGATGGGCATAGGTCCACTCGCTCAGCCAGCCGACCCGCCCGGGGGCGGGTGGCGGGGCGAAGAAGCGATCAAGCCTTGAGAGCAACGATCGCATCGACCTCGACCGCTGCATCCAGCGGCAGGACTGGAACGCCGACCGCGCTGCGGGCATGCTTGCCAGCATCGCCAAAGACTTCGGCCATTAGATCGCTGCAACCGTTCACCACCTTTGGCTGGTCCGAGAACGATGGCACGCTGGCGACGAAGCCGCCAAGCTTGACCACGCGTTCGACACGTTCGAGCAGACCTGCCGCCTTAAGCTGGGCAAGAATCATCATACCGCAGGCTCGTGCCGCTTCCTGCCCCTTCTCGAGGCTGACACTGTCGCCGAGCTTGCCGGTTACGAGATTGCCGTCGACGAACGGAAGCTGTCCCGACACATACGCGGTATTCCCGCTGACGACGAGCGGCTGATAGCTGGCCACGGGTGCCGCCGCCTCGGGCAGTTCTATGCCGAGTTCGGCGAGTTTTGCTTCGATCGTCATGCAGTTTCCCTTTCGATTTCGTTCATCAGCCACGGTAGCGCGTCATCCCAGCTGTCGATCCGCGCATCGGCATGACCGGAGGTATGCGCGCAGTCGATATGAGGGGCGAGCAGCGGTTCGCCGCACAGATGCAGCGTGGCAATGGGTGTGCCCGACGCGGCCAGAGTTTCCCGGGCCGAGCGATGATGTTGCGCCAGATCGTCGATGAAGATCGCCTTCGACGGCTGATATTCCTTCAGGATCGCTTCCAACGCCGGGCCCTTGGGTCCCTGATTGGTGAACACGCGGGCGTCGAGGCCATGTCCGAGCAATTGCTCGGTGCGCATAGCCTGACGCTTGTCCACGAGATTGGTAAGGATCACCACATCGGCGTGATCGCGCAAAGACGCGATCCCCTCGAGAGCACCGGGGATGGGCGTCTGGCGGTGCATTTCGGTATCGAAAAAACCACCCAGCTTCTTCCAGATTTCTTCCGGGGCGAGGATCTCGCCACTGTCCTGCCAGCGCAGGGCTTGGGAAAAATCATTCCCTTCCATGCGGAATTCGACGCCCTGCGTTTCGGCCAGCCAGTCGCGGAAGGGCGAGACCATGTAGAGCAGGACTTCATCGCAATCGGAGATGATGAGCGGGCGATTCATGCAGACAACTTTCCGGCAGCCGCTACGAGCGCTTCGGGCGTGGTGTTGAGCGCATCGGCGGCGAGAACGAGATCGGGTTCGTGATTGGCGAGGAATTCGAGCACTGCTGCCTGAACGCCGCGATCGCCCAGCCCGTTCCGCAACCGATCCGGAGTAAGCCCGGTCAGCGACAGCAGCCGCTCGGCGCGCCGGTCATCTGCCAGCGCCCAGCCGAGCGCTTCGAGCGCGAGCACTTCGGGGGCCCGTTCCTCGCCTCTATCTGTCGATCCGTCGCGAATAATTGTCAGCGCTCCCGCTTTTGCATAAGGCCCTCGCGCATTCGCGAAGGAGCCGCCAAGTGGCAAAGAGAATCCTCGTTGTCGAGGACAACGATCTCAATCGTAAGCTGTTCTGTGACGTGCTGAAGGCAAACGGATACGAAGTCGTGCCCGTGGCCGACGGACAGAACGTGCTGGGCACGGCCAAGCGCTTCCAGCCGCATCTCGTGATCATGGACATCCAGTTGCCCAATGTCAGCGGCATCGACCTGATCGCCGAACTCAAGGGGGAAGGAGACCTGGCGAAGGTGCCGGTGCTGGCCGTTACCGCCTATGCCGGCAAGGGTGACGAAGAACGGATTCGCGATGCCGGCGCGGCCGATTATCTCGCCAAACCGGTGTCGATCGGCCCCTTCATGGCCGCCGTGCGCGCCCTGCTTCCCGAATAGCTGCGCTTGACAAGCGGCCCAACAAACCGCTTTGCCGGGCGTTTGACACAGGCCCGCATCATGCGAGCCACACCACGATACAGGACTGGACCCCGAAATGGACCGTAGCGCCGTCGACACCAAGATCCGCGAACTGGCCGAGCCCTTCAACAAGAAGGGTGTGACGATCACCGAAGACACCACCTTCGCCAACGACCTCGAATTCGATAGCCTTACGGTCATGGACTTCGTCGCCGAGATCGAAGACGAATTCGACATCATCATTTCGATGAACCAGCAGGCCGAAATCGAGAATTACGGTCAGTTGGTCGATGCCGTCACCAAGCTGCAGGCCGACTGATGAGCGAAGGCATCATCCAGTCGGACCAGCCGCAGGACATCGAAGGAGAAGGCAAGGATCTGTTCTCCAAATTCGATGACATCATCGCCCTGCGCGAAGGATTGCTGTCGAGCGGCCAGGAAGATCCGTTCAACCTGGTGATGGAGAAGGTCCTGTCGCCGACCCGTGCGATCTGCAACGGGCGCGACACGATCCTGCTCGGCACCTACAATTACATGGGCATGACCTTCGATCCCGACGTGGTCGAGGCAGGCCGGCAGGCATTGTCCGATTTCGGAGCGGGGACCACCGGTAGCCGCGTGCTGAACGGCACATATCAGGGCCACAAGGAAGTCGAGCAGGCGCTCATGGACTTCTATGCCATGGACCATGCCATGGTTTTTTCGACCGGATACCAGGCCAATCTCGGGATTATTTCGACGATTGCCGGCAAAGGCGATTACATCGTCCTCGACATCGACAGCCATGCCAGCATCTGGGACGGCTGCGCTCTGGGCAATGCCGAAGTCGTGCCGTTCAAGCACAATGATATCGAAGCGATGGAAAAGCGCCTGAAGCGCATTCCCGAAGGCGCCGGCAAGCTGGTGGTGCTGGAAGGCGTCTATTCGATGCTGGGCGATATCGCTCCGCTGAAGGAAATGGTCTCCGTCGCCAAGAAATACGGCTCCATGGTGCTGGTCGATGAAGCGCATTCCATGGGCTTCATCGGCGAGAACGGCCGCGGCGTGGTGGAACAGGCGGGCGTGATCGACGATGTCGATTTCATTATCGGCACCTTTTCCAAAAGCGTGGGTACGGTCGGCGGCTTCTGCGTCTCCAACCATCCCAAGTTCGAAATCATGCGGCTGGTCTGCCGCCCCTATGTGTTCACTGCCAGCCTGCCGCCCAGCGTGGTGGCAACAGCCTGCACGTCCATTCGCAAGCTGATGCATGGATCGAACAAGCGCGCGCATCTGTGGGAAAATTCCAAGATGCTGCACAAGGGGCTGAAGGACCTCGGCTTCCAGCTCGGCACCGAGGAACCGCAGAGCGCCATCATCGCCGTGATCATGCCCGATCTGGAAAAGGGCGCGGCCATGTGGGAAGCGCTGATCAAGGGCGGCCTCTATGTCAATCTGGCGCGCCCCCCGGCAACGCCTGCCAATATGACCCTGCTGCGCTGCTCGCTTTGCGCGGAGCACAGCGAGGAAGAGGTCGGCGAAATCCTGTCGATATTCGAAACCGCGGGTAAGGACGTCGGGATCATCTGATCGTGCGATAGCGTGTCGCACGGCTGTCTTGATGGCGTAACATGGGATCGCGAACGAACGGCGATCCCGTGATCGCCGCCAAGAGAGACTTCATGCGTTCTGCCCTCGCCGCCCTGACCTCCGCTCTGCTACTGTCTGCCTTAGCGCTCGTGCCTCAGGCCGCAGCCGCGCAAGGCGGTGGTCCGGCGAAGACTCACGAGATTTCCTTCGTGGCGCTTGGCGATACCGGGTACATTCCCGCTTACGATACGCCAGACGACGATGATCCGCGTTTCCGCACGCTGGGGGAGTATCTGGGCAATGAAGCGGCCGACTGGCTGGAGCACAATCGCGACCTGTCCGGTTTTCGCGCCACTCCCTGGCAATTCGAACCCGCCATCGGCGGCTTCGTCCCTGCCAGCGGGATGTACCCGGTCGCCATGGCTGCAGCGGAGGTGTGCAAGCGCGAGGATTGCGATTTCGGCGCGCTGATGGGCGACAATATCTATCCCGACGGGGCCACACTGGGCGCGGACGGCATTTCGGACGAGCGCCGCTTCCGCGAGATGCTGGATCAGCCCTTCGGCACCTTCGGTGAGGGCAAGGCGGGCTTCACGCTTTACGCCATGATGGGCAATCACGACTGGCACATCTCGCGCGAGGCGACCGAGGCGCAGCTCGAATATCTGAAAGCCCATCCAGCCTTCACCATGCCCGACCTGTTTTACCGTGCGGTGCCGCAGGGTATGGAAGGCAAGCTCGAAATCTTCGTCGTCGATACCGAAATGCTGCTTGCCGGTACGCAGGTCCGAAAGGACGATCTGGATGCCGAAGGTAACGAGATCCGGAACACGCCGCTGGAGGAATGGCCCGATTACGTCCGCGCGTCGAACGCGCGTGAGCGCAGCATGATCGAATGGCTGACTGCAGCGCTGCAATCCTCCACCGCCAAGTGGAAGATCGTGATGGGCCACCATGCGCTGTGGTCCAGCGGAGGCAGCAAGTATGAAAAGGCCCGCGCTCTGCGCAAGCTGATGCTCGATCCGATCTGCCGTTACGCCGACGCCTATATCGCCGGAGACGACCATCTGATCGAAGCCTATACCGACGATTGTTCGACTGTATCGGG
>Ga0208830_1000847_pt1 | contig 14527 bp, 13 predicted proteins | sample DeeseametaMP2634_FD_184169 | JGI IMG/M metagenome (GOLD analysis project Ga0208830, IMG submission 184169) | Marine microbial communities from the Deep Atlantic Ocean - MP2634 (SPAdes) | ecosystem: Environmental > Aquatic > Marine > Oceanic | place: Northeast of Antigua and Barbuda, North... | reverse complement strand
GTCTTTCTTGTGCCAGTGAATATCCGCGCGCATTGTAACGCCTCAACGGCACACGGACGAGCGCATAGGTGGCAACGAGCAGAGCCGGGATCCAAACCGCCCCGGTCCAGCCCGGGATTGCGAATTCCGCAATGGTGGCGGCCACCAGCAATACAACCCCCACGATCGCGAACTGCAGGCGCAGCATCGATTTGTAAGCAGGGTCGAGCGGGGTCAGATCGTCGGCTTCATCCATACCGTGCTAGCTAGGCAATACAGCACGCCGATACAATCGGCTTTCGCATCGCGCCGGCATCTCTGCGGGCGGGGCGAACACTGGACATTCCATTTTCCGGGAAAATGGTGCTGCTGGGGAGGATTGAACTCCCGGCCTCACCCTTACCAAGGGTGCGCTCTACCACTGAGCTACAGCAGCACATGTCGCCGCGAGAAAGGCTCGCGGGGTGGAGGCGCGCGCTATTGGCAGACGCGGAGCATAAGTCAACCTTCGCTTGAGCCCGGAGGCAAAATTGGCGAAGGCTTTCTGCATGGCCAGTGAGAAAAACAAATCGAGCCGTGAGGAACGCCTCGCCGCGAAACTTCGCGAGAACCTGCGACGCAGGAAAGCACAGGGGCGCGAAATAAGCGAATCGGACCAGACAAGCCTTCCCAATGAAGAAACAGAGCGCTAACGCGCACTGCTCCTAGGGGAAACCGGAGTAATCATGTCGAAACTGATCCTCGTTCGCCACGGACAGAGCGAGTGGAACCTCGCCAACCGTTTCACCGGCTGGTGGGATGTCGACCTGACCGAAAAAGGTGAAGCCGAAGCGCGTGAAGCCGGCGAATTGATGAAAGCCAAGGGCGTCCTGCCCACCACGGCTTTCACCAGCCTTCAGAAGCGGGCGATCAAGACGCTCAACATCGCACTCGAAGCCTGCGACCGCCTGTGGATCCCAGTGACGCGCGACTGGCACCTGAACGAGCGCCACTATGGCGGTCTTACCGGGCTCGACAAACAGCAGACGCGCGAAAAGCACGGCGATGAACAGGTCCACGTCTGGCGCCGCAGTTTCGACGTCCCCCCGCCGGAAATGGAAGCCGGCAGCGAATTCGATCTTGCCGAGGATCCGCGCTATGCCGGGATCGACGTACCGCGCACCGAAAGCCTCAAGCTGACGATCGAACGCGTCCTGCCTTATTGGGAAGAAGCTATTCTGCCGCTGCTGGGCAAAGGCGAGACGGTCATCATCTCCGCCCACGGCAATTCCCTGCGCGCGCTGGTCAAGCACCTGTCCGCCATCTCGGATGACGAGATTACCGGGCTCGAAATCCCGACCGGTCAGCCGATCGTCTACGAGTTCGAGGGCACGAAGGTGTCGGGCGAACGCTACTACCTCAAGGATTCGTAAGGATGGGCGCCAAAGTTGCCATCGTCATGGGTAGCCAGTCCGACTGGGAAACCATGACCTGCGCTGTAGAAGTGCTCGACGAGCTCGGCGTGGAAAGCGACGTGCGCATCGTATCCGCGCATCGCACGCCCGACCGGATGTACGATTTTGCCAAGGGTGCGGCGGACGCGGGTTTCGAAGTCATCATCGCCGGCGCCGGCGGTGCGGCCCACCTTCCCGGCATGATCGCCGCGCTCACCCATATTCCCGTGCTCGGCGTGCCGGTGCAGTCCAAGGCGCTTTCGGGGCAGGACAGCCTGCTGTCGATCGTCCAGATGCCGGCCGGGGTTCCCGTGGGGACGCTGGCCATCGGCAAGGCAGGGGCGACCAATGCGGGGCTGCTGGCCGCGGCCATTCTTGCCAATCACGATACCGCCGTGTCGCAGCGCCTACAGGACTGGCGCGCGGCCCGCAGTGCGGCCGTGACCGAGCGTCCCGTCGGTTGATGCTGAAGCGCGGCAGCACGATCGGGATATTGGGTGGCGGCCAGCTTGGCCGGATGATGGCGGTCAGCGCGGCCCAGCTCGGCTATCGCTGCATCGCCTACGCGCCCGAGGGCGACAATGTCGTCAGCGACGTGTGCGACGACATCTTCACCAACAAATGGGACGATGCAGCCGCAGTCGCCGCCTTCGCGGCGCAATGCGATGCCGTCACCTGGGAATTCGAGAACGTGCCCGTCGCCACGGCGGCGTCTATCCCCGAAGACCGGATATTCCCGCATCCGCGCGCGCTCGAAACCGCGCAGGACCGGCTGAACGAGAAGCGCTTCGTCGAAGGGCTCGGCGGCAGACCGGCGGCGTATGCGCGTATCGATTCGCGCGCCGATCTGGAAGCCGCGATCGACACTCTGGGCGCACCGGGCATTCTCAAGACGCGGCGCGACGGATATGACGGCAAGGGCCAGTGGCGCATTGGTTCGGACCGCGATGCCCAAGGTCTGAACCTGCCGGACATGCCCTTGATTTACGAAGCTTTCGTCGAATTCGAGGCCGAGTTTTCGGTCATCCTGGTCCGCGGGCAGGACGGGGAAATCCGCTTCTGGGATTCCACGCGCAATTCGCATGATCACGGCATTCTTGCGACTTCGTCCCTGCCCGCTGGCGAAGCCATCGCGGCGCAGGTCGGCGAGGCGCGGGAGCTGGCGCGGCAGGTGGCCGATGCGCTGCGCTATGTAGGCGTGCTGACGCTGGAATTCTTCGCCACGCGGGATGGGCCGGTGTTCAACGAGATGGCACCGCGGGTCCACAATTCGGGGCACTGGACGATCGAGGGCGCGGCCACGAGCCAGTTCGAAAATCACATCCGCGCCGTGGCCGGACTGCCGCTGGGCGACACCGCCACGGTCGCCAGGTCGGTGACCATGACGAACATCATCGGGCGCGATATTCTCGAAACCGAACAATGGCTTAGTCAGCCCGACACGCATCTGCACGACTATGGCAAGGCCGAGGTTCGCGACGGGCGCAAGATGGGCCATGTAACGAAGCTGGAACGGTGAAGCTGTTCCTGATCTATGCCCGCGCGGCCAATGGCTGCATCGGTCGGGACGGGGCGTTGCCGTGGCATCTGCCGGCCGATCTGAAGCGGTTCAAGGCGCTGACCATGGGCAAGCCGATGATCATGGGACGCAAGACTTTCGAGAGCCTTCCGGGCCTGTTGCCGGGTCGCAGGCACATCGTGCTGACCCGCCGGGAGCGCTGGGATTCGACCGGCGCCGAACTGGCGAGGGATGTCAATCAAGCGTTTGATCTGGCGTCGAACACTGCCGAACAGGCGGCAGTGATCGGCGGCGCGGCGATTTTCGATGTCTTCATGCCGCTGGCCGACCGGATCGAGCTGACCGACATCCATGCCGATTTCGAAGGCGACACCTTCATGCCCGCCCCCGGACCCGAATGGCGCGAGATCGCCCGCGAGGACCACGCTGCCGAAGGCGATGCCCCCGCCTACAGCTTCGTCACGCTGGAACGGGCGCGGGAGTATGCCGCGTGAGGTTCCTCGACCACCGCGAGCCATTGCCCGAAAGCCTGCGCGGCGCGATCGTGGCGCTGGGCAATTTCGACGGTTTCCACCTGGGCCACCAGGCCGTGGCAGGCGAGGCGATCCGCTGGGCGCGCGAGGAAGGCCGACCGGCCATCATCGCCACTTTCGATCCGCACCCCGTGCGCCATTTCCAGCCCGATGCCCCGCCCTTCCGGCTGACGACGCTGGAACAGCGGCAGGAGCTGTACCTCGCCGCCGGGGCGACCGCGATGCTGGTGTTCCATTTCGACGGCGAACTGGCCGGAACCACGGCAGAGGATTTCGTGCAGCGGCTGCTGGGCGACCATCTGGGCGTGGCAGGCGTGGTGACGGGCGGGGATTTCACCTTCGGCAAGGCGCGCGGCGGCAATTTCGACAGGCTGGTCAGCCTGGGCAAGGACGTCGGGATCGAGGCGCGTGCGGTGCCGCCCGTGCTGGATGGCGGCGAGGCCGTATCGTCGAGCCGCGTGCGCAATGCCCTGCGCGACGGCGATCCGCAGGAAGCGGCGCGGCTGCTGACCCGCCCCTTCGCCATTCGCGGCGTGGTCCAGCATGGCGACAAGCGCGGTCGCGAGATCGGTTATCCCACGGCGAACCTGCCGGTGGAACATTACCTGCGCCCCAGATACGGCATTTACGCCGTGACCGGGCGCATCCTGTCGACCGGGCAGGAGCTGAAGGGCGCGGCCAATATCGGCGTGCGGCCCCAGTTCGATCCGCCCAAGGAACTGCTGGAGCCCTATTTCTTCGATTTTTCGGGCGATCTCTACGGGCAGGAGATCGAAGTCGCGTTTCACCACTTCCTGCGCGGCGAGGCGAAGTTCGACAGTCTCGACGCGCTGGTGGCGCAGATGGACAGGGATTGCGACGAAGCGCGGCGGCTGCTGCCGCAGATCTAGCGATTCGTCATTCGCGCGCAGGCTGCAATACAGCCGGGAAATGCCGTGGCCCGCGCCGGATCCCTGCCTGCGCGGGGATGACGGTAAGAGGCGGGCGGGCAGGCCACTCCGCACTTTCCTACACGGCTGCTTTGCCCTAACGGCCAGCACCTATGTCCGAAAAGCGCGATTACCGAGATACCGTCTTCCTGCCGAAGACCGATTTCCCCATGAAGGCCGGCCTCCCCCAGAAGGAGCCGGGCATTGCCGCACGCTGGGAATCGGACGGGCTGTATCAGCAGCTGCGCGAGGCGCGCGCCGACCGCGAGAAGTTCATCTTCCACGATGGCCCGCCCTACGCCAATGGCGACATGCATATCGGCCATGCGCTGAACCACACGCTGAAGGACATGGTCTGCCGCACGCAGAACCTGCTGGGCAAGAATGCGCCCTATGTTCCGGGCTGGGACTGCCACGGCCTGCCGATCGAGTGGAAGGTCGAAGAACAGTACCGCAAGAAGAAGCTGGACAAGAAAGCGGTCCCGGCGAAGGAATTCCGCGCCGAATGCCGCGCCTATGCGCAGCACTGGGTCGATGTGCAGCGCGAACAGCTGAAGCGGCTGGGCATCATGGCGGACTGGGACAATCCCTATCTGACCATGCAGTTCGACAGCGAGGCGACCATTGTGGCCGAGCTGATGAAATTTGCCGAAGCGGGCAATCTCTATCGCGGGTCGAAGCCGGTGATGTGGAGCCCGGTGGAAGAAACCGCACTGGCCGAGGCCGAAGTCGAATACGAGGACATCACCAGCACGCAGATCGATGTCGCGTTCGAGATCACCGAGAGCCCGATCGAAGAACTGGTCGGCGCGCATGCGGTGATCTGGACCACAACGCCTTGGACGATCCCGGTCAACCAGGCTTTGGCCTATGGGCCGGACATTGAATACGCGCTTATCAGCTGGCCGAACGCCAAATATCTGGTGGCCCGCGAGCTTGCTGCTGAGTTTATCACTCGCATAACCACCGTTCCGAGTGGACAACCGTCCGAACCATGGCCCGACGCCGATAAGTGGGATGAGAATCTCCAGATATTCAAAGGCTCCGACCTCGCCGGAACGGTCGCGCGCCACCCGATGCACAAGCTCGGCGGATTCTACGCCAAGCCCCGCCCCTTCCTGCCGGGCGACTTCGTCACCACCGACAGCGGTACGGGTCTGGTCCACATGTCGCCCGATCACGGCGAGGACGATTTCCTGCTGTGCCGCAAGCATGACATCGAACCGGTGTTCGCCGTCATGGCCGACGGACGTTATCGCGACGACTGGGAATGGCTGGGTGCGGGCGATGTGGACGCGGACGGCAAGGAACGCCGCCGCAGCGTCATCAACAAGCCGTTCAATTCGCCCGAAGGCCCGATCTGTTCGGACCTGCGCGAAGCCGGTGGGCTGCTGTCCGCCAGCGACGACTACCAGCATTCCTATCCGCATAGCTGGCGCAGCAAGGCCAAGGTCATCTATCGCTGCACGCCGCAATGGTTCGTGCCGATGGACAAGGACCTTGCCGGTGGCGGCACGCTGCGCAGCCGTGCCCTGCAAGCCATCGCCGACACGCGCTTCGTCCCCGAAAAGGGCCGCAACCGCATCGGTTCGATGGTCGAGGGCCGCCCCGACTGGGTGCTGTCCCGCCAGCGCGCCTGGGGCGTGCCGATCACGCTGTTCGTGAAAAACGGCACGGGCGAATATCTGCAGGATGCAGACGTGAACGCCCGCGTGATCGCCGCCGTGCGCGAAGAAGGCGTCGATGCCTGGGACGAGGCGCGCAAGGCCGAATTCCTCGGTTCCGCGCACAGTCCCGACGATTACGAGATGGTCACCGACATTCTCGACGTCTGGTTCGATTCGGGCTGCACCCATGCCTTCGTCCTCGAATCGGGACGCTGGCCGGACATGCAGTGGCCCGCCGACCTCTATCTGGAAGGCAGCGACCAGCATCGCGGCTGGTTCCAGTCGAGCCTGCTGGAAAGCTGCGCGACGCGCGGCCGCGCGCCCTTCGACCAGATCCTGACCCATGGCTTCACCATGGCCAGCGACGGGCGCAAGATGTCCAAGAGCCTGGGCAATACCATCGACCCGCTGAAGGTGATGGAGCAATATGGCGCCGACATCATCCGCCTGTGGGCGCTGAGCGTCGATTTCACCGAGGATCACCGCATCGGCGATGAAATCCTCAAGGGCGTGGGCGACCAGTATCGCAAACTGCGCAATACCTTCCGCTATCTGCTGGGCGCGCTGGACGGTTTCGTGGGCGACATGGGCGATGCCGGGGAAATCCCCGAGCTGGAACGCTATGTCCTCGCCCTGCTGGCCGATCTCGACGGCAAGCTGCGCAAGGCCGTCGAGGATTACGACTTCAACGCCTATACCCGCCTGCTGGTCGATTTCTGCAACGAAGACCTGTCGGCCTTCTATTTCGATATCCGCAAGGACAGCCTGTATTGCGACGGACCGGATTCGGTGCGCCGCAACGCCTATCGCACCGTGCTGGACATATTGTTCCACGCGCTGGTCCGCTATGCCGCGCCGGTGCTGGTCTTCACGGCGGAAGAGGTGTGGAGCACGCGCTATCCGGATGGCGGCAGCGTGCACCTGCTGGAATGGCCTGCTGTGCCGGGCGTCACCGCGGACGGGGCGAAGTGGGACAAGCTGCGCGCCTTGCGCGAAGACGTGATGGAAGCGATCGAACCGCTGCGGCGCGAAAAGGTCATCCGGTCCGGCCTGGAAGCCGATGTAATCGTTCCCGCCGACGCTGTGCCGGACGGTTTCAGCGACGATGATCTGGCCGAACTGTTCATCACCGCGTCAGTGACGCGTAGCGATAGCGCGGATGTGACGGTCACACGGACATCCGAAAACAAATGCGGGCGCTGCTGGCGCCTGCTTCCTTCCGTGACGGAAGACGGCGATCTATGCGACCGCTGCGAGCCCGTCGTCGCCCAACTGGATGCCGCCCGATGAACCCGATCATGAAGAACCGCATCATCGGCTGCGTGACGGCACTGGCCATCTTCGTGGTGGACCAGCTGACCAAGAATTACGTCACCAAGGGGCTGGGCATCGACCGTGTCGGCGATGCGATGGAAATCCTGCCCTTCTTCGACCTGCGCTTCACCCGCAATTTCGGCGTGTCGCTGGGCATGTTCGAAGCGACCAGCCCGGAAATGCGCTGGGGCCTGGTGCTGGTGACCGCGCTGATCGCCCTGGTGGTGACGGTGTGGATGATGCGCGAGAAGCTGCTGGCGGATATCCTGGCACTGTCGCTGATCCTTGGCGGGGCGCTGGGCAATATCAAGGATCGCTACGATCTCGGCTATGTCGTCGATTTCGCCGATCTGCATTTCGGGGAATTCCGCCCCTTCCTCATTTTCAACGTAGCCGATGCGGCTATCACCATCGGTGTCGTCATCGTCCTTGCGCGTGCCTTCTTCATGGGCGACAAGGACAAGGCGGAGGTCGATGGCCTCATGAACAGCAAGGCGGCCGATGCCGCGGAGAGCAAGTGATGATCAAATTCGCCCGAATCGCCCTGATGGCCGGCCTCGGCGCCATGACCGCAGCCTGCGGCAGCGGGGGCCTTCTCGACCGCAACCGGCCCGATGAATTCGCCGTGCAGCGCCAGGCGCCGCTGGTGGTTCCGCCCGATTTCAACCTGCAGCCGCCGCAGCCCGGCGCCCCGCGCCCGAGCGAAGGCAGCGCCGCTGCCCAGACGCTGGACGTGTTGTTCGGCGGTCCGCAGGCCCGTAGCGGCGTGGAAACCAGCATGCTGGAACGCGCCGGTGCCGCCGAACCCGGCATTCGCAGCGCTGTGGGCGACCCGCAGACCGCGACCGTCGCCAAGGGCGCAGTGACCCGCGACATCATCGCCGCCCCCGAAGGCGACGGTGCAACCGCAAGCGCGGTGATACCGGGCTGAAGCCCGGGTTTTGTTCAGCCTCATGCGCCGGCGGCCGCGTGTGCGGCCTTAGGCTGTCCTCGCTCACACGCCCTTCGGGCGCATCGCTGCGGGCGGCCAGTCGGCCTTGCCTCGCCTGCGGCTCGGGCACTTTCGCCAGTCGTATGGTGTGCGCCAGATCCGGGCCGGTGAAGGTCCGGCAGGGGCGACCGCCCGCCCGCAGCGGGTGCAGCGGGTGCAGCGGGTGCAGCGGGTGCAGCTCGCTGCACGTCCAGCGAGGACGAACCCGCAAAGGCGGGTTCGCAAGTTAAGGAATCTCGAAATCCGTTGGCCTGGCCAAGCTCGTCAGCCCGCCTCGCGGCTCACCAGCAGCTTGTCGATCCGGCGACCGTCCATGTCGACCACTTCGAAACGCCAGCCCTGATCGGTGAAATAGTCGCCTTCGCCGGGCAGGCGCTTGAGCACATGCAGCGCGTAGCCCGCCGCCGTGCCGAATTCGCGATCGTCGCCATATTCGAGGCCCAGCCGGTCGGCGAGCACATCGGCCGAGAGCGAGCCGGAGACCAGCAGGCTGCCGTCTTCCCGCTCGACCACGCCCGGACCTTCGGCACCGTCCTGATCGCTGAGGAAATTGCCGACCAGCGCGGTGAGCAGATCGACCGGGGTGACGATGCCGTCGAGATGGCCGTATTCGTCATGCACCATGGCCATCGCTATTTCGGCCTGCTGCAGCACGCGCAGCGCATCGACCGCATCCAGCTGATCGGGCACGACCTCGGTCTTGATCATCAGGGCGCGCAGATCGATCGGTTCCTTGGCGATCAGGCGCGTCAGGATATCGCGCACCTTGACCACGCCCAGCACCCTGTCGGCCGAGCCTTCCGCCACGGGCATGAGCGAATGCGGGCTGGTGTCGATCGCCGCACGAATGGCCGCCGCGTCCGCATCGGCATCGATCCAGTCGACTTCGGTACGCGGGGTCATAAGCTCGCGTACGGGCCGCTGGGCGAGGCGCACGACGCCCTGCAGCATCTGGTGCTGTTCGCTTTCGATCACCCCGCTGCGGGTGGCTTCGGCAAAGAGCATGTGCAGTTCTTCCGCCGTGACCGAGCTTTGCCCCGAGGGACGCACGCCGAGCAGGCGAATCAGCACGCCCGAGGACGCATCGAGCAGCCACACGAGCGGCGCCGCCACGCGCGCCAGGATCGCCATGGGCCGCGCCATGACCAGCGAGATGGGCACCGCCGCCCGCAGCGCGATCTGCTTGGGCACGAGCTCGCCGATGACCAGCGTGGCATAGGTGGTGATGGCGATGACCGACGCGAAGCCGATTTCCGCGGCATATTGCTGGGGCACGCCCAGCATGGCGAGCCGTTCGCCCGTGGGTCCGCCCAAGCTGGCGCCCGAATAGGCACCCGAAATGATCCCGACCAGCGTGATGCCGATCTGCACGGTCGACAGGAATTTACCCGGATCGGATGCCAGGGAGATGGCCGTGGCGGCGCCCTTGCTCCCTTTGGAGGCGGCCTGCTGGAGGCGCGATGTCTTGGCCGACACGATGGCAAGCTCGCTCATGGCGAAGACGCCGTTGAGCACGATCAGCCCGATGATGATCAGCAGGTCTGTCCAGGGAAAGGGTGTCACGCGGCAACGGCTAGCACAAAAGTGCGCCGCTGCCAGCGCCCCGCGTGAAACTTATCTGACATGGCTGTGGAACGGCTGGTGCGTTGAAAGGTTTGAGGAACAGCGACGCGGGTGGGCGCGTCCGGTACCACTCGCCCGGAGCCGCCCCATGGGTCGGATGCCGCGCAGAAAAGGGGAAGAATAGATGAAGAACTCACGCATTCTCACAGCCAGCCTTGCAGCCGTTTCGCTGCTGACCGTCTCGGCCTGTGTCACCGATCCGAACACCGGCGAACGCAAGGTCTCGCGCACCGTACTCGGCGGCGCCGGCGGCGCTGTTGCAGGCGGCCTGCTCGGCGGTCTCATCGGCGGCAAGACCGGCCGCATCATCGGCGCCGCAGCAGGCGGCATCGGTGGCGGCGTCATCGGCTACAAGATGGACCAGCAGATCAAGGAACTGGAAGAACAGACCGCCGGCACCGGCGTCGACGTTTCCGAAACCGATGGCGGCGAAGCCATTCTCGTCAACCTGCCCGACGGCGTCACATTCTCGACCGGCAGCTACACCATTTCGCCGGGCTTCCGCGATCTGCTCGACCGCGTGGCCGGCAGCCTGCGCCAGTATCCCAACAGCCTGATCGACGTATACGGTCACACCGACACGACCGGCTCGGCCACCACGAACCAGCGCCTGTCGGAACAGCGCGCACAGGCCGTGGCCAACTACCTGATCTCCCAGGGCGTCAGCTCCTCGCGCGTGCGCTGGATGGGCTTCGGCGAAACCCGCCTCAAGGTCTCGACCGGCGACAATGTGAACGAACCGCTGAACCGGCGCGTCGAAATCAAGATCGTTCCGTTCGATCAGCGGGACATCGAAGCCGCGCAATCGCAGGGAATGTAATACTCCACAGCCCTTCGAGCTGTCGCAACCAACTGGGGCCGGTTTACGCCGGCCCCTTTTTCATTGTGCAGCCGCGACGCGCGTTGCGATCCGTGCCACCGCGGCGGCGTGGATGCCGGGGGCGCTGGCGAGTATGCCGAAGGCGCGGGGATCGCGTTTGTTATAGTCGAGCTTCTTGCCGAAGGCATCGCTGACCGCCGCCCCTGCTTCGCGCGCGATCAGGCCCGCTGCGGCGATATCCCATTCGAAACCCCAGCGTACCGTCGCCACGAGGTCCGCTTCGTCTGCAGCGACCATCGCGATGCGCAAGGCAATGGAGTTGGGCTGATCGACCGTCACGAGATCGGCATCCGCTTTCGGCAAGACATGCGCGGGCACCCGCGAGCCGGCGAATTCCTGGCGCGTGCTGGCAGCAAGCCTGTCGCCGTTGCGATAGGCGCCCTGCCCCGCCACCGCCTGCCAGGTTTCCTTGCGCGCGGGGGCGCACAAGGTGCCGATGAGCGGGCGCCCGCCACTGATCAAAGCAACGGAAACCGCCCAGCCGGTACGGCCGCGGATGAAATCGCGCGTCCCGTCGACCGGATCGACCAGCCAGATCAGATCATTGTCCAGCCGCGCTGGATCGTCGGCGGTTTCTTCCGACAGCCAGCCTGCCGATGGCAGCAGCGCCCCCAGTTCCCGCTTGAGAAAAGCGTCCACTGCGAGATCGGCTTCGCACACCGGATCGCCGGGCTTTTTCTCCCACGCATTCAGATCGTTCCCCGCCCCCGGCCAGAGGTCGTAGGCGATCCTTCCTGCTTCGGAGACGATGGATTCGAGGCGCTGACTATCGATCATGAAAGAATGCCTGCTGCCTGCACCCGAAAGCGGGCCTTTTCAAGCGCGTCCAGACATGCTTAGGGCCCTCGCAACTCACTTTCCCCAACGCATGACGCGAAGGACGACGCTCCACCATGAACATCCACGAATACCAGGCCAAGGAACTGCTCGCGAAATACGGCATCGGCATCCCTGCAGGGCATGCCGCGCTGACGGTCGAAGAGGCCGTGGAGGGTGCGAAGAAGCTGCCCGGACCGCTTTACGTCGTGAAGGCACAGATTCACGCCGGCGGCCGCGGCAAGGGCAAGTTCACCGAACTGGGTCCCGATGCGAAAGGCGGCGTACGCCTGTCGAAGAGCATCGAAGACGTGGAAGCCAATGCCAAGGAAATGCTCGGCAATACGCTGGTAACCGTACAGACGGGTGATGCCGGCAAGCAGGTCAACCGCCTCTACGTGACCGACGGCGTTGACATTGCCAGCGAATACTATCTGTCGATGCTGGTCGACCGCGCTACCGGCCGCGTTGCCATGATCGTATCCACCGAAGGCGGCATGGACATCGAAGAGGTTGCGCATTCGACGCCCGAAAAGATCACCACCATCACCATCGATCCGGCACAGGGCTTCATGCCGCATCACGGCCGGGCAATGGCCTTCGCGCTCAAGCTGACGGGCGATCTGAACAAGCAGGCGCAGAAGCTGGCGAAGCAGCTGTATACCGCCTTCATGGATCTCGACTGCGAAATGCTCGAGATCAACCCGCTCGTTGAAACCGAGGACGGCAACCTTCTGGTGCTCGACACCAAGATGAGCTTCGACGGCAACGCGCTGTTCCGCCACAAGGACGTGGAAGCGCTGCGCGATGTGACCGAGGAAGATCCCGCCGAAGTCGAAGCAAGCGAATACGACCTTGCCTACATCAAGCTGGACGGCAACATCGGCTGCATGGTGAACGGCGCGGGCCTTGCCATGGCGACGATGGACATCATCAAGCTGAACGGCGCTTTTCCGGCCAACTTCCTCGACGTTGGCGGCGGCGCCACCACCGAGAAGGTGACGGCGGCATTCAAGATCATCCTGAAGGATCCGGCGGTCGAGGGCATCCTCGTCAACATCTTCGGCGGCATCATGAAATGCGATGTGATTGCCAACGGCATCGTGCAGGCAGCCAAGGACGTGAACCTTTCGGTGCCCCTCGTCGTACGCCTGGAGGGCACCAATGTCGAAGAAGGCAAAGCCATCCTCGACAATTCTGGCCTCGCCATCGTCAGCGCCGACGATCTGGGCGACGCGGCGAAGAAGATCGTTGCCGAGGTCAAGAAGGCGGCATGATCGCCCGGCACAGATGATCTGCAGCTTTTGAGAGGCGGGCCCCGGAAACGCGGCCCGCCTTTCTATTTCCGGCGCCAGGGAACACTCGTTCGCGGCCAGCCTTATCTAAGCGAAAGCCCGTCGAACGCTCACTTGACGTTTACGTAAACGCAAGATAGGCGGGCGCCACAGTTTCCAGTCGAGAGGAAGGCAGAACCCATGAAAATCCTCGTCCCCGTCAAGCGGGTGATCGATTACAACGTCAAACCGCGCGTCAAGGCCGACGGTTCGGGCGTCGATCTTGCGAACGTCAAGATGAGCATGAACCCGTTCGACGAAATCGCCGTCGAAGAGGCGATCCGCCTGAAGGAAGCAGGCAAGGCCGAAGAGATCATCGCCGTCAGCATCGGCCCGGCAAAGGCGCAGGAAACGCTGCGCACCGCGCTGGCCATGGGCGCCGACCGCGCCATTCTGGTGCAGACCGATGACGAAGTCGAACCGCTCGCCGTTGCCAAGATCCTCAAGGCCATCGCGGACGAGGAACAGCCGGGCATCGTGATGCTGGGCAAGCAGGCGATCGACGACGATTCGAACCAGACCGGCCAGATGCTCGCGGCCCTGATGGGCCGTCCGCAGGGCACCTTCGCCAACACCGTCGAAGTCGACGGCGACAGCGTTACCGTCAAGCGCGAAGTGGATGGGGGCCTGCAGACGGTCAAGCTGACCATGCCGGCAATCGTCACCACCGACCTTCGCCTGAACGAGCCGCGCTACGCGTCGCTCCCCAATATCATGAAGGCGAAGCAGAAGCCGCTCGATACCAAGGCTCCGGCCGATTACGGTGTCGACACCGCACCGCGCCTCAAGACCACCAACGTCTCCGAACCGCCGGTTCGCCAGGCAGGCGAAAAGGTCGAGGACGTCGATGCGCTGGTCGCCAAGATCAAAGCTCTCGGCATTGCATAAGCCAGACAGACGAGAAGGAAGACAGACATGAAAACCCTCGTTTGGGTCGAACACGACAACAAGAGCCTCGCCGATGCGACGCTCGCCGCCGTAACCGCTGCCGGCAAGCTGGGTGAAGTCCACCTGCTGGTCGCAGGCTCGGGCTGCCGCGCGGTCGCCGACGAAGCTGCCAAGATCGAAGGCGTGGGCAAGGTCCATCTCGCCGACGATGCGGCCTACGAGCATGCGCTGCCGGAAAACGTCGCCCCGCTGGTGGCCGATCTGATGGGCCATCACGATGCGTTCGTGGCGCCTGCAACAACCACGGGCAAGAACATCGCCCCGCGTGTCGCCGCGCTGCTCGACGTGATGCAGATTTCGGACATCCTTTCGGTCGAAGGCGACAAGACCTTCACCCGCCCGATCTATGCCGGGAACGCGATCGCGACCGTCGAATCGTCCGACGAGAAGCTGGTGATCACCGTGCGCGGTACGGCCTTCGAAAAGGCCGCTGCCGAAGGCGGCTCGGCAAGTGTCGAAGAGGTTTCGGGGCCTACCGATGCCGGTCTTTCGACTTTCGTCAGCGAAGAAATCGCCGAAAGCGATCGTCCCGAACTGACGAGTGCCAAGGTCATCGTGTCG
>Ga0208830_1000838_pt1 | contig 14593 bp, 7 predicted proteins | sample DeeseametaMP2634_FD_184169 | JGI IMG/M metagenome (GOLD analysis project Ga0208830, IMG submission 184169) | Marine microbial communities from the Deep Atlantic Ocean - MP2634 (SPAdes) | ecosystem: Environmental > Aquatic > Marine > Oceanic | place: Northeast of Antigua and Barbuda, North... | reverse complement strand
AGGTGATAATGAAATAGATTGTCAGTATTGTCATAACTCAGCTTCAAAAAGTAAGCATGCGGGTATTCCAACTGTTAATGTGTGTATGAACTGTCATAAAGCAATCAAAGAGGGAAGAAGTGCTGCTGGTACTGCAGAGATAGCTAAAATCCATGAGGCTGCAGGTTTTAATCCTGAAACAAATAAGTATACTGGTGAAACAGAGCCTATCAAATGGATTAAAGCACATAACTTACCAGATCACGTATATTTTAGCCATGCGCAACACGTTGAGGTAGGTAAAATAGAGTGTGAAAACTGCCATGGTCCTGTTAAAACATATACTGTTGGTAGAACAGCTAATTCAGAAATGATTAATGAAATGGCAATTACTGGAGAAGGATTGAGAGATCCTCAAACGCAAAAATCAAAAATCATTCAATTAGAAAATCAAGTTTTAACAATGGGATGGTGTATCGAGTGCCATAACAAAGCAGAAGTTAAAATGGAAGGAAGTGAGTACTATGATGATATTCACGAAAGATTAAAAAGAGATAAGGAATTGTATAAAAGTGTAATGGAAGACGGAAAAGTAAACGTGAAAGAGTTTGGTGGATGGGAATGTGCTAAATGTCATTACTAATAATTCTAAAATTGTATTTACATATATGAGTAAGGTAAAAACATATTGGAAAGGATTTGAAGAGAAAGAGCAAACTAGTGAGTTTCTAGAAGCAACTCAAAATGAGTTTACTCAAAATCTTCCAACTACAGACTTTTTAGGAAATAGTAAATTAGAAGAAACTTCTACACCAAGAAGGGACTTTCTAAAGTTTATGGGGTTCAGCGTTGCAGCAGCTACGCTAGCAGCTTGTGAAGCTCCTGTAATTAAATCTATTCCTTATGTAAACAAGCCAGAAGAAATAACTCCTGGTGTTGCTAATTGGTACGCATCTACATATTGGGATGGTAATGATTATGCTAGCATTTTAATTAAAACAAGAGAGGCAAGACCAATTTTCGTAAAGGGAAATAAGGATTTTGGTATAAATAATGGTGCTGTAACTCCAAGAATTACAGCTTCAGTACTTTCTTTATATAATGGCGCTAGACTTAAAAACCCAACAGTTAATGGAGAGTCATCTACATGGGCTAAAGTCGATAGCCAAATAGGTGAAAAGTTAAAAGATATCAAAGCTAAAGGCGGTTCAATTAGAATATTAACCAACACCATAGCTAGCCCATCTACTAAAAAGGCATTAGGTGAGTTTGTTCAATCTTTAGGAGGAACTATTTCCGAAGATGGTGAAGTTACTGGAGGTGCAAATGTAGAAGTAATAACGTATGACGCTATTTCTTATACTGGTTTATTAAAGGCTAATAAAGCATCTTTTGGAAGAGCATTGTTTCCAGATTACCATTTCAATAAAGCTAAAACTATCGTTTCTATCGGAGCAGACTTCCTAACTAACTGGGGGTTAAGCACAGATTACGTTAGCGATTACGCAGAAAATAGAAGACCAGAAGGAGATTGGATGTCAAGACATTTCCAGTTTGAGTCTGTTGTAACAACTTCTGGAACTAGTGCGGATGTTAGAATACCAATTAAACCATCTGAAGAAGGTTTAGTTGTAGCTGCATTATATAAATACATTGTTGGTCCAGTAGCAGTTGATGTTACTCCATCAATCATGAGTAAAACTGAAAAAGTTGCTCAAGAATTAAAAGCTAGTAAAGGAAAAGCATTAGTTGTAGCAGGAAAAAACTGTGAAGGAACTCAATTACTAGTTAATGAAATTAATAAAGCCTTAGGAGCTATAGGAAATACTGTAGATCCTTCTAATGGAGTATATGTTGCCGAAGGTGACGATACTGCTGTTGAGAAATTAGTTAATGAAGTAAACGGAGGTAAAGTTGATGCTTTATTACTTTATGGTGTAAATCCTGTTTATACATTACCTAATGGAAATGCTTTTGGTGATTCTCTTAAGAAAATCAACTTAACAGTATCTTTCTCACAGTTTGCAGATGAAACAGCTTCAAAATGCCAATTCGTTTGTCCTGACAATCATTTTATGGAGTCATGGAATGACTATCAAATAAAAGATAATCACTATGCAATAGCTCAGCCAGTTATTCGTCCACTTTACGATACTGCTCAAGCTCAAGAAACATTTTTAGTGTGGGCTGGTAAAGCTAAGAGAGGCGGTAAAGATTCTACAGTTTATTATAACTACATAAAATCATCTTTTGCGGGTGATTGGAATTCATTAGTACACAATGGTTCAGTAAATGCTGCTCCGTTAATGCCATTTGTTAATGAAATCGAGACTCAAACTGATTTAGCGAAAGTTGCTAAGCATATCAACAGTCATGCTAGTGAAAAAGGAGAGTTTGAAGTAGTATTCTACCAAAAGAATGCTATTGGAGCAGGAGAGCAGGCTGCTAATCCATGGTTACAAGAATTACCAGATCCAATAACGAAAGTTACTTGGGATAACTATATTACAATATCTAGAGCGGACGCTATAGAAAAAGGTTTAACTACTGATAACGGAGGAGGAATCATCTTAGGTGAAAAGTGGCCGGCTGATTTACGTACAATTAAAGTAAATGGTCAAGAACTAACACTTCCTTTATTTGTATTACCAGGTCAAGCAAAAGGTACTTTAGGAATTCCTTACGGTTATGGTAGGGGAGAAAACCAAGAAAATATTGGTGATGCTGCTTACCAAACAAAAGAGTACGGTAATTATGTGCTTGATGAAAATGGAAACAAAACTCCTATTGGAAAGAATGCATTTAAACTAACTACTTTTAAAAGTGGATTGGTATCTAATGCTGCACCAGCTAGTTTATCTGGTTCTGTAGGACAGTATCCATTAGCTTGTACACAAACGCATCATACATTTATGGGTAGAACATCTATTGTTCGTGAAACCACATTCGATGTGTTTAAGCATTCTGGTAAAGAAGCCTATAACCCAGAACATACGTTAGTTGCTCATGAAAAAGGGAAAACAGTAAAGAAAAATATTCGTGAGTTTGATTTATGGGAAGATCACCCAGTAGAAAATGTTGGTCATAGATGGGGACTATCAATTGATCTTTCATCTTGTATCGGTTGTGGAAACTGTGTAGTAGCTTGTCATGCTGAAAATAACGTGCCAGTTGTTGGTAAGGATGAGATTAGAAGAGGAAGAGACATGCACTGGCTAAGAATTGACCGTTACTTCTCATCTGATGAGCAAGAAATCAGAGAGATTTCTATGGATCACCAAAGCGTTGGTTTTCAAAACGTGGAAAACGAAAAAGATATCGTTGTATTCGGTCTTAAAGAAGAAGAGAAAATTGCGGAATATAGATCAAACGATCAATATAAAGAAATTACAGACTTTAGCTACTTAGAACTTGAAGTTCCTGAAGCACAACCTACTGTTGTTTACATGCCAGTTATGTGTCAACACTGTAATCACGCACCATGTGAAACTGTTTGTCCGGTTGTTGCAACTACACATAGTAATGAAGGGTTAAACCAAATGACTTATAACAGATGTATCGGTACAAGATATTGTGCAAACAACTGTCCTTATAAAGTAAGAAGATTTAACTGGTTTAACTACCCAACAAACGATCGTTTCGTACACTTCAATCCATCACAAATGGATATGGGAAGAATGGTGTTAAATCCAGATGTTACAGTTAGAGCAAGAGGGGTAATGGAGAAATGTAGCATGTGTGTACAACAAATACAAGCAGGTAAGTTAGAAGCTAAAAAAGCAGGCAAACCAGTTCAAGATGGAGCTATACAAACAGCTTGTTCAACGTCTTGTCCAACAGAAGCTATTACTTTCGGTGATTTAAACGACTTTAAATCGCACGAAGGTAAAGGATCAAAAATCAGACAACAAGCTGACAACGATAGAGCTTACCATATTTTAGAAGAAGTAGGTACTCAACCGAATATTTATTACCAGGTGAAAGTATCAAATAGAACAGAAGCAGAAGCTTAAATATATAGTTATAGTAATATAAAGCATAAGCATGAGCGCAGTTAAAGAAGCAGACATTAGAGAACCCTTAATATTAGGTGATAAAACTTTTCATCAGATTACTGAAGATGTTTGTCAGCCTATTGAAAATCCTGCACCAAGAGGGTGGTATATCCTACTAGGGATAGCATCAATCATAGCTCTTTATGGTATTGGTTGTATTTTATACTTGTTAGCTGAAGGTATTGGAACTTGGGGGCTTAACAATAGTGTAGACTGGGCTTGGGATATTACCAACTTTGTATGGTGGGTAGGTATAGGTCACGCAGGAACACTTATATCAGCTGTACTTTTATTATTCCGTCAAAAATGGAGAATGGCGGTTAACCGTTCTGCAGAAGCAATGACAATTTTTGCCGTAATGATGGCAGCAGTTTTCCCTGGTATTCACATGGGACGTATTTGGGTTTCTTATTGGGTATTACCTTTACCAAACCAATTTGGTTCTTTATGGGTAAACTTTAACTCTCCACTTCTTTGGGATGTATTTGCAATTTCAACATATTTCTCTGTATCACTTGTTTTCTGGTACATTGGTTTAATCCCAGATTTTGCTACAATTAGAGATAGACTAACTAAACCTCTTCCAAAAAAGATTTATGGTATCTTAAGCTTTGGATGGTCTGGTAGAGCTAAACATTGGAACAGATTCGAAATTGTATCATTAGTATTAGCAGGTATTGCAACGCCACTTGTATTCTCTGTACACTCGATTGTATCGTTTGACTTTGCTACATCGGTTATTCCAGGATGGCATACAACAATTTTTCCTCCTTACTTCGTAGCAGGAGCGGTATTCTCTGGTTTTGCCATGGTACAAACACTTATGCTAATTGTGCGTAAGGTTATGAAACTAGAGGCTTACATTCACACAAAGCACGTGGAGTACATGAACATTGTAATCATGGTTACAGGATCATTAGTAGGTATTGCTTATATCACTGAGCTTTTCATGGCTTGGTATTCAGGTGTAGAATATGAGCAGTATGCATTCATTAACAGAGCAACAGGGCCAATGGCTTGGGCATATTGGGTAATGATGACTTGTAACGTAATTTCTCCACAGTTAATGTGGTGGAAAAGTTTAAGAAGAAACTTAATGTTCACTTTTATCATGTCTATCGTAGTAAACGTAGGGATGTGGTTCGAGCGTTTCGTAATTATTGTTACTTCACTTTACAGAGGTCACATGCCATCTACTTGGGTGCACTTTTTCCCAACATGGGTTGATGTAGGTGTATTTGTTGGTACAATGGGTATCTTCTCAGTATTATATTTATTATATGCTCGTTTCTTCCCAGTTTTAGCAATAAGTGAGGTTAAAACCATCCTTAAGTCTTCAGGAGAAAACTATAAAAATGATTTTGGAGCAGGTGAAGGTTATTACAACCAACAACACGATCACGAAGTTCATGATACAGATGTAGAGGTAGAATCTTTTGAAGAAGTTTCTGTTACAGAAACAAAAGAAGCTACTCATGTAGAAGTTACTGCCGAAAAAGAAGTAACTAATGAACTATCTGCTGAGGAGTTTGACGCTAAAAAAGAAGAGTTAATTCAAAAGCTTGGTGAAGCAAGTGCCGAAAATGCTGATGATCTTAAAAAGATTAGTGGTGTAGGTCCAGTTTTTGAACAAACACTTAATAGCATTGGAATTTTTACTTTCGAACAAGTAAGTAAAATGACTAAAGAAGAATACGACTTGTTAGATTCGCTTACTAAAGCTTTCCCAGGAAGAGCTGAGAGAGACGATTGGGCTGGTCAGGCAAAAAAATTAATGGATAATAATTAATAAAGTACAAATGGCAGATACTATTTTATATGCAATGTACGATGACGATGATAAAGTCCTAAGAGCAGCTAAGAAATTAGTTGGTAAAGGAGTTCACGTTAATGAGATTTTTTCACCAATGCCTATTCACGGTATTGATGATATTATTGGTGTTCGTCATACACGTCTTGGTATTGCAGCATTTTTATATGGGTTAACAGGATTAATGCTTGCTACACTTGGAATGAAGTATTTCATGATCGATGACTGGCCAATGAACATTGGTGGTAAGCCTAGCTTTTCTTACTTAGAAAACCTACCAGCGTTTATTCCAATTTCATTTGAGTTTACAGTTTTATGTGCAGCACACGGAATGTCTATTACTTATTTATTAAGAAACAAAACATTACCAGGTATGCCAGCTCAAAATCCAGATCCAAGAACAACAGACGATCGTTTTGTTATGGAATTGAGAGTTTCTGAAAACAGCCAGTTTACAGCTCAAGAATTAACACAAATGATTCAAGAGACGGAGATTGTTGAATTAGACGAAAAACAAACCAAGTAATTATTATGAAAGGATTTATTAATAAAATAGTTGCAGGAAGTTTCTTGGTTTTAGCAGTTTCATCATGTGTTAAAGATGAGAATAGCCCAGGTTACGAATACATGCCAGATATGTATCGTTCTCCAGCTATTGAAGCTTATGTTGATTATGGTGAGGTTAGAACTTGGATTCCAAATGATTCATTGAAAAACACACAAACAGCAAAGTTACCTCCATTCGGTACCATTCCTTACCAAGGAACTGAAGAAGTTTATTTACCATATAGTAGAAAGCCAGATCTTAAAATGGATGAAACGCATGGTATACGTAGTCTTGAATTTAGCTCAGCTACTCAAGAGGAATACAATGCCTCTGTAGCAGATGTTAGCCCTATTGCTTTTAATAATGAAAATGCTGAAAAGGGTCAAGTATTATATAATCGTTTTTGTGATCACTGCCATGGTGCAACAGGTCAAGGTGATGGTAAAGTATCGGTAGCATCTGATGGATTAATAGCACCACCTAGTGATGCTTTTTCGAGACCAGAAGGACAAATGTTTTATGTAATAACTTATGGGAAAGGAGCTATGGGATCACATGCTTCTCAGTTGAATCAAAAAGAACGTTGGGAAGTAGTACAGTATTTAAAAGTTTTAAATATAGGTGAGTTCCCTCAAGAGCCAACAACTGATACAACAGAAAATACTGTTGATACCGTAGGAGTTAGTATTTAATATTTTATAGCATTAAAAAAGAAGAAATTCTATGAATTTTCAATTTACAAGTAAACTAAAAATAACTGCCTTTGCCTTGATGGGAATTGGAGTAGTTTTATTTGTGTTAGGTTTTTTTACTGAAAAGAGCCACGTATATGTAACACCATACACAAATGAAGGATTAGCTTTATTGCAAAAAAATAGTTTTGGAAAGCTGTCTCACGAAGAAAAAATCAGATTTGAAGAAATTGGAAATGGTTCTTCAATAGAAGATGCTTCTCTTTTGCTAGTAGAGTATTATCATGATGATTTTCCTATGACTAAGGAAGCGTTTCAAGATGCCATCACTGCAAAAGCCAAGGAAGAAAACGTTATTGTTACATTTAGTGATTTTAAATCTCACGCTGTAGGTCATGCACATGGGCATGATGAAACTCATTCGCATAGCCATTCGCATGGATTAGCTGAGCACGACCATGAACATGCAACAAATGACGAAGAAAATCATATGCATGATCATGAGGAAATGCTAAATGAAGCTCATGAGCATGGTCACGAGCATGAAGATGGAACAGAGCACGAACACATGCATGAAACTTCAGATGAAGAAAATCATGCACATGATCACCAAGAAGGAAATGCAGAAGAAGCAGAAAAGCACAGAGAAGCTCATCATGCAGACCATGGAATGGCATTTATCGCAATGGCTACTGCAGGAGAAGAAAAACATCATGATGAAGCACATGGTGATGAACATGGTGGTCACCACGGAGGTCATGGAGAAGTTCATCATTCACCAATTGAAACAGTAGAGCATATCATTCATGAGCAAGGAACTTTTAATGATAAGCATCATGGAAGAACTTGGTCGAATCTACTTGTTAATGCATTCTTTTTCTTTGGTATTGGTTTAGGGGCTTTATTCTTTATTGGGTTACAGTATGCAACAGAATCAGGTTGGGGTGTTACAACTAAAAGAATTTTAGAAGCAATTACAGGATATTTACCAATTGGTATGATTCCTTTATTAATTGTATTTATTGGAGCAAGTCTTCATTGGAACCACATTTATCACTGGATGGATCCTGAAGTTACTGACCCTAACAGTCCTCATTACGATGGAATCATCGCTGGAAAGCAACCATTTTTAGGAAATACATTCTTTTGGATTATGAATGTGGTATACTTTGCTGTGTATTTATTCTTTGCAAGGTTCTTTAGAAAAAGATCATTAAGGGAGGATATCGAAGGAGGAACGAAACTTCACATGGGTAACTATGCTTGGGGAGCTGTTTTCTTAGTGTTCTTTGGTTATTTATCGTCAGTTATGTCTTGGCATTGGATTATGTCAATCGATACACACTGGTTTAGTACTTTATTCGGTTGGTATGTATTCTCAGGAATTTGGATTTCTGGAACAATAACAATCTTATTAATCATCTTCTACCTAAAGAGTAAAGGATATGCTGATTTTATAAATGAAAGTCATATTCACGATTACGGTAAATGGTTATTTGCAGGTAGTGTATTGTGGGCTTACTTATTCTTCTCACAGTTCATGTTGATTTGGTATGCTGATATACCTGAGGAAGTTACATACTACGTAGCTAGATTTACCGATTACAAGTATATTTTATGGACTACTTTTGCAATTAACTTAATCTTACCATTAGTAATGTTAATGTCAAGAGAAGCTAAAAGAAGTAAAACAACTATCGTAATAATAGGAACTATCTTATTAATTACACACTGGCTAGATGTTTTCATCATGGTGATGCCAGGAACAGTATTTGATCATTGGGATATCGGAGCATTAGAGGTTGGTATGTTCCTTTTCTTTGCAGGAATGTTTATTTATGTGGTGTTCTCATCACTTGCAAAAGCACCGTTGTTAGTGAAAAATCATCCTTATTTGGAAGAAAACTTACACCAACACACCTAATAGAAATTTAAAAGAAGATAGAAGATTAAAATATTTAGAGAATGGAATTATTAGTTGTCATACTTATCATCTTAGCTTTAGTTGCTCTAGCTCAAATCATGAAGGTATATGAGCTTTCGTCTAAACTGCGTAACAAAAGCGAAGCTGACGTCACTAAAGATGAGACAAACTTTAATGCATCAATGATGATTGTATTTATGGTTGTTTTTTTAGTAGGGAGTGTTTATTTAATTATCAAATATCCTTCAACCGTTGTAGGACCAGTAGCCTCATTACATGGTGCTGATATTGATTGGTTATATTGGATAAACTGGGTAATCCTTTTAGTTGTATTTTACATTACACAACCAATCCTATTTATTTTTGCCTACAAGTATAGAAAGCAAGAAGGTGTTAAGGCTACTTTCTTTGCACACTCTAATAAACTAGAGTTAATATGGACTGTAGTACCAGCGGTAGTTTTGGCTATAATCATTACACTAGGTATTTTTTACTGGAACAATATTACAAACGATAAAGATTTTTATGTGCAAGCAAAAAAATCACATATTATTGAAAATGGTAATGTATTAACAGAAAAAGAGTTTAAAGAAAAGGTTGATGAAGAATCTATGTACGAATACATTCGTTTATTAGGAGAAGAAAGCCACTACATCAAGTTTAATGATTTTTTAAATTTTAGAAAATACTTTAATAGCGAAGACGAAGCAAAATCCTTTGTAGAAGCTAATGAAGAATACTCAAAAACAATTGATAGAACTGAGTATATTGAATTATACGCTTATCAATTTGGCTGGTTTGCAAGGTATGCAGGTAATGATTATACGTTAGGTAAATCAGATTTTAAAGTTTTAGATGAAGGAGCTAATCCACTCGCTGTTTTGACTAGTGATGTCATAAAAGAAAAGGAAGAAGCTTGGACTAAAGAAATTGAAGATTTAAAGAAAGAGATAGAGGGTAATGATCTGATTTCTGATGCCAAGGTTGCATCAGTAGAATCTAAAATTGCTAGGTTAGAGAGACAATTAAAGAGGTTAGAGCCATTGGCTAAAGCTCAAACTGAGGAGGAGGATTTAGCTGCATTAAATGATATTATCGTTAAAGAACTTGTACTAATAAAAGGGCAAAACTATCAGTTTAAATTTAGAAGTAGAGATGTTATCCATAGTGCTTTCTTCCCACACTTTAGAGCACAAATGAACTGCGTTCCTGGTATGGTTACGAAATTTAATTTTACACCAACTGTTACTACTGATGAAGCAAGAAATAATCCAGAAATTATTGCTCATTACAAGGATGTAAATGATAGAAGAATAGCTAAAGGTGAAGAACCAATTGACTTTGATTTCCTTTTATTATGTAATAAAATTTGTGGAGCTTCTCACTACAACATGCAAATTAAAATTACTGTTGTAGAAGATAAAGCTGCTTACCAAAGATGGTATAATGAGCAAATTGGAGGAAAATCATTTGCATCTGCAAGAGGTAAAAACGAATTAGAAATTGCAGAAATCTTCAACATGAGTTTAGAGGAGATTTATGGAGTAGATAAAGCCAAAGAAATTAAAAAGAAATTTGGACTACTAGTTGAAGAGGATGCAACAGCTGAGGGTGTTGTAGGAGATACTACATTACAAGCAGCAAACGATTAATTAATAAAACGTATTATAATACTATAAAACTCAATGGGAGCACACAGTACACACGCACACGGACACCATCATCACGAAAGTTTTATAACCAAGTATATCTTTAGTCAAGATCACAAAATGATCTCTAAGCAGTTCTTGATTACTGCTATGGTCATGGGTGTTTTTGCAGTAATTTTATCTGTATTATTTAGATTACAAATTGCTTGGCCAGAAGAATCTTTCGAATCAATGAAATTCTTTTTAGGTGAAGATTATGTTGATCAAAATGGATTATTAAAGCCAGATAGGTATTTAGCATTAGTAACAATTCATGGTACTATCATGGTATTCTTTGTACTAACTGGAGGATTAAGTGGTACATTCTTTAACTTACTTATTCCACTTCAAGTTGGAGCAAGAGATATGGCATCTGGTTTCTTAAACATGTTGTCATATTGGTTATTTGCATTAGCTAGTGCAGTTATGTTATTTTCTTTATGGGTTGAATCAGGGCCAGCATCAGCAGGTTGGACAATTTACCCTCCACTCTCTATCCTGGAGGAAGCAATTCCTGGATCTGGACTAGGTATGACACTTTGGTTAGTGAGTATGACTATGTTTATCGCTTCGTCTTTATTAGGTGGACTTAATTATGTTGTTACTATCATTAACTTGAGAACAGTAGGTATGAAAATGACACGTATGCCATTAACCATGTGGGCGTTTTTAACTACTGCTATTCTTGGGGTACTTTCATTCCCCGTGTTAGTTTCTGCGGTAGCGCTTTTATTAATGGATAAATCATTTGGTACATCTTTCTACTTGTCAGATATATTTGTAGGAGGAGAAGCTTTAGATGCTTCTGGAGGTAGCCCAATTTTATTCCAACACTTATTTTGGTTCTTAGGTCACCCAGAAGTATATATTGTACTATTACCAGCTTTAGGTATCACATCTGAGATCGTAGCAACTAACTCAAGAAAGCCAATTTTTGGTTACAGAGCGATGATCGGTTCTATCTTAGCTATTGGTTTCTTATCATTCATCGTATGGGGTCACCATATGTTTGTAACTGGTATGAATCCATTTATAGGAGGTGTATTCGTATTTACAACATTGCTTATTGCGATTCCATCTGCGGTAAAGGCTTTTAACTACATCACAACGCTATGGAAAGGTAGTATACATTACACACCAGCAATGTTATTTTCCATTGGTTTAGTATCAACATTTATTACTGGAGGTTTAACAGGAATTATCCTAGCGGATGCAACATTAGATATTCCAGTACATGACACGTATTTTGTGGTTGCTCACTTCCATATTGTAATGGGGTTATCTGCCATCTATGGAATGTTTGCCGGAGTTTATCATTGGTTCCCTAAAATGTATGGACGAATGATGAATAAGAAATTAGGATACCTTCACTTTTGGTTAACTATGATTTGTGGATATGGGGTATTCTTCCCAATGCATTTTGTTGGTTTAGCAGGTTCTCCTAGAAGATATTATTCATACACTGAATTTCCATTTTTAGACCACGTTCAAGATTTAAATGAGGTTATTACATTCTTCGCAATTATTGGAGGTTTAGCTCAAATTGTTTTCTTCTATAATTATTTTTACAGTATTTGGAATGGACCAAAAGCGACTAAAAACCCATGGAGATCTAACACATTAGAGTGGACAACACCAGTAAACCCAGGACATGGTAACTGGGATGGACCTTTACCAGTTGTTCACAGATGGGCATATGATTATTCAAACCCAGAGCATGAAGAAGATTTTGTGCCACAAACAGTTCCTTTAAAAGAAGGAGAACACGGTCACTAAAAATTTAAAAAGCACTCGATAGAGTGCTTTTTTTGTATAGTTACAAAGCAACCTCTTGATTTATCTTTCGTATCTTTATTAAGCATTACACACTTATGTTAAGATATTTATTAGTCCTTTTTATATCCTTATTAATTAGTTCAACTATTAATGCACAAAATTTTGTAGTAATTAATAGCCAAGTAGCTAACACGGTTAACTTGTGTAACGAACAAAAAACGTTTCGCGTATCCATAGAAAACCCCTCTAGTTTTAATGCTAGTAATGTTTCCGTAACCATAACTTTGCCAACAGGAGTCAATTATGTGCCGTCATCTTTAACTGTTGGAACCGAACAAAATATTACTAATTTAGAGCAACCTGTTTTTTCTTTTCCCGATATAAATGTTTTAACCACAACAACTTTTCAGTACGATGTCGAAGCCAATTGTGATGCAATAGCCTTTTTAAGTGGTGGTGGAATTCCATCTAATGCAGTATCGGTTAATTACACAGCGAATGGGAATAACATCACACAAAATCATACAACGAGTGACTATAATGTTAGTGTTCCTAACTTATCTGTTTCTTCGTTTACAAATCAAGTAGAGCCTTCAGGAAGTATTGGGTCTAGTTATAATAGATGTATTACCATAACAAATGGAGGAGTAGGTTATTTATCTTCTTTTACTTTAGAAAATACACATGGTGATGGAATTCAAATTGATAATATTAGTGCAGGAACAAGAAGCACAGTAGGGCTGGTGGATACGTATGTTTTAGATGGTACTGATTTTACATCTATAGGAGATGGTGATGCATTTTTCGAAACAGGAGAATCAATTACAATTTGCGAGGATTACACGGTTTTAAACTGTGTTAACGTACTTTCTGAATACGAAGCATTTTGGGGGTGTAACGGAGCTAACTGTCAAGTAGTAACAACTACATCAAACGTGCTATTTGGAAACACTAGTCCTTTAATTGAAGGAGTAAGTGTTATTAGTGATAATAGTACTTGTCATGGAAGCGGAGTTACAAGAACAGAAGGGTTTGTTGTTACAAATAATGGTAATGGTTTAGCTATAAATTCTGAGTTTAATATTTTTCAAAGTTGGACTAGTTCCGGCTTTAGAAGTACCTGGTACAGTTCTATTGACACTTCTTCAGTAATGGTTACAGTTAATGGAGGAACTCCTTTTCATGTAGCTCCTTTTCAAGTTACAAATAACACCATTCCTCACGCAGGTGATATGTCTAGTTGCCCGCCTGACAATATTGGAGAGTTTTGGGTGAGGTTAGATACGATAGAACCAACTGATACGGTTGAAATTACATGGCAAGTAACAGAATGTGATCCCGTTGGTTGTTATTCTTCTCGAAGACATACACTTGGATGGTTTTACGAAGTAGCTTACGAAAATATTTGTCAAAATGATTTCTTGATGGAGCCTATTAGAGGAAGAGTGTACGATTACTTCAGAGAAACATTAGCATCTAACCTCGCTCCAGCAAATATAATAAGTGGTGAAACACTTAATTTTAATTACTTAATAGCTGTACAAGAAAAAGCAGTAAGAAGAGATGTTAATAATGATCAATACGTATATAAATTGGTCTTACCTGCATGTTTATCATATACTGGAGGTTCATTAACTGTTTTAAATGAGGATAATAGTGTTTTGGCTAATGAAATAAGTAGTTATGTGAATGGCGACACAACATTTATAACTGTAGAGTATGGGGGGGCAGGAAACTTTGTAAATGGTCAGTTAACTTTTGATTTAACAGCAGATTGTTCTGGTTGTGGAAACGTTTCTGGAGCATATCCAATCGAAATTTATTCTACTTACAATTCTGATACTACATGTCCAAGTAATATAGATATACAATTAGCATGTTTTACCACACAAGTATACGTGTTGTGTCCATCTAGTTGTGATGGTTACAATTTTACATCCTTTGATGTTGCAAGAACCAATTTAGGTCAGTCAGATAATGATAACGATGGTCTTCCAGATACGCCTAATGCATTAGATATGTCGTTAATTCGTGATGATCGTGCGATGTTCGCTGATACAATCGAAATGGTTTATGGAGGAGAAATTACGGTCAATGGAGGAACTCCTAATTTTGATTATTT
>Ga0208830_1000827_pt1 | contig 14651 bp, 13 predicted proteins | sample DeeseametaMP2634_FD_184169 | JGI IMG/M metagenome (GOLD analysis project Ga0208830, IMG submission 184169) | Marine microbial communities from the Deep Atlantic Ocean - MP2634 (SPAdes) | ecosystem: Environmental > Aquatic > Marine > Oceanic | place: Northeast of Antigua and Barbuda, North... | reverse complement strand
TCGGAGAGGGGGTATCTGCCCCCATCCAGAGGTTGTGGCCCCATGAATCTCTCCGAGTGACAGGTTGCATACGGGTGATTTCCACCCGAGGGTAGTTTGCCCGTGACTCGTATGTCGATAATTGCGGATGAACGAAGTCACGCTGTTATGCTGAGGAGGCTTCTTGTGTGGCCTCGAAATTGGCGAGTGAACCCCGGCGCACCAGTTCGGCCACCGAGACACGCCTGCCTTCCTCGAGAGTCAATTCCGCAGCCCTGCGGACCAACTTGGCATACTCTTCGTTCGTGAACAGGACGCTGACCGGATGTTTTTTTGTCGACATTTCTACGCCCTCGCTAATATGTACTGGGTGAGTATTGTAGGCTAAGGCTATCTTACGACAAGTCATGCGTCAACTCTTCTGTGTTTCCGAATGGCCTGTGACATCGTGGCAGCCTTCCTCCAGGCCAGTCAAACTTCATTTTAGCTTTGGAAACTATACGACGGTAACTCGATTCCATATCCGTGGAGCCGATGCGGCGCTCTGGATCAATGTCGGATCATCTGGGTGCAGTTATATCGAGGATATCTGCGAGAGGTCTTTGGACATGGACATACGATCGGGCCATTGCGCCCCAGGCTTGTTGAATTTCGTCTGCAGAACGCACGATAGGCGTTGTTGCTCGCCCAATGCCAAGCTCAACGAAGTCCGGATTCGGCTGCGCTCTCGTTATTGACTGTTGTCGCGCGTTAGAAAATAAATTACCCTGACCTATCATAGCGAAAAGGACGTGCAAGCTAATGGGAAAACTGAAGGGACAAACGGCGATCGTCACAGGCGCGAGCAGGGGAATCGGCAAGGCAATCGCGGTCATGTTTGCGAGCGAAGGCGCCAACGTAGTGGTCACTGCACGAACTGAATATGCGATTGATGATCTTGCTGGCCGTATCGTTCAATCTGGGGGTAGCGCATTGGCCGTGACAGCCGATCTCAGCATAGATTCTGATCTCCAGCGAATCGCAGATGAAACCCTGGCGAACTATGGTCGGATCGACATTCTTGTGAACAACGCGGGCATCATTCATCCTCGCATAAACCTGGTCGATTTTGATTTCGAACTCTGGAGGAATGTCGTTGCCGTGAACCTTGAGGCCGTTGCGTTGCTAACCGCGCTCTGCTTGCCAAGCATGATGCAGAGAAACTACGGTAAAGTCATAAACATATCGAGCATCGGTGGCAGGAAAGGATCGAAAGGCCGAAGCGCCTACCGGGCCACGAAGGCTGCGCTCATCAACCTGACCGAAAGCGTGGCTGCAGAGACGAAACCATACGGCATCGACGTAAATTGTATTTGTCCGGGCGGGGTCGACACCGAGGGGTACAGGGAGGCTTTCCGTATGCGAGGAAAAATCGACGATCCGAGTTTGATGGCTCCTGAAGAAATCGCGAAACTGGCGGTCTACCTTGCATCGGACGACAGTTCGAGTGTGACTGGCGCAGCGATTGATGCCTTCGGAGGCTCTAATCCGCTTTTTGCATGAATAACATGCCTATTAAAGACAGGCTCCCCACAGCGGCAATCAGTCTCGCATAGTGTTGCCTTTTCATTGATTATTTTGTTTCGATCAATGTTTCGTCAATTGACCGACTCACTGACGGCATTCCATGAGGTTATTGCCGAGGTCGAGATTATCCTGAACAACTGGGACGCCACATTCGACGTATGTTTAGCAGGTTCGGCAAATAGGCCGATACCTAGCTCGGTTTCCTCCACTTTGTGGGCGCTCTCATATCGTTACGATGAAATGCCAACACTACCTAGATAGCGTCCACGATCGCGTTCAGAGTGGCGCTGGGGCGCATGGCATTGGCGGTCATCTCAACGTTGGGATGGTAATAACCGCCGATATCTACCGGCTGTCCCTGAGCATCGATCAACTCCTGGACGATCCTGTCTTTGTTGGCGGACAACTGCTGGGCCACCTCGGTAAAGTGAGCTTGCAGCTCTGTATCTTGGGTCTGCTTGGCCAGCGCTTCCGCCCAGTGCAGAGCGAGGTAGAAATGGCTGCCTCGTGTGTCCAGTTCGTTCACCCGACGTGACGGCCCCCGACGGTCTTCCAAATGCTGCCCTATCGCCTGGTCTAGGGTTTCCGCCAAGAGTTTCGCCTTGTCGTTTTTATGCGTCTCGCCGAAATGCTCGAAGGAAACGACGAGAGCACAGAATTCACCCAAAGAATCCCATCGCAAATGGCCCTCCTCAAGGAATTGTTGCACATGCCTGGGCGCCGACCCACCAGCGCCTGTCTCAAATAGCCCACCACCGTCGAGCAGGGGCACAATAGAAAGCAACTTGGCGCTGGTGCCTAATTCCAGGATGGGAAAGAGATCAGTCAAATAATCACGCAGCACGTTGCCAGTCACGGAAATCGTGTCCTGGCCAGCTCGGCTACGGGCCAGCGTGAACCGCATCGCATCGATAGGGGACATGGTGCGAATGTCTAACCCGACCGTGTCGTGCGTGGGCAGAAATTGGTCCACTTTCTTGATTTGCTCAGCGTCGTGAGCCCGGTTTGGATCCAGCCAAAAAATGGCCGGCGAGCCGGTGGCTCTAGCCCGATTTACCGCGAGCTTGACCCAATCCTGGATCGGCTCGTCTTTGGTTTGGCACATCCGAAAGATGTCGCCTTCTTCAACACTCTGTTCCATCAGAGTTGCTCCCGATGTATCCACGACCCGAATCGCCCCGTTACCGGGAGCTTTGAAGGTTTTGTCGTGAGACCCATACTCTTCGGCCTTTTGGGCCATCAGCCCGACATTGGAGACACTACCGATGGTCGATGGATCAAACGCCCCGTGCTTCTGGCAATCTTCGATAGTCGCCTGATATATAGTCGAATAAGAGCGATCAGGGATCATCGCGATTGTGTCGTGCAGCTCGTTGTCGGGGCCCCACGTGCGGCCGCCATCGCGGACGATCACGGGCATAGTGGCATCAATAATCACATCACTCGGCACATGCAGATGGGTGATACCTCGGCTGGAGTTCACCATAGCCAACTCTGGGCGGGCGCTATAAACTTCCCCAATATCGCCCTCGATTTCCTCACGTTTGGCCTCAGGGAGGGATTGAATCTTGGTGTAGAGTTCAGCCACTCCATTGTCGGGGTTCACCCCAAGCTCTCCCAGCACAGCCGCATGTTTGGCCAGCACATCCTTGTAGTAAACCGACACACAATGGCCGAAAATAATCGGATCGGACACGCGCATCATGGTCGACTTCAGGTGCAAAGATAGCAACATGTCATCAGCTTTAGCTTCTTCCATTTCGTCAGCGTAAAACTGGCGCAGCGCCTTCACATTCATCACGGCACAATCGATGATTTCATCAGCTACCAAGGGAATATCGGCTTTGAGCACGATCACACTGCCATCGCTAGACACAAACTCGATCGTGGCCGATCCCGCTGCCGCTACTGTCACGGCCTTTTCACTGCCGTAAAAATCACCACTTGTCATGTGCCCAACACGGGTCTTGGACACTTCCGGCCAGTCTTGCATCATCTGATGAGGATTGCGTTTGCCGTGCTCTTTGACCGCAGTGGAAGGTCGACGATCGGAGTTCCCTTCTCGCAGAACCGGGTTGACCGCGCTGCCCAGCACGCTGGAAAAGCGCTGATGCAGTTCGCGTTCTTTGTCAGTTGCAGGATCATCGGAGTAATCGGGGATATCATATCCCTTGTCCTGCAATTCCTTGATCGCGCCTTTTAGCTGGGGGATAGAGGCGCTGATATTGGGCAGCTTGACGATGTTCGCCACTGGATCCAAGCTCAGCTCACCAGCCATAGCTAGATAATCGGGGATTTTTTGCTCATCTGTCAGATTGTCAGGGAAATTGGCGATTATGCGACCAGTCAATGAGATATCCCAGGCCTCCAGTTCAATACCGGACCCCTTGGTGAATGCCTGGAGAATCGGCATCAGCGAGAATGTGGCCAAGGCTGGAGCCTCATCAGTTTTTGTATAGATAATGTGGGATGTTTCAGGCATATTTTCTCCTAAACAATTGAGTTGCATGTGGCGGTACGAGTTGCAAACAGATGGTTGCCTTTTCCACCGTTCATGCGGATTAATACCGATTATAAGCTAGCAATATTGACACTGCCTAGTCCTGCATCTAAGCCTGACATTGAGCTATTGTCATTGCAGCAACTTCAGTCTAGCTAATGGCAAGTCCAATTTGAAACGGTCTGCCTGTGCTCGATGTCATCTCACTGACTTTTTCGTGCGATGGAAAACGGCCATGCCATAAACCAGCGCCAATTTAAGGCGTCGACCCTATCCTGCCGTTGCACATACGACAATCGCACGGCGTTACTCCAGCAGTTTCGAATTGGACTTGGACTGGAATCTCTGGCGAGAGTGTCCCAATAGACCCTGTTGTCGACGCGTAACCCTTCGGATGCTTCCATCGTGGTGATCACGTTGGCATCTGAATTCGAAGTGTTCAATAGCGGCAAGTCGATGACAAGCTCATCGCCAGTATTCATTTTTGCCGCTACGGTAAAGTGCGACCCATCATCATTGAAAGCGACGATCTTGTCACTGGCGCTGCCACCGATGTCTTTGACAGTGAAGTTATCATGGTCGATAACGACGTCGTTCTCTACCGTCAACCCGGTTCTTCCGGTGATCATGCCGGTTAGCACGGGCCCAATCGCCTGTCCCGCTGTAGGGATAGCGATTATGGCCGCTAGGCTAGCTACGACGATGACAAGATTGCGGCCGCGGCCTTCTCTAACGGGACGGCGGCGAGCTCCTCCATTTAGCCGATTGGCAAGCGCCCATCTCGGATCGTACGCGATTGGCATATTTCACCACTTAGTTTCGTTGGCTCCATTCGGCATCTGTCAAGTGAAAACCCCACCTTTCAGATACCTGGGCTATACGCTGTACAAAAAATTCCTCCCTCTCTAGCCTCTGGTTTACATACATCAGTTACGGTGACTAGTTGTGTAACTGATGTATGTAAACGCGGGCAACTAGCGGCAATCCGAATTGATCGGAGACGAAGTTGGTGATAACACTTTGCAGGGGTCGATGAGGCAAGGGGACACAAGCCAATCCCACATTCGCCGGCGTTCTGCAAACAAGCACACCCGTCAGCAAATTAGGGTTGGACCTGCAACTGGAGTCATTGAACGTTCCAGAGGTTGATGGGGTGGATCCAACGGAGGAGTTAATTGAAGGACTTCCGGAGCTGTGGCACGCGTCAAACTAGGCCACGCGCCGCGACCTGCTAACTACAATGCCGGACGCGGCTACCCGGTTCTTCCTACACTACGGCGCCGTCAGATATGTTTTGGTGGCGTCAAAGGCACAGAGGCGACCCCCTGAGGAAGCGCGCGACGCCAACTTCAATTCGCAACTGATTTTCTGTTCCATCAGCGCAATCAGTGTTCGGTCCAGTCGCTTCGTGGTTGCCAGCCCAGCATCCGCTGAGCTTTTGACGCGTTGATTGGGCTTGAGTTGCCTATGAGGTCGCCGTGGATTGCAACCTTCGAACCGAAATTGCGTTCAACAAGCTCGATAGTGTCTTCTTTGAAGCGCGACTTGGGTTGGGCAATCATGAAGGCTTCGTGACCGACAATGTCCGCTTCCAACGCAAGAACGTGGGCATCAGCGACATCTTCGGCGTCGGCGTAGGCCCACATTACGAGGGTCAAAGGGTTGTCAGGGGTGGGCGCCGGCCAGGGGAATTCCGCCTGTACTTCTGGGAGGGCTACATTTGTGAACCGAAGACTTGCAACAGAAGTTGATGAGCGACGAGCAACCAACGCGCCTATGCTTTCACCCACCTGTTTTGACAACCCGTAAGGTTCAAATGGTGTCATCGGGTGGTCTTCATCCAGTGGCAGATACAACGGAACGAAAGCATTGGGATCGTGTGCCCATCCCATTCCAAATGCGCTCGACGAGAACACCACTCGCCGAACATCCAACTCTTCAGCGGTCATGAATATGTTGAACGTGCTCTGAACATTGTTCTCAAAGATCTCGCGAGGATCCCCTCTGCTTGGACCGGGTATAGCTCCCATATGGATGACGCTCTCCGCTCCCTTCAGAAGATCACCAACGAGGCGTGAATCGCGCAAATCGACCTGGGCAAACTCCGTCGGCGAGTCATCCAACGCCACCCGGTCTGTGGCACGGACCTGGTAGCCTCTATCGATTAAGCGACGGACAACGAGACTTCCCAACCGTCCGGCTGCACCTGTTACAACTATCACCAAAATCACCTCGTTCGACAATATGCACAGCTCGATAGCTGAAGGATATTCTAGCAGCAATATTTCATGATAAAGATTATCTTGTCAGGGGTTTCACATCGTCAGCGAAAAAGAGGCACGTTTGGCTATCCGCCTTATCGATGACTACCGACTCGGATCGAATCGGCCAACGTCCATCCCATGATTTCGCTTCCTGCAAACACATTTTGTTCATAACATGGGTCAATTGGAACTAATCGCCTTGTTTGAAGTCTGTTTACGGCGTCGAACAAAAATTGACGCTATCTAGAGGTGATGATACTGTCTAGACCATCAGAGCCATGCTGCAAACATGCGAGCAGCGATTATATCCAATAGGCATTTCTTGGTCGTGCCATCAAACGATGTGGCAGGCGCTCAGCTTGACGAAGCTTCTTGAAAGGAGACTACATGGCGACGACAGTTGATACTGTGGTGCATGGCGGCACGGTGGCTTTTTCTTCTAATGCCTACGAAGCCAGCGTAGCCATCAAAGGGGAGCGCATTGTGGCGGTTGGCCCTCACGACATGATGCCCGATACCGAAAACTACATAGATGCTTCAGGCAAATACGTCCTCCCCGGCGCGATAGATTGTCATGTTCATCTGCGCCCGACACCCGGCGATGACTGGACGGTTGGCACAAGAGCAGCGGCTCTTGCCGGACTGACGACCATTATCCCCTTTGGCGCGTACAACGCGGAGGATGAGGAATCTCTGCCCGACGCGATCAACCGTTGGAAAGAAGAAGCCAAAAGCGAGTCTCTCGTTGACTACGCCTTTCACTATATCTTGAGCAACACCCCTTACATTATCGATAGCCTTGCTGAGGCTATAAACATGGGTGTGACGTCCTTCAAGATGTTCATGACTTACGACCATAGAGTGTCCGACTCATTTATTGCGAGGGTTATGGACATTGTTGGAGCTAACGGCGGCATCGTGCAACTTCACGCTGAGAATGGCGACGTCATCGAGCACCTGATGCACAAAGCCATTGCCGAGGGTCGAACCAAGCCTACGGACTTCCCAGCGACGTGTCCTCCGTGGGCCGAGGCCGAGGCAATCAATCGAGGCATCCTCATGGGGGCGATGACCAATTGCCCGATGTACATCGTGCACCTCACCACCCAACTGGGTCTTGAACGGATCAAGGACGCTCAAAGACAAGGCCAGCGTGTCTGGACAGAGACATGTCCTCAGTATCTGCTTCTGGACGAGACTGCAATGGAGAGCCTCGGCCCCTTCGCCAAGATCGGGCCACCGCTGCGGTCTGCTGATGGCGTGAACCAGAATGCGCTCTGGGATGGCACCGAGAATGGTTACATCTCTGCTATTGGCAGCGACCACGCCCCTGCGCCAACTGCGATGAAGGAGCTTGGTTGGGACAATGTGTTTCGTGCGCCCAATGGCGAGCCTATCCCGTTCGGCGCGCCGTCTATGGAAACTATCGTGCCTCTCGTATTCTCAGAGGGGGTTGTTAAACGCAAGTTACCCATATGGTGGATGGCACGAATGATGGCAGAAAACCCGGCGCGTATCTTTGGGCTGTATCCACGCAAAGGCGTAATACAGCCGGGATCTGACGCCGATTTGCTCATCATTGACCCCGATGTCGAAACGACAATAAAGGCTCAAAACCATCAGAGCACTACGGGGTACACACCCTACGAGGACTGGAAGGTCAGCGGCAAGCCCTGGATGACCATGCTAAGAGGCAGAGTCCTATTGAATGACGGTAAGTTGGAGCAACAACCCGGTTCGGGCAAATTCATCGCTGCTGGCAAGCCTATTCCACCTATCGCCGGAAAGGTGAGATAGAAATTGGTCTCGATTAGTGACGATTTGGACTCGACCCCAGTTAACTGACTGGACTTTGGGTACGAGCTACACCCCCACAGATTGGCGATAGAGCGGAGGAACAAATATGTCAAATCAGGATATCCAACTGCTGGCCCATCTGATGCGTCGAGCAGGCTTCGGCGCGACTCGCGAGGAGCTTGCTGAGCGCTCTCGAGACGGTTACGAGGCGACAGTCTCCCGATTGCTGGATACCAGCAACCCCGTCAGTATGTCAGAGCACCTCATCCGAAGGTTCCATCCAGATGAATCAAGCATGTTATTGGGCTCCAGTGGAATCGATGCCTGGCTCTACCGGATGACAACCACCAATGCGCCGCTCCTGGAGAAGATGGGACTGTTCTGGCATGGGATCTTCGCGACCGGCTATGCCAAGGTAATCAATGCCAAGCCCCTCTCCGACCAGATCAGAATGTTCAAGCGCTACGCTATGGGCAGCTTCAGGACTCTGTTGCTGGAGTTGTCGAAAGACCCGGCCATGATCATCTGGCTCGATAACCAACAGAACCACAAAGGGGCAATCAATGAGAACTTCGGCAGAGAACTCTTAGAACTCTTCTCTATGGGCGTGGGGAACTTCACGGAAAATGACGTCAAGGAGTGTGCCCGAGCTTTCACCGGCTGGACCATCGGTAACCGTGAGTACATGGAACTACGTTCGAGCAGGGACTCGGACTGGCCCTACGGCCGCATCTCGTGGCACTTCGAGTATCGCCCCGAGGACCACGACGACGGCGAAAAGGAGTTCTTGGGGCAGACGGGCAACTTCAACGGCGAGGACATCGTTGACATCATCTGTCGGCAGCCCGCGACGGCGCGATTCATCTCCAGGCACCTTTATCACTTCTTCGTGGCCGACGAGCCGCCTGTGCCGCAATGGCCGTACCAGCCCCCCAGAGACCCCGAGGCCATTGAAACGCTCTCCCAATCATACTTCGACAGCAATTACGATATCCGCTCCATGTTGCGAACGCTATTCAACTCCGACTTCTTCAAATCACAGAGTTGCTGGCACGAGAAGGTCAAGAGTCCGGCTGAATTGGTGACCGGCGTGCTTAGACTTACGGAAGATTTCGAAAGGCCACGCTACGAGACAGTAGCCAAGCGGTTGCGTATGGAGTTCATGGGCCAAAGGCTGAGCAATCCCCCCTCTGTCGAAGGTTACGACGGCGGCCTGACCTGGATCGATACGGGGGCGCTTGTTGAGAGGATGAACTTCGCGTCCGAGGAGCTGGGCAACACCATGACACCCGGCTCGCAGGCGCTGATTAGACGGTTGGCGGCTGACAACGGGGGCACGGTGACGCCGGAGCGACTGGTCGACGTGTGCCTAGACCACTTGGGGGCTCTCTCGGTTCAAGAGGAGACGCGTTCCAGACTCGTAGAGTACGCAGCGGAAGGGGGGGACATCCAGGTGGACGGACACACACTCGGCGAGAAGGCCAGGCAGAGTGTGGCCGGTGTCGTCCAGCTGATCGCGGCTACCCCAGAGTTTCAGCGCGCCTAAATCGACGTCATCCTGATCAGATTGAATGATCCGGAGCGTTGACGAATCGCACATGCGCCGCCCTCGAGACAACAGCGTTGCCTGATTCGGTTCCGTGAATCCCAGGAGAGACTATGAGCGCTTCAAACCTCCAAGAACAGACGCAATTTCTCAAATACAGCCGAACGGTCGGAATGACAACGATGCGCGGTCGTGGCTTCTACTACCCCGTGGACTCCGCCATGGCCCGAGACGGACGAATCTACGTTGTGAATCGCTCATCGGAGCGTGCGCCTGCTGACACCGTCAGGGTCACCATGCTCAATATGGATGGCGAGTACTTTGGCGTGTTCGGAGCTGGGGGTGATGGCGACGGCGAGTTCCTCTGGCCCAGCGGAATTGCCCTCGACGGTGACGGTCGAGTCTACGTCAGCGACGAACATCTCCACCGGATTACGGTCTTCACCGCTTCGGGAGACTTCGTCTTCTCATGGGGCGCCCACGGCAGCGGCGAAGGAGAACTCGACAGCCCGTCGGGCCTCGCCTTCGACCTGGACGACAACATACTGGTGTCGGATGCAAGGAATCACCGGGTTCAGAGATTCACGAAAAATGGAGTGTTCCTGTCAGCGTTTGGCGGCGCCGGCAGCGGCGAGGGAGAACTCGACATGCCGTGGGGTCTGACGACAAACGCTGATGGTGATGTGTTCGTCGCCGATTGGGGCAACGACCGGGTGCAAAGATTCTCGTCCAAAGGGCGGTTTATATCCCAGTACGGAGGCTCCGGTCGTGGAGACGGCCAGTTCCTAAAGCCAGCCAGCGTAGCCGTCGACACTAAGGGCTACGTCTACGTCGCAGACTGGGGGAACGAGAGGGTGCAGGTTCTGGACGCTGACGGTCGATTCATGCAGCAGCTAAGGGGAGAAGCGACGCACTCGAAGTGGGCTGAGGACTTTCTAGGGATCAACGTCGAGGAGGCTGACGCACGAGCGAGGGCAAACCTCGAGCCCGATATAGAGTTTTTCAACGACGACCCGCACGAGCAGTCGTCGCATATAGAGAAGCTGTTCTGGGGGCCTTCATCAGTTATACTTGACCCACAGGGACGCCTCTACGTGACTGAGACTCACCGACACAGGCTCCAGGTCTACCAGCGAGTCGATTGAGCGCCTCAATAATGCAAGCTAGACCTGTTATTAGAATCGCAAGATCAGGAGAGCGAGAATGGCATCAGCAAAATCGGATCGGTCGTTGGTGGTCTTACAACTTAGTGGCGGCAACGACGCCCTGAACACGGTGGTCCCCTATGGCAACGGCCTGTACTACGATTGGCGGCCAGACGTCAGGATAGAGCAAGATAAAGTGCTCAAGCTCGACGACCAACTCGGCTTCAATCCCTCCATGGCCCCCATTAAGGAGCTATGGGACGAGGGCAACGTCGCTGTTATTAACGGGGTCGGATACCCCAGTCCTAATCGGTCCCACTTCCGCTCTATGGACATATGGCATACTGCCGAACCTGATGGCATCGGGGACTCCGGCTGGTTGGGGCGCACGATCAGGGAGCTTGACCCAAAGGCCGAGAACCCCCTGATCGGAGTGAACTTCGGACGCGGGCTTCCGCGAGCGCTCTCTTGCAAAGGCGTCTCCGTGGCATCTGTGGGCGACCTTGAGACGTACGGGTTGCTCCCGGACATCAAGGAGCAGAATGCGCGAGATCTGGCGCTGAAAGCCTTCTCGCAGATTTACGGCAGCGCGATGGCCCACGATACGATTTCGGAGTTCATCGGACAGACTGGGATTGATGCGCTCAGAGGCGCCGATATACTGAGGACCGCTCCCAGGAAGTACTCTTCGAGCGTCGAGTACGCGGACACACCAATCGCGCAGTCGATGAAGAGCATAGCGCAGGTGATGACCGCAGACCTGGGCACGCGAATCTATTACGCTCAAAACGGCAGTTTCGATACACACGCCGCCGAGCTGGAGACGCACGCCAAGCTGTGGAGCGACACCTCCAACGCCCTGGGCGACTTCATGGACGACATGAAGGAGCACGACATGGAGGATGACGTCCTCATACTCGTTTTCTCCGAGTTCGGACGGCGCATCAGGGACAACTCGGCGGGCACCGACCACGGCTCAGGCGGAGTCTCGTTTGCCATCGGGGGGTCGGTCAACGGCGGGCTGTACGGGGAGTATCCGTCGCTGGAGGAAAGGGACCACCTCGAAGGTGACCTTCACTTTAACACCGACTTCCGCAGCATCTACTCAACCATCGCCGAACGCTGGCTGGGCGCAGACCCAGTATCTGTGGCGAACGGCCAATACGACCAGCTCGACTTCATCTTCGAGACCAACGGGAGCTAGATTGGCCGTCAACTGAACGATCTTGTCTCAACGCCCCTTCGCAATTCCCCCCGACCATCGGGGGGTTTGTGTTTACTAGCTGCACGTTTGCAAAGAGCAGCAACGAGAGTGTCGAGAGGCTACTGCCAACACAATTGGGTTCATGAGTTTACGGCCTCGACAAATGCGCAGCTCTCATAGATCACAGACACTAGGGACTGCCTAGCTGAACGTGGAAAGTTCTAGGATTTCAGCGCTCTTATGGTCTGCTTCCAACTCTAATACAGCCACTTGGCCCAGGCGTCGCAGTTGTCTAGGAAGGCTAGGACTCCCGGGATTCAACATCAAAATTCCTTGATATTCCTCAATTACGGCATAGTGCGTGTGGCCGAATACGACAATATCGACAGCAGCCCCAAATACAGTCTCAAGAGTCGCAGGGAAATCGGCGTCTGGTGGGAAATGCTTCGACAAAGGGCTATACTCGGTGATTTCTTGGGCCATACCAGGCACCAGCAAATCATGAGTTAGGCCTATGGCGTGTCCTTCGAAATTTAGGACTCGCGTTTTGTTCACGACGCGAGGGTCTTCTTTGAAATGTGCGTCAGCCCACATTTCAACGGCATACACCGGCGCGATCGTTTCTAGCCAGTCGAGGCAAACGGGGGTGTAAATGTCTCCGGCATGCAGGATCAAATCTACACCCTGAAATGCGATTGCTACCTCTGGTGGCGGTTCCGCCCCAACACTGGGGTTGTGCGTGTCTGATATGATGCCCACTTTCATGGCGATTGCTCCGCTCAATGGGTTGACAAAAATGATTTTCAATCAGAAACTGAGAGTCTGGTTATCAAGCCGGCCCAGTAACATTTCACGGGCTAGAATGAGCCAGAAACATTCGAAATTCGGCGCAACAACTTATGCTTGACCAAGTATTCAACCTGACGCGACTGAAGCGGTGGAGCGTGTAGGCGGTGTCGGTTTTTTAGCAAATAGGAAGCCAATGCTTCCGATGAATCCGATGCTTGCGAGGATAATGAACGCAGTATCGTAACTACCCGAATTGTCGTACATCCATCCAGCGAACAGAGGCCCTGTCATCATCATGAGAAACATAGGCATCATAGAGAAACCGAGCACTTTCCCGAAAGCTTTCCGTCCGAAGTACTCTCCCCTAATGGCGCTTCCAAGCGGGATCCTGGCTCCAAATCCTAGCCCGTAAACAACCACAAAGATCGTGGCCAGAGACACGGAATCTATGTACAACGCGATGACCACGCCCATGGCTTGAACGCATCCGAAAACGCAGAGAGCAATGTTCTTTGGAATTCTGTCGCCGATAACTCCTCCAAATATCTGTGCCAGCCCTGAAAACCCCATGGTGAATCCCCAAATCAGCGCGGCTGTCTGAATAGAAAATCCTTGGTCCTTAAGAATGAGGATTAAGTGCACTGTCATCGCGCTGATGAGCATTGAAGACATCCCGTGGCAAATCGAGATGATCCAAAAGACACGGGTCTTTATTACATCGAGAATATCGTATTCGTATTCGGCAATCTCGAACGACTTGCCTTGGTCCGTTTCATTAGACGCGGCACCGTCCGGCACTTCGCCATACTCCTCTGGTGAGTTCCTTATGAAGCGCGTAGCCGGATAAACAGCGATTAGGAAAAATATTCCTAACCCAAGAGAAGTCATCCGCCAACCGACCTGAGATGGTTCCACCATCCAGGCGAGGGCAGGAACGAGCAGGAAACTACCGATCGAGAATCCCAAACCTCCAAACCCCATCGCGATTGTCCGCTTCTTGTCGAACCAGTTGTTGATGACCGTCATCATGGGCAGCCATCCTCCTCCCGAAGCGCCCAGCATAATGACCGCGTATGAGAGGTAAAACATGCCTAAGGATTGTGTTTGGCTCAATAGTATGAAGCCAACACCGATTATGGAGATTCCTAGGAACACCACATTTTTGGGGCCAATTCGATCTACCAGAATGCCAACCACCGGCCCAATGACACTTCCTTCTAGTTGCCCCAATGAAAATGCAAGAGAAAGCTGAGTTCTGCTCCAACCGAAGTGTTGTTCCAGTGAGTCGACCCAAACGCCTACTCCTCCCCATACTGGGGAAGAACTACCGGCGTTTATCAATAACGTTAGTAGAACAAGCCACCAGCCGTAGAAAATGTAAGGTTTTCGAGTAATACGAGGGAGTCTGTTCTTCGATAGTAAGATTTTCACCTTTAACTGATCACGATATCCCTTCGCAAGGTCGTTAAGTTAGCAAGCAACCTGAAGCTTATATGCCGCGCTAACTCATACGTTTCCATTACTCCGCGTAAAATTCCAACGCAACGAACATTTCTATGAGAATCGAACAATCCTGATTTCATCCCCGAAGTTTACGATTGTGTCGATACGGGCTCCAATCTCTTGGAGTGTAGGCCGTCAACATTGTATGCCGTTAGCGATAGTGGAACAATCAATTCTCCGATTGAGCCTGGGCGTCGCCGACATCGGTGGCTCTACTATCGCGCATTGTAGAACTTCAGCGAAAATGGGGCAGTTTTGGACCTGGAATTAATTGAGACTATTTGTAGGCAGAGCGAGCTTCTGACAGAGGCATAAGATGTCCTCTGGGAAGGAGCGCACGTGACCCAGAAGACTCAAG
>Ga0208830_1000821_pt1 | contig 14739 bp, 11 predicted proteins | sample DeeseametaMP2634_FD_184169 | JGI IMG/M metagenome (GOLD analysis project Ga0208830, IMG submission 184169) | Marine microbial communities from the Deep Atlantic Ocean - MP2634 (SPAdes) | ecosystem: Environmental > Aquatic > Marine > Oceanic | place: Northeast of Antigua and Barbuda, North... | reverse complement strand
AACTCTCTCTCTCTCTCAAGCAAATCATCTCTAAATTGTTTAGATTCAACCACTTGATCAATGACTTTAGCAATTTCTTTTGGTTCATTAGAAGTAGGTGAAAATGATGATTCTACATGTTTATTTTCCAAAATGTATTGTATGGATTTATCTACATAATTAATTACAGGTGTATTGCAAAAAATTGATTCTATTTCTATATTTTCAAAAGTACCTAATCTCAAATTTCCAATTACAGCATCAGCCCAAGTATAATATTTAGTAATTTCATTTCTTTTTATCATAGGAATTAATTTAACTTGTTTTGGTCTTGACTCTCTAATTTTTAATGATGTTCTTTTTTCTTGATCTGTGCCCATATCTCTCCAATCTACTTGAATTATATCAAAATCAGTTTTACAGTATTTTATTGCCTCCCATAAAACATCGGTTCCTTTTGCTAACCCCATTCTTTGAGGACAAAAAAAAGTAAACCTTTCTTTCTTCTTAACAATGGGCTTGGTTGCATCATTAAATAGCGTTGGATCAATTATGTACCTATCAAGTCGGATATAGTTTTTCGAATACTTAGTTAGATAAGGTAAAATCCAGCGTCCACCTACATGAGCTATAGCACCATCAAAAACACATCGATAAAACCTTCTTTCAAGAAAATTTAATGTGTGGAGAGGTTCATCAAACCATTCTTCTGTTGAATTCTTAATAAAGCGTGGAGCATCTATGTCTCTTCCAACATACAATGAAATATAATTCAAATCTGCTAAATATGCAATACGTTCTCCAACACCCATAGTAATGCAAAAATCAAAATTATTTTTTATTTCATTAATTTTTTTTACTTGATCTAGCACATTATAATTTTCGAATAATTCATAATTATCATCGTATGTAAATATTCCAGCATCATCTTTTGGAGAATTAATAATATGAATTTTGGTTTTTGTGAATTTTCTTAATGTTGATAAATTGTTACCTACGTCTCCAATAGCTAGTATATTAATCGTCATACAAACATTCTCGATTCTAAACAATTATTTGTTATTATTAACAAATACTACGGTTTTAGGCATGACGATTAGTTTAATTCATGATTGATTTATTACTTCAGAATTTGTAAAAATGCTTTTTAGTTTGTATTTTTAGTTTGTGATCATGATAAAGATTAGTAAAGAAATAAAAAATGCGTATAAAAATAAGAATATACTTGTAACTGGGGGTACGGGTTCTATTGGATTAGCACTTGTAAAACAGTTAATATCTTGTAAACCAAAATCCATCAAAGTTTTAACAAATGATGAAAATTCGGTTTTTGATTCAGGTAAGATAATAGGGGAAAATAAATTAATAAAATATATCATCGGAGACATACGAGATAAAGAGCGTTGTCAATTAGCTCTGCGAAATGTGAACATAGTATTCCATGCTGCTGCAATGAAGCATATTGATATATGTGAGGAAAACCCATTTGACGCCGTTAAAACTAACGTAATCGGAACTAGCAATATGCTGGAAGCCTCTATTTTGGAAGGTGTTTCAAAATTTGTTTTTATAAGTACAGATAAAGCAACAACTCCAACAACTACGTTAGGTGCTAGTAAGCTACTTGCAGAGAGATTAACATTAGTTGCTGGAACATATAGTGAAAATCAGAAAATGATATTTTCTGTTGCTAGATTTGGAAATGTTATCGGGTCGCGAGGTTCAGTCTTTCAGATATTTTATCAACAATTAAAAAAGAATTTACCTCTTACAGTTACTGATTCAAGAATGACAAGATTCATCATGTCAATATCTGATGCAGCATCAACGATTCTAAAAATTGGTCATATAGCAAAAGATTCAGAAACTTTTATTCTAAAAATATCTTCAGTAAAAATCGAAGACTTGGCAAAAATAATGATTCAAGTTTATAAGGAAAAAAATAAACTTACAAAAGATCCAAAGATAGAAATTTCAAATCCGAGAGGTTATGAAAGATTTCATGAATTTTTGGTTACAAATGATGAGATGCGGTTTTGTCATGACATTGGAGATATGTATAAAATTACAAAAAAACCAGCCAAGCATAATATATCATTAAAAGCCGTTAATTCCGCTACGGCAACAAGAATTCCAAAAAATAAACTACATCGAGTAATAAACGAACTATTTGACGAAGTAGTTTACTAGATATTTTGAAAAAGAAAATGAAATGGAAAATTCCTCTTTACAAGATTTTTACAGATGGGGAAGACAATAGAGCTGTAAACAAAGTTCTTCAAAGAGGAATGGATTGGGCGATTGGACATGAAAATCACAGGTAAAGGAATATTTCGAAAATATAATAGGATCCAAAATTCATCTAGATGGATTCAACGGAAGATTGGTGCGATCGTTGATCCTAAACAAAAACGGCATGCCCATGTAGGCTCACCTGAATTATATAAGAGGAGTAGAGATTTCCAAATCAAATTTTTAAAAGATATGGGACTGATACCTGGAGACTATCTACTGGATATTGGCTGTGGAACATTGGTAGGTGGAGTACCCATCATCCACTATTTGGAAAAGCGTCACTATTACGGTATAGAAAAACGACCAGATGTTCTTGAAGAAGCCAGAAAAGAACTTCTTGCATCGAAACTCACACATAAAACACCAGTACTTTTATCGGAAGATATTGCGTCTCTCAATCTTGAGAGAGAATTCAATTTTGTGTGGGCTTCAAGTGTTCTAATCCATTTTAAGGATGAGATATTGGAAGATTGTTTTGCATTTGTAAGCAGTCATCTAAGTAAGCAAGGTAAATTCTACGCTAATGTGAATATTGGAAATAAAAAGGATGATAGCTGGAAAGGATTTCCGGTAGTATGGCGAACGCTGGATTTCTATAAGAAAGTGGGTTCTTCTTATGGATTAACAGTTCAAGATATTGGTTCACGCCAAGAATTTGGACTAGCGTATCTAGATAATCAAAGAATGTTAGAAATATCTAAGAAATAGAATTTACTAACAACTAACAATTGTTATCGCTTGAATGTAGTATTTCATCAATAATTTTTCTATATTTTGGATGATCAACTGCCTGGTATTCACCATCAAATATTTCGATAAACAATGAATCCTCAAGAGCAACAAAAAGATGCGCAGTATTTTGTTGCACATTGATTATTGAGGGTGCAGAAATTTTTTTTATTTGCTCAACATTGTTCTTTAGATTTTCTTCCCTTAATTCTATTTTTCCATATACAATAATGTGGGTTGATAGAAAATTATGAAAGTGCCCACCACGAGCAAACCCTTTTTTTATCTCAACAATATTAATTTTTTTAGTGCCAAGTGATAAAAATAAAATTTTCCCCCGTTTATCCTCTACTTGTTTTTCGAATTGTAAATTCATAGTTTAAAACATATTTGTTATAATCGCTTCATTAATTCTTTGTCTAAAAACTATACTATCAATTTTCATGTTTTTCATTTATATTGAAATAAGTTATTTACAATTAAAGTGATTATTTAATGAAAATTCTTGTTACCGGTGGTGGAGGATATCTTGGCTCGATTTTTTGTAGAAAGATGTTAGCTAAAGGACATAAAGTCAGAGTTTTAGATGCATTGTGGTACGGAAATGAATCACTGGAAGAATTATCCAGTAATGCAGATTTCGAACTGGTGCAGGAGGATATTCGAAATCTAGTCACCACTGTATCAACAATGCAAGACATGGATGCTGTAGTTCATCTAGCCTCGATTGTTGGTATGCCTGCTTCAAGCATAGATCCTATTGCTAGTGAAGAAGTAAATTATTTAGCTGCAAAAAATATAGCCGAACTCTGTCAGCTTCATGAAATAGAGACATTTGTTTTTGCCAGCACATGTTCTATTTATGGAAGTCAGCCTAATACTGTGATTACAGAAAAATCTAAAGTTTCTCCCATGGATTTCTATGCTACCCAAAAATACTTGTCAGAAAAGGCCACACATTCGGTTAATAGATCACCTTTGATATTACGATTTGGAACATTATTTGGTTACTCACCAAGAATGAGATTTGATTTGGTTATCAATCTGTTTACTGCTCAGGCAATAAAAGAAGGAAAAATTACAGTTTTTGGAGGTAAACAAAACAGACCTTTCTTACATGTAGACGATGCAGCAGAATCAATTGTTTTTGGATTAGAAAAGAATTTGACTGGAATTTATAATGTTATTTCAGAAAATTTAACGTTGCTACAAGCTGCAGAAAAGGTTAGTAAAATTACAGGATGTGAAATACAGATCAAAACTGAAGTTGAGGATGAAAGGCACTATAATGTTTCAGCAGATAAATTAAGTTTGACTGGATTTAGCGCGTCTAAGAAATTGGATGACGGTATCAAAGAAATAATTGATGCGTTATCTGATGGAAAAATTAATGATTTTAAAGATAAAAAATATAGCAACTATGAAATTCTTCTTGGTAAACATGAAACAGATGAAATCATAAGAAAGAGATTATTATAGTAGATTTTTTATTATTCAAGCTTTTCAAAAAACATATCAATCGATTCAACCAGTAAATTCTTTTCTTCAGTTGTCATGTTTGGATAAATTGGCAATGTTAACACTTGATCTGCAATTTTCTCTGTTACTGGTAAAATACCTAATTTCGTACCAAACTTTTTTTTGTAGAAATCAGTTAAATGAATTGGATAAAAATAAACTTTTGAAAATATACTATCTGCAAGAAGATGTGAATGTAGTTTGTCACGAATTATCTTATTAGGTAATCTGATTGTATACATTTGATAAATATGAATATATTCTGTATTTCCTTTTGGAACTTGAATTTGTGAATGTTTTGATAATCTTTCAGAAAGAAAATTTGCATTTTTCTGCCTCATTTTTATAATCTTATCCAATTTTTCAAGTTGTGTAATACCTAAACATGCGGTAATCGTAGACATTCTCCAATTATAGCCAATCCCTTGATAATTTGACTCGTGTGGATTGTTAAAATAATTAATTTTATCTATTCTACCGTGTGATCTTATTAGTTTTATTTTCTCATAAATTTCTCTAGAATTTGTAGTGATTGCACCTCCTTCACCAGTTGTTAAAACTTTGTTTCCTGTAAAACTAAAAATTGTTGCATCAGCATTTGAACCAACCTTTGTCCCTTTTACAGAAGAACCCAATGCTTCAGCAGCATCTTCAATTAGGATAAGTCCTGCATCTTCAATCTGTTTCTTAATTTCAAAAATCTTACACGGTAATCCACCATAATCCATGGGAATTATGGCTTTGGTTCTACTGGATATTCTCGCCTGAATTAATTCAGGGTCTAAACCTAGATTTGTTTCTTCGATTTCTGCAAAAGTTGGTATTGCATCTACGAAAAGAACCGAATTTACAGTTGAAATAAAGGTAAAAGAAGGAACTATTATTTCAGCGCCCTTTCCTAATTCATATGCTAAAAGAGATGCATGCAAAGCTGAGGTTCCTGAATTAAGTGTCAAACAGTAATCAGATCCAACATAGTTCTTTATGGCATTTTCAAATTGTTCTACTTCTGGACCTATAGCCCATCTGTTTCCACGTTTAATTATTTTAGTAACTAAATTAAGATCTTCATCATCAGTATAGATTTTATAAAGTGGGATTTTCCATTCTGGCATGATTAACTATTTTCTGGTATTAATTTAAAAGACACTGTTAATTGAGAAATTGTACTTAATTTATTAATACAAAATAAAGCCAAATTATCTATTGAATGTTCTAGTAATTGGCGCTCATCCTGATGATGAAGTTGTAGGAATGGGTGCAACAATTAAAAAATTGAGTAAGAAGAACAAAATTTTCCTTTGTATTATTACTGATGGAACTACTGCTCAATATGATGATAAAAAAATGATAAAAGTGAGACGTGATGCGTGTATTAAGTCATCAAAATTACTAGGTATTACTAAGGTAAAATTTCTAGATTTTCCGGATATGGGATTAGATACAATATCACAATTAGAAATAAACAAAGAATTAGAAAAGATAATTGAAGATTATAAACCTAAGGTAGTTTATACCACACCAGCACATGATCTGCATAAGGATCACCAGTTGATATTTGATTCAGCTTTAGTTGCAACAAGACCTTTTTCAAGTTCTGTGAAACAATTGCTATCATACGAGTGCCCTGGACCAGTTAAACAACCATTTCAACCAACAGTATATCAAAATGTTGAAAAAGAATTTTCGTACAAACTAGAGGCATTTAAAATGTATAAGAGCGAAGTAATGAAATTCCCTCATCCACGCTCAATCGAAGTAATTGAAAATTTGGCTATCCAAAGAGGTGTTGAGTGTTCATTAAAAAAGGCAGAAGCCTTTCAATTAATAAGAAGCATTGTAGATTAAAAAAAACTAAACTATAGTATTTTTACTATTGAATCAAAAATTTTTATAATAAAATCTTTTGAAAGGAGCTTCAAAAGTAATTCGGTTTTTTGTTGCCCATTGGAATATTTTCTTCAAACCTTCATCTATAGTTATTTTGGCATTCCAATCAAGTAACGTTTTTGCCTTTTTATTGTTACAAACCAGTCTATTAACATCATATGGTCGTTCTCTACCTTCATCATATCTAATTCTGATTTTTCTTTTTGCAATCTTGGCAATTTTGAGGGCTAATTCTCTAATACTAATTTCATTACCAGAACCAACATTAATAATTTCACCAATTACTTTTTTAGAATTAAGTGAACGTATTATAGCATCAGCAGTATCTGAAACAAATGTAAAATCACGAGTAGCATCAATGTTTCCTAGTAAAAGTTCTTTGTTACCATTTAACAATTGATTCATGATTTCAGGTATAATATACGGTTGTGTGTAATTAGGTCCATAGGAATTAAACGGCCTGATTATTACTACTGGAAAACCATTTTCTTTATACAGCGTAAATGCAACTCGATCTCCTGCAAGTTTGCTTACCGCATATGTTGAATGAGGTGATGCAGGATGATTTTCATCCATTGGAACATATTGTGCAGTACCATAAACCTCACTTGAAGAAATATGAATAAATTTTTTAACTGAATTTGATTGTATGGATTTCCAAAGTAAGTTAATACTACCAGTTGTATTAACATTGAAAAAATCTGCCGGATAATAAAATGAGTCAGGAATAAAGGGAAGTGCCGCCAAATGTATTACAAAGTCTTGATCCTTTACAGCCTTTACAACTATTTTTTCGTCTGTAATATCACCCTTGATAATTTTTAATTTTTTTGTTTTTTTTGGCAAATATTGCCTTTTTCCTGAAGAGAAATTATCAAGAACCGTTACAATTGCATTTTTCTTAATTAGTTGCTTAACTACCTCTGAACCAATAAATCCGGCTCCACCTGTTACCAATATTCTATTATCTTTCATATTTGACATTTCAATCATTAAATTTTATATTATTTCCAATCCAATCAATCGTAGATTTTAATCCTTCATCTAATGAAGTAAGTGCTTTAAAACCTAGAACTTGTTCTGCCTTTTGATTGATAAGTACTCTTCTAGATTGTCCCCCTGGTTTTGATTTATCAAATATAATTTTGGGGTTGTGATTACAAATTTTTAGAATTTTTTTTGCTAAATCGTTTATTGTTACATATTCGCCACTTGATAAATTCACAGGATCTGCTTTACAATATTTTTCAAGTGCCAAAATCATGCCTCTTGCAACATCACCAGCAAAGATATATTCTCGGATAGGACTTCCATCGCCCCAAATCACAAAAGGATTTTTTTTTGCTAATGATTTTAAAATGAGAGCACCAATTACGTGAGAGTTTTGAGGATCTATTATTTCTCTAGGTCCATAAGAATTTGCGGGTCTAACTATTGCAATTTTCATTCCAAATTCTTTAGCATATGAGATTGCTTGTAGTTCACCCATTCTTTTTGACCAAGAGTATGATGCATGCATTTCTGGAGGATTGGCAATCCATGCATCTTCTTCTGAAAAATCTTTTTCTAAATCGGGATAGACACATGAGCAACTAGCATACAAAAGCCTTTCAACATTTTCATTTTTTGCCGAATCAATGATGTTCCCATCTAAAATTAAATTCGGTGTTAATGTACTAGCAGGATATACAGTTGTTCTTCCTAATCCACCAGTATAGGCTGCTAAATGAAATACAAAATCCATTCCTTTAACTGCTTTTATTGCAAATTCTTTATCAGTTAAATCTCCGTTGAGAATTTCTATATTTTTTGAATTAATTTGCATAGGAATTTTTCTTTTATGTGAAATTATTCTCACGTTAGATTTATCTCTAAGTAATTCCACTAGATGGGAACCTATCATTCCAGTTCCTCCAGTAATTAAGATGTTTTTATTTTCAAACATTTTATATCATTTATCAATAATTTTAAAATCAGGTAAAGGAACAATAAATTTTCCGCCATTTTTAAAAAATTCTTTCTCTCTTTGTCTAAATTCTTCTAGAAAATGCCAAGGTAAAATAAAGTAATAATCAGGATTTAAAGATCTAGATTCTTCTTCTGAGATAATTTTTAAATTAGTTCCTATAGTTTTGCGGGACCATTTATCTGGATTTCTGTCTGCAATAGCATCAATAAGATTATCATCCAACCCATAATATTGTAAAATTGTATTACCTTTTGTTGAGGCACCATACACGTGTATTTTTTTTTTTGCATTAACTTCTTTTTTAATAAAAGATACTGTCTGCTCCTTTAATTTTTCACATCTATGAAGAAATTCTTCATAAGGTCTATCTGTACTAAGATTCATCGCTTCTTCAGAACGTCTCAATTCAGATAGATGTTTTTCTGATTCCTCATCGATTGGTTGACTTGCATGTTTAACAAAAATTCGTACACTGCCACCATTAGAATCATTAAGTAAAGCATCTATTGCCTTTAAACTATATTTTTCTAACACATGTTCTATAACTGCAAAATGATAGTATTCTAGATGTTCATGTACAATATTATCAAAAGCATTTTGAAAAATCATAGTTGGCAAGTATTTTAATTCGATTACCCAAACTCCATTTTCATCTAATATTTTTGCAATATCAGACACAAATTGATTAGGATCTTCAAGATCATAGAATACAGCTACACTGGTAATAATTTTGGCTTTTTCATGATTATAATGTTCAACAAAAGATTTTGCACTAAAATAATCTACTATAATATGAGCTCCTGTTTCTTTTGAAAATTTAGCCATATTTTTAGCTGGATCAATACCTACTAGACGTAATTTTTTTGCTTGATAATTTTTTAACAAGGTGCCATCATTGCAACCAATATCTAAAACAATATCATTTTCATTCAACTGTACTTTTGACATTGCTTGTGTAACAACCTCATTCAGATTTTCAATCATAGTTTTATTAATTCCAGATCTATAGAAATAGCGTTCATACAAGATATCAGATGGTGTAGAATGGCGTAATTGTACTAAACCACAATGAGATGCGGTGCATCTGACTAACTCTAAGGGAAATTTATCTAGTATAGGTTCGGGATCAGTATCTTTTGGAGTATATGCTGCAATATACTGTTCGCCCAATGACATAATAGTTGTAAGTTGATCAGAGTTACAGATTCTACATGTTTTACGTGGTTCTAAAGTCATAATGATTTTCTATAGTTTATTACAATAATCTACTACTAGATTACATTCATCTTCAGTCATATTATTAAAAATCGGAAGTGTGAATGCTGTTTCATAAATTAAATTAGAGTTAGGAGCATCAGAACTTTCAAGTTCAAAATTGCATGGTTGTTTATGTATTGGCATATATGGTAAACGGGCATCTATTCCATTATCCCTTAGAAATTTCAAATTTCGATCTCTTTCATTCTTATTTTTTGAGAATGCAAAGAAAAGCATATGAGAGTGAGTTGTTACATATTGAGGAGTTTTTTGAAAAGTTAAAGTTTTAATTTTATTTTTATATTCATTGGAAATTTTAATTCTTTGTGAAAGAAATTGATTGATTTGTTTTAATTGATTAATACCCAAGGCTGCCTGTATATCAGTAAATCTATAATTACTACTGATCAAGTGATGAATATATTGTCCCGGTCCATCACGACCAACATTTCTAATTTGGTTTAATTTTTTATGAATGTGTTCATCTTGCGTAGTTATGCAGCCTCCTTCAACCGTAGTTATTATCTTTGCAACTGTAAAACTAAAACATGATGTGTGTTCAAACGAACCAATTTTTTTATTCTTATATTCAGAACCTATTGCTTGTGCTGCATCTTCTATAAGAATAAAGTTATAGCGTTTTGATAATTCAATAATGGGTTCTAGATCAAGTGGTTGACCAGCCATATCTACAACTATAACTGCCTTAATATCATCATGTTCTTTAACAATTTTTTCAATAGAATCTGGAGTAACGTTTAATGTTTCAGAATCAATATCTGCAACCAAAATATTTGCACCGAGCATTTTTGCTGCAGATGAAGTTGCAATGAACGTAAAAGAGGGAACAATTACTTTATCTCCTGGTTTGACTCCATGTACTAATAATGCAGCAGTTAACGCGGAAGTTCCATTATTAACTACAACAACTTTGGATGAAAGATATTCAGAAAGATCACTTTCAAACTCTTGTGTTTTTTTACCCTGACTAATCCATCCACTTTTTATTACATCAAACATAGAATTCTGAGTCTCAAAATCGATGGAAGGTCTACTCATAGGAATTTTAAATTCATCCAATACGAGTTTTTTTATTAACTGTTTATTATACGTGACTCATTTTTTATACGATTGATTTTGATTATAATTTTTAGTATAGCATATTCTAAAATAGAACGTTAAAATAATTCAGTGATTTTCGATGTTAAAAAAATAATGACACATGTATTTTTGAATTTTTTATGGTCCCATTGTAGAATGTGTAGTCCGAACAACTATATCGCCAGGCTTATCTTTATTTGAATCACTTATTGATACTTCATCCTCCTGCAATTTTTGCAACTGACACTTGTAGTTTCCAGCCCGTCTTCCATACCAAATTGTCTTGTAGCCCCACATAATGGGATCATTTTCAATCACTAAATTCTTGTAGTAGTATCTTTTTGGAATTTGTTTCAATTCATTCCCATCATTAGTAAAGAAATTCTTCCAATCAAATTCAAAATTCTCAGATTTTACTTCATCTTTGTTATCTCGTATTGATAACGTGAAAACTTCAAATTTAACCAAATCATTTAACAGTTTTTCAGGTGTATTAAGATTAAATTTTTTATCTATGAAGCTAACAAGACGTTCAGCGTCCTGATGAAATTTTTCTTTATTATACGTTAAACGCAACCAACTAGCCTCCTCAATTGGCCACATTATATCTCCAAGTTTAGGATCATATTCATCCCATCCTTTACCAGTATAACCACCATCTCTAAATTCTATTACATGATTAACTTCATCAGAAAAGATAGATTTTGCAGTACAGCAAAATTCCATAAACACTTCATAGAATTTTGTATATCGAATGTTATGTACTATATTATAATAAGTAGCGATATGTTTTAGAATGCCTAAACTTTGTAATGTCAAAAAACACCAAGAGTATAGATATGTCTCCTTCAGATCTTCACAAGAACATGTACTAGTTTCAACAACAATTTCTTCATACTCCTGATGAGTTCCTCTGTTATGAATTGATGAATGAACTAACATGATTGGCGAACGTACAATTTTAATTTTGTATTTTTCTCTATATTCAGGCACATTCATTGGAGCATTTGGTAAAACTGTACAGTTGTAAATGAAAACAGTGTCTACTTTCGTCATTGCTATGCTATCTAATCCATCTTTAAATGATTGAAGAGTTTCGCCTGGCATTCCCATAATTAATTCTGTATATGTCGGGATTCCATTTTTTCGAAAAGTAGAAGCTAGTTCTGAAAAGGTGTCAAATTTAATGTTTGCTCGCTTAACTATTTTTAAAGTATCTGGATCTAGAGATTGTACAGCTAGAGTTACTGCACCAAGTATACCACCATCCTGCAATTGTTTTGCAATAGGAATAATCTTTTCAGACGAGTTCTTAGCCCATGCAGGTCTCACTCTTTCAGGATAATTAGTTTTTAATGCAACTTCCTTGAGTTTTTCTGCTATCCGGAAATCTCTTTCTTGAAAAATTCCAAAGTTGGCATCACAACAATCAATATATGGTATCTTATTTTCTGCGAACCATTCTATTTCTTTAAATAATCTTGATTCTTCCCATTTTCGAACTTTTGTAAATGTTGCACTACCCCAATCACAAAATGTACACGCATATGGACAACCTCTGTTGGTCTCCCAACCTACAATCCATCTAATTCCATCTACTTTTTCAACTAAATCCCATACAGTATTAGTTAGATAGGGAGATGGTAAATTGTCTAATTCATTTATTCTTTCTTGAAGCTGGTTTCGAAATTCCTTTGTTTCTATTCCCTTAACTTGTGAATAATCTTTATCTTTTAAATACGCTGTTAGAATATTTTCTAAAATATATTCTCCTTCACCATGAGCTATAATATCAACGTAAGGATGTTGTTTAAAAAAATCCTGTGCCAGATCAGGTATTTGTGCTCCACCAAAAATTATAGTACAATTTGGATTAATTTTTTTTACTTCACTAGCAAGATATTTAGTTATTTCCCAGTTCCATACATAACATGAACATAAAAGAACGTCAGCATCATAACATTCTTTGATATATTCTTCTACTTCAGTTCTAAACACAAAACTTTTTTCAAATTTAAAATTATTCTTTATCTTTTCATTAGTTTTTACATATGTTACCATAGATGCGATTCTACAAGGGAAGTGAATCTGATCACCATACTGAAAATTAAATTCTGAACTGTTTACTTTGAACAAGTGTATTCACTTCCTATTTACCTGAATAATTTATAGTCTTTTCTTTGTAATAATACTCTAATTAGACAGTGAAGAACAAAGTGGAATTTTCTGCACCATTCAAAAGATTATATTATAAAACTGGTTAATGTTAAAGTAAATTCAGAGATTATTTTGATAATTTTCTAATTCGTGATTAATTCTGATAATTCAAATTTTCCTTGTTCTAATCTCTCCGGGCTCAATTTATACCTGGTAGCCATTCTTCCATACCATATAGTTTTGACTACCCATTCCAGGTAATCATTTTCTAGAATTTGATTTTTGTATCTAAAATTTTTGTGGGTTTTTATTAATTCAGTTTTATTGACAAAGAAACTTTTCCAATCAAACTTGAAATTTTCGGATTTAAATTCTTCATAATCTTCTCTCGTAGTAAGTAGAAATACTTGGAATTTTGCTAGGTCTTTTAAGATCTCACTATCAGTTTTTAAATCATTTACATCTTCAAAATAGTTAAGAAGCGTTACAATTCCATTCGATAATTCATTTTTTTTACTTACAAATCTTAACCACGTAGCTTCTTCGATTGGCCAATTAATGCTGCCTAATTTTGAATCATAATGATTCCAACCTTTTCCTGCATATCCATTATCTCTATACTTAATCACTTTTTCATATTCTTCTGAAAATATAGATTTTTTTGTACGACAAAAATCTAAAACCGATCCATAAAATCTCATGTAGGGTATACCCTTTGTTTGATGATAGTAATTTGCAATCTGTTCCAAAATTCCTAGATGATGGAAAGTAAGAGTCATCCAAGAAAAGAGATACATTTCTTTTAACTCTTCAAAAGTATATGATGAAGTGGTTATAGTAATATCTTCAAATTCTTGAATTTCATTTTCTTGTGCTGATGAATGTGCTAAATACATTGGGGATTGTATGGTCTTTATTTTGTAAAATTTGACATATGTTGGTTCATTCATCGGTGCATTAGGAAAAAGCGCACAATGATAGATGTAAATCGTACCGATTTTAGTATCAGATAATAAAATCTCTAAGCCCTTCTTCCAAGACTCGAGAGTTTCTCCAGGAAGACCCATTATCATTTCTGTATAAGTTGGTATTTTATTATCTCGAAACGTCTTTGTTAATTCAGAGAATTTCTCAAATTTAACATTTTCACGTTTTATTATTTTCAATGTTTCATCATCTAATGATTGCAAGGCTAAAGTTACCCCCCTTAACAATCCTACATCTTGCAACTGTTTAGCAATGGGTATTATTTTATCGGATGAAAATTTTGCCCACGTTGGTCGGAAAAATAAAGGATAGTCTTTTTTTAATTTTACTTCTTTGACTTTTTTTGCAATTTTCATATCTCTGTCTTGATAAATTCCAAAATTAGCATCACAGCAATCTATGTATGTGATTTTATTATCCGCAAACCATTCAATTTCTTTAAACATTCTCTGCTCAGACCATTTTCTCATTTTTGTATTAGTAGCGCTTCCCCAATCACAAAATGTACACGCATATGGACAGCCTCTATTTGTTTCCCATGGTGCAACCCATTGCACACCATCAATTTGATTTACTAGTTGCCAAATAGTATTTGTGAGATATGCAGACGGTAAATCATCTAAATTATTGATTCTTTCTTGTGGTGGTGTTCTAAAATCTTTTGTTTCTATACCTTTGATATCTGAATAATTCTTATCTTTCAGGTATGCATTAAGAATTTCTTCAAATATGTATTCACCTTCTCCGTGTACTATAATATCGACAAAGGGATGATGATCAAAAAATCCTTCAGAATGATTAGGAACTTGAGGTCCACCAAGAATTATTAGGCATCCAGGATTTATTTTTTTAATTTT
>Ga0208830_1000820_pt1 | contig 14760 bp, 14 predicted proteins | sample DeeseametaMP2634_FD_184169 | JGI IMG/M metagenome (GOLD analysis project Ga0208830, IMG submission 184169) | Marine microbial communities from the Deep Atlantic Ocean - MP2634 (SPAdes) | ecosystem: Environmental > Aquatic > Marine > Oceanic | place: Northeast of Antigua and Barbuda, North... | reverse complement strand
AGCATTTCTGCCATTTTTATATAATTTTTCTGTTTTAAATAAACTTCCGTTGCAAGAAAATATGGTGCCCTTCCATCGTTCACCGGATCACATTCGGGTGATTCTAATGCTTTAAGCCCCCATTCTTCGGCTCGTTGTAAATTCTTTTCACTCCGAGCTGCCGTTGTAGCCGACCGATATTCCATACAGGTTGAGGCACAGCCGGTTAATAGAATAATACTATAGATTGATAATAAAATTGGTAGATTTTTCATGATTATACAATATAATAAAAAAGGCGTCTAAACCGACGCCTTTAAAATTGGAAAGATAATATTTTTATCTTAAACCTTTAACTGGTTTCCTTATTTTCCGTCTCCTTTTGTGGGAACGCTTCCGATCAAGTTTAACATCGCTATTATCGGAAACATCTTTTACCCAATAATGATTACTTTTTGACTGGGCATTTTTTTCCACACTTCTTGGATCACTCTTCCCCGTGCGGGCAAAAATAAGTCCACCAACTATAAATGTTACTAGTATAACCTTGCTCATTGTCTTCATATTAAAGTCTCCTTCTTGGTTAAAAGGTACAACGGCTTGTATTTACAAAACAATGATTATTGTCACATTTTTGTAACAACTTGTAACATTAGGTTAAAACGGCAGATCTTCATCTCCCGCCGGTTCAGATACCTTTTCAGCAGTTTCTTTCACAGAACCGTTTTCTTTCTTTTCTGCTGTTTTCCACTCGAGAGGTGTAATAACATTAGATACGATTTCCGTTTTCCAATGCTGAACATCCTTTTTATCCTTATAAGTTCGTGTCTGCAGCTTACCTTCTATATAGATTAATTGACCTTTTTGAAGATATTCAGTAGTAAAATCAGCCAATTTGTTCCAGGCAACAATATTATGCCATTCTGTATGTTCTTTTTTCTCTTTATCACTATCGATCCATGATTCGTTCGTTGCAAGAGAAAATGTCGCCGTAGAAGTCCCTGAAGGAGTATATCTACCCTCTGGTTTATTTCCGATATGACCCACTAGAATTACTTTATTTACACTTGATTTTTGCATTATTAAATCCTCAATTAAGACGTTTATTTTTATTAACTATTAGGGTATAATTTAGAATTTATAACTATAAAAACCAATAATTATATTTTTGGCAGGTGTAAAATAAAAATAGACCCCTTTTCTGGCTCACTTTCTATGGAGAGGCGCCCTTTATGAGACTCTATTATCTTTTTACATATTGTTAAACCAAGACCAAATCCCTTTGTTGAAACAGTTTGATTTGCCTGAAAGAATGGCTGGGTTAATTTTTTAATATCTTCTTTTGAAATACCAATACCTGAATCTTTTACTTGAAATTCAATATAACCGTTTTGTACAACCGTTAATTCAATATCCGCTTTATCTTTTAATTTGCTGTATTTAAAAGCATTATCCAATAAATTGCGTAGTGCCAGGCTAAATTTTGTTTCATCAATAAGTACGTGTTCATCGGGAATTTTGTTTTCAATTTTAACTCTGTCACGAGTAGAGGGAAACATATCCATAACTTTCCCTAAAATTTCCTGTGTGCTAAATTTTTGTAATTCTAATTTAGAATAGGGCAACGAAAGACGGTCTGATAATAATAGGTTGCCAATCATTCCCTCTAAAAACTCTACCTCTTCCTTTAACTTGATTAGATTTTTATGATCCGGCATCATTGCGATTAATAACTGCATCCGCGCCAGAGGAGACCTTAACTCATGACTCACTTCCAAAAGTAATTGGTGTTTATTTTCCAATAAAGTATTAATGTCTTCGATTAATTTATTCATTGAATATGAAAGGTCAGCAAGTTCATCTTCACCAATAATATCAATTTTTGATTTTAAGTCTCCTGCCTCTAAAGCCTCTATCCTATTTTTCATTAATTGAACCGGTTTCAAATACCTGCGGATGAATAAGTACAAACCAATTATAAATAGAATTGCTAAAATAAATGCAAATACCAGATTATATAATTCACTGGGTGGGATGTAATCAATAACCAGGTAGAAGAGATAATGACCATTGTTTACTACCGTGACAGGCATATTGTTTATGTCACCAAAGGACACCTCCAATGGTATCTCAATGTCATACATGTTTTCATAATCGGAACTTATTGTCCAGGTGTAAAATTCTTTCGGCAGAATTTTGGAGGGTAGATTTGACCAGTATTCCTCTCCAGGATATGTTGCGCCTGCGGCATCTTGTTCCTTTCGAAAAATGCCGCACCACATGTGCAGATTATTTATTTCTTTTAATACTTGATTTGTATCAGGTGGGTTCCCCCAATTATATACCATTTGAGAAGAAAAATAGTTTTCGTGGGCATCAAAAATGCTATCCTGGGTTGTGAAAAAATATGTGAACTGGTAGTACAAAACTGCTGTTAAGGATATTGTAAAAACAATAACCAATAAGCCTAATCTGGTAAATAGACTTTTTCGAAATCGAAGATTGGGTTTAATCCTTTGGCACTCCGATAAATTTATAACCCACGCCGTGGATTGTCTTAATAAACCTGGTTTTATTGGGAGTTTCACCTAATTTTCCACGCAAACGACTTACTAAAACGTCAACTGAACGATCATAACTCTGCCAGGATATACCCCTCAGGTTTTCAACTAAAAATTCCCTGTCCAATGTTTCACCTGAATTTTCAATAAATAATAAGAGGGCTTCATATTCTGTTGTTGAAAGTGAAACTGGTTTTTTATCTAACAACACTTCCTGCTTATTTTTATCTATGCTTAACCCTTTAAAATGAACATTTTCTACTATTGCTGCGGATGAATGTGTACGTCTTAGAATAGACTGAATTCGAGCAAGTAATTCCCTGGGTTCAAATGGTTTTGGTAAATAATCATCTGCGCCTAATTCTAAACCAACAATACGGTCAGTTACCTCTCCTCTCGCTGTGAGCATAATCACTGGAATGGATAAATTTTCCCTTATTTTTCTTAATACTTGAAAGCCGTCCATTCCCGGCAGCATTATATCTAGAATTATCACATTCGCTTCTTTTTTCTCCAAATAATCTAATCCTTCCTCTGGAGTATGTTTTGCAACAATATCATATTTATACGAACCTAAAAACTCAATAAGTAATTCTGTTAATTGTACATCATCATCAATAATAAGTATTTTTTCCATTAGGCATTTCCTTTCATAGTTTTGGACAATTTCTGTCCAGATATTTCACTTTTCATACTATCGATTTTCCTTTGAAATTCACTGTCAGCTATTGCTTTTTTGTCAATATTTTTACAGGCGTGAATGACTGTTGAATGATCTCTTCCACCAATATGAATTCCAATATTTGCAAGGGATGCACTGGTTAATTCCTTGGATAAAAACATTGCCAATTGCCGAGCAAGGGCAACTTCCATCGTACGACCTTTTCCCAGCATTTGTCGTTCACTAACTTTCATTTCCCTACAAACATATTTAACAATTTGATCTATGGATAAATCGGTAAAGGAATTTTTCCCCAACAGATTTTTCAACACCTGCTGGGCCAAGTTCATTGTAATATCTTCCCGCCGGAGAGATGAAAGCGCTAATAATTTTACCAACGCTCCTTCCATTGCACGTATATCTCCTACTATTGCTTCGGCTATAAATTCGGTTACATCATAGGGAATTTCCAACCCATCATCTTCAGCCTTTTTCATGAGGATTGCAATTCTTGTTTCTAAATCAGGTGGCTGAATATCCACGACAAGCCCAGACTGAAACCGGGAAATCAATCGTTCTTTTAATCCTTTTAGCTCGCTTGGATGACGGTCTGTTGTTAATACGATTTGTTTCCCTTTTTGGAATAAATCATTAAATAAGTGAAAAAATTGTTCCTGAGTCTGTTCTTTGGATTGAAAAAACTGAACATCATCTAATAATAATACATCCACATTTCTATAGGAACTGGTGAATTCTGTTGAGCGATTCTTTTGAATAGAACTAATGAAATCCAGCATAAACTTTTCACTCGTGAGATACACCACCCGCATATTCCCGTTCTGCCGGATGAGTTTATTTCCTATTGCTTGTAATAGATGGGTTTTCCCCAGACCGGGACTACTATAAATAAGCAGTGGATTATAAGGTGTTTGCCCTGGTGTATCTGCTACAGATAATGCAGCAGCCTTAGCAAATTGGTTGCTTTTACCTTCAATAAAGTTCTCGAAAATATAGCGAGAGTTAAGTTGAGATTTCCTTTGATATCCTTGTGGAACTGGCTTTTCCTTGGCGGTTAAAGTTGGTATTTCATCAATGCTCTTGTCGCTGATTACTACACTATAATTCACAATTAGGGGATGATTCGCATTTTCTTTTAAAGCATTATCGATGAGGTGACGATATTTTGTTTCCAACCACTCATAATGAAATTGATTGGGGACTTGAAGCGTAATTCCATCTAAATTTAAATTGGTTGCAATAATGCCATCAAACCATGTTTGAAACGCTTGTTCTTGAATTCGATCCTTAATATATAAAAGGCATTTTCCCCAAAGATCGTCTTTAGTCATATACATTTCACCGGCTGATTGTTCGGCTGGATTATTCATGCTGGTAACAATATTATAAAATTCACCCCTAAAATTCGGGTATTAAGTCCACTTAAAACAAGTTGAAAACATACCGAATTTCATTTTAAACCAATTGTAATTTACCAGTGAATGATTGGGGCAGAAATACTTATAATAGTAATTTTATTAATCACCGTTACCATTTATAAAAAAAATTGGGTGCCGGTATATCCATATTTTTATTCAAGAAAAAAACTCCTAAAAATTGGGCACCGCGGAGTACCATCACTCGCTCATGAAAATACTCTGAATTCCTTCCAAAAAGCCATTGATACCGGAATGGATGGCGTGGAACTGGATGTACAATTTTCAGCAGATAAAAAATTAGTGGTATATCATAATTGGGATATAAAAGATAATTCCGGTGAAAAAATATTAATCCAAAACTTACCCTATTCTGAGATTCAGAAAATGCCCTTAAATGGTAATGAAAAAAATAAAATACCCTTATTTACGGATGTTTTAGATATCCTCAATAAAAAAATTATCATTAATATTGAAATAAAATCCCCTCAGATTTTAAATACAAATATTGAAAAAAATGTTCTGAAATTAATCAAAGCCTATGGATTTGAAAATAATTGCATCCTATCCAGTTTTAATCCGTTTATTATCAGACGAGTAAAAAAAATAAACCCTAAAATATTAACAGCCTTTTTATGGAGTAAAAATAGTCCTCAGTTTATTATAAATACTCCCCTTTGGGTTTGGATCTGCCGGCCAGATGGATTCCATGCCGATATTGATTATTTAGATAAAAACTTGATAAATTGGATTCGTAAAAAAAATATGTCAATTATGACTTTCACAATAACTAAGCAAAAGCAATTAATAAAAGCCCAGCTTCTGGGAGTGGACGGTGTTTTTATGGATGATCCGCATCTAAATTAAAATTAATATTACCCTGTCTAATTAAATTATGGTGATATAAAAACCATATTTAATAATGATTTCAGATATTTTCTCCAAATTAGAAAAATTAAAAAATGAGCGTAATGCTGTGATTTTGGCACATTATTATCAAGATCCGGATATTCAGGATGTTGCCGATTTCATGGGAGACAGCCTTGCCCTGGCACAATATGCAGTGAAAACAGATGCCGATGTTATTCTTTTCTGCGGTGTTCATTTTATGTGCGAAACAGCCAAAATATTAAATCCGGACAAAAAAGTTATTTTACCAGATAAAAATGCAGGCTGCTCTTTGGCAGATTCTGCACCGCCTCAAAAGTTTAAAGCTTGGGTAGATTCTCATCCGGATCATACGGTTATTACCTACATTAATTGCTCAGCAGGGGTAAAGGCGGCATCCGATATTATTTGCACTTCCTCAAACGCTGAAAAAATTATTAACAGTCTCCCGAAAGATGAAAAAATTATCTTCGCACCTGATAAATATTTAGGGGCATACTTACAGAAAAAAACTGGGCGTGATTTGCTATTGTGGGATGGCTCCTGCCAGGTACATGAAATTTTTTCAGAAAGAGAACTCATCCGATTGAAGACTCGGCACCCCGAAGCATTGGTTTTAGCACATCCGGAATGTGACGAAAATATACTGCGTCATTCAGACTATATTGGCTCCACAACGTCTATTATAAAGTTTGCTCATGATTCAAATCTCGAAAAATTTATTATAGCTACGGAGCCAGGAGTCATACACCAAATGGAAAAAGAGAGCCCCCAAAAGACTTTCATCCCTCTGCCTTCAAATGATGGCTGTGCCTGCAATGAATGCCCTCACATGCGCCTAAACACCATTGAAAAAATGGTCACCGCCCTCGAAACCATGGAACCCGAAATTATTTTATCGGAAAAGCTTCGACTCCAGGCCCTGGCTCCTTTAGAAAGAATGTTAGCGCTCAGTTGATCGAATATCCCCAACATAAAAAGCTCTCAGATGAATATATCATTGGCAAAATCGCTGATTTTTTAGTGGAAGATATCCCAAATGGGGATATTACTACTGAGAGTACTACTCCTGATAATTCTGAAATTACTGCTGAAATCCACGCCGTAGAAAAACTGGTTTTTGCCGGGAGTGAAATTATTCCCCATTGCTTTGGGCAAAATTGCCAGGTTACCATTAATCATAAAAATGGTGCTATGCTCTCAAAAGGAGATGTCATTGGTGTTGTTACCGGTTCAGCCAGAGAAATACTTTCTCGTGAAAGGATCATGCTGAACTTAATCCAACGGCTATGTGGAATTGCCACACTTTCTCATGAATATGCAGAAATTGCCAAACCCTCTAATGTCAAAATTTTAGACACCCGCAAAACAACTCCCGGATTACGCTTATTTGAAAAATATGCAGTTGCAATTGGTGGAGCTTTCAATCATCGGCTCAATTTATCTGATGGAATTCTCATCAAAGATAATCATATAGTTGCCGCAGGCTCCGTAACAAATGCCATAATATCTGCCAGAAAAAAAGGCATTCATTTACCCTTGGAGCTTGAAGTAGATAATTTTGATCAAATCCATGAGGCTTTAAAAACAGGGGTGGACGGATTCTTATTGGATAATATGAAACCTGAGACCATCAGGTCTGCTGTATCTATTATTCGAGCTTCCCAAAATGGGGAAGATGTGTTTATCGAAGCCTCCGGTGGAATCACTTTAGAAAACATCCACCCTTATTTGGATACGGGAATCAATGCTATTTCCATTGGGGCTCTGACCCATCAGGCTGTAAGTAAAAACATTCGGCTCGATTTCATTTCATGAGTTTGTCAATTAATACAGATGTGCTGGTTATTGGCAGTGGATTATCAGGCGCCACGGCAGCAATTACCGCAGCTGATGAGGGGAAAAATGTAACCATTATTACCAAATCTCCCCAGTTAAAAAGTGGAAATACGCCCAAAGCCCAAGGCGGAATTGTCTATAACAGCAGCACCGATTCTCCAGAGAAACTGAAGAATGATATCATTAAAGCTGGAAATAATCATTCCTCACTTGATGCAGTAGATTTAATCTGTAATGAGGGTCCCCAATTAGTAAAAGCATTGCTCATTGACCGATTTAAAGTTGCTTTCGATACTGGCCAACCTATGGGAGATGATGATACCCTTTGTCGAACCAGGGAAGCTGCACATTCGGAATCTCGTATTATTTATAGCAAAGACAAAACCGGTGATTCCATTCAAACAGCCATATTGAGTGAATTGGAAAAACATCCCCATATTTCTATCATAACCAATTATACAGCTATTGACCTATTAACCTTATCGCACCACTCCACAATTTCTACCGACATCTACAAAAAACCCGCTTGTTTTGGTGCAATGGTGTTGGATAATAATACGGGAAAGGTATCTTCACTTTATGCCCAAAGAACTATATTGGCAACGGGGGGATTGGGACAGATTTTTCTCCACTCAACCAATCCGGAAGATTCCATTGGAGACGGTATTGCCATGGCTTGGCGGGCTGGCGCCAGGTGTTTTAACCTGCAGTATATCCAATTTCATCCCACAACTCTTTTCAGCGGATCTGGTCGCTTTTTAATTTCAGAAGCTGTCAGGGGTGAAGGGGGGATTTTAATTGATGGGCATGGAAATGAATTCATGCAGAAAATTCATGAAAAAGGTAGTTTAGCACCACGTGATATTGTTGCTCGAGGAATCCATCAAAAAATGTTAGATACAGCTCTTCCCTACATGTATTTGGATATTTCATTTAAGGATAGTGACTGGATTAAAAACCGATTTCCCTCTATTTATAAAGGCTGTCTGGAGGCTGGAATTGATATGACCAAAGAGCCCATTCCGGTGGTGCCGGCTGCACATTATATTTGTGGGGGAATTGGTGTAAATCTGGACGGCCGGACTTCTGTAAAGCGCTTGTATGCAGTGGGTGAAGTTGCCTGTACCGGTGTTCATGGGGCTAACCGTTTAGCCAGCACTTCTTTACTGGAAGCTTTGGTATGGGGATATCATGCCGGAAAAGATGCAGCCATTTTTAGAGATGGAGATGACCATTTCCCAGAAATTGAACCCTGGGTAGATGAACTCGAAGAAATTGATCCAGCTCTTATTGCTCAGGATTGGCTCACTATTAAAAATACCATGTGGAATTATGTGGGATTAATTCGTACCCGTCAAAGGCTCCACCGTGCACGTACCATTATGCGGAATCTTCAAACGGAAATTGAAAGTTTTTACCAGAAAGCTAAATTGACTCCAAATATTGTGGGCTTAAGAAACGGAGTTCAGACTGCCATTGCAATAATTGCCGCAACTCTTGAAGCTAGGGAGAGTATTGGCACCCATTACCTTTTAGAAGACAAAGAATAAATTTTATTTGGACTGCAACAACGGCCTGTATTGAGCGGCAGTCGAAGTGTGTTGATGCTTGGATTAACACAGTTAATCCACTCCATAATTAGTGTAAATTAGCAATTATATAAATCAGATACGGAATAAGTAAAATTATCAATGAGGCGGGTTTTGCCTAAAAATACCGCTACACTTACTAGAATATCTCCACTTAATTCACCCTCAAATTCTTCAAGAGTATCCCCACTAGCCACTGAAACATAGTCAATCTTAAATTGGGGTTCACTTTTGATAATCCGGGTGATCTCACGCTTTAATTTTTCACCATTGATTTCACCGTCTTTTAAAAGTTTTTTGCCATTTTCCAGGGCTTTAAAAATGGTGGCGGCAACTGAAAATTCATTCTTAGTTAAATATTTATTTCGAGAGCTCATTGCCAATCCATTTTCTTCCCGAATTATGGGGCAGGGTACCACCTGAATGGGGTAGTTTAATTCTTCCACCATTTTTTTTATGATGCAAAATTGCTGAAAATCTTTCATGCCAAAGAAGGCATGTGTCGGTTCAACAATATCAAATAATATTGCAACAATGGTGGTTACACCTTTGAAAAATCCCGGGCGGCTTTTGCCTTCCAAAAGACCAAATAAATTATTTTCATAATTGCCCGTGTTAATTCCTTCAGGATACATTTCATAATTGCCTGGCAAGAAAACACAATCCGCTTTATAATTTGATAATTTTTCTAAATCTGCTTGAACCTTTTTGGGGTACGTATCTAAATCTTCACCTTCAGCGAATTGAGTGGGATTTATATAAATACTTACAATTGTATTTTCACAGATATTATTGGAATTTGAGACTAAGGATAGATGTCCTTTATGCAGGGCGCCCATAGTGGGGACAAATCCAATGGAACCTGAAATATTCTTCCGCCATTTTCGGAACTCATTAATGGTGGAAATTTTCTTCAATAATTAGTGGTTTTTTTCGAGTTGGGTTTTGCTGGTAATGAAGTGTTCTTTAGTAGGAAAAGTTTTACTTTCAACTTCATTTTTATATTCTGCTATTTTCTTTTGAATTTCAACTCCAAAGTTGCCATACCGTTTTGCATGCTTCGGCGAGAAATCTCCATATAAACCTAAAATATCGTGGTAAACCTGAATCTGTCCATCACAAAATGGTCCGGCACCAATACCAATAGTTGGGATGTCTAATAATTTTGTAATTCTCTCAGCTAAATCTGCAGGAATTCCTTCCAACACAACAGCAAAAGCACCGCTTTCCTGAACTGCCTCTGCATCTTCAATAATTTTATAGGCTTCATGTTTAGACTTTCCCTGGATTCGGTATCCAGAGCTCAGATTATACGATTGAGGTAACAATCCCACATGTCCCATTACAGGAATGCCGGCATCAATTATTGCCCTGATTTGGGCTGTGTAGGGAGTCCCGCCTTCCAGCTTAATTGCACAGGCACCTCCCTCTTTAACAAATCTACCGGCATTTCGAACCGCATCTTCCACGGAAGCTTGATATGACATAAAAGGCATATCGGCAACTACCAGCGCCTTTTTTGTACCCCGGCAAACTGCCCGTACCAGGAATATTAATTCATCCATTGAAATGGGGATTGTATTCTCCATACCATACACCACCATGGCAGCACTGTCACCCACTAATAATAATGGTATATCTACGGCATCTGCATTTCGGGCAGAGACATAATCATAAGCAGTAATGGTTGCGAAGGGTGTGTCGCCACCCTTTAACTTCTGAATATCTCGGATTGTTATTTTATTCACGGATTGTTAAACCAAAACAGGCTCTTCACTGGACAAAAATGTTACTTGATTTTCAGAATTTACATGAACAATTTTGGGTTTGTGGATCTGGGCTTCTGTTTCGTTAAGCTGGCAGTAAGCCACAATTATGACCAAATCACCCTTACTAATTAAACGGCTAGCGGCTCCGTTAATACATACCTGTCCAGACCCTTTTTCCCCTCGAATAATATAGGTTTCGATACGATTGCCATTGGTTATATCTAAAACCCCAATTTTTTCGTATTCCCTAAGTCCGGCAGCATCCATTAAATCTTCATCCAATGTGAGTGAACCAATATAATTTAAATCTGCCTCTGTCACCGTCGCACGGTGAATTTTTCCTTTTAACATTTCGATAAACAAGCTATTTTCCTCTAAACTAATGCTGTAAATTTACAATTATTCCCATTATTTCACAAAAAAATGAATAACTTTTTAATTCTCAAATTAAATACAAAATCAGAGCACTTTTTTTACCAAAAAAATATACTAATTGGGAATAAATCATTTTGCTGATATCCACATTATAAGGTATATTTTTACTTCAAGATAACAATATGTTGTATTGATTTAATTCTTGGTGTCACAGGAATTCCTCAAAAAAAAAAACTCCAAAATATTAAAATAAAATACTCTTTTCAATTATGAATAACATTAAACTATATCTAATATCAATTATTTGTACACTATTTATGTATTCTTGTGGAGGTAAGGACGCTGAAAATACAGCTTCTCCTGATGTCAATTTAAATGAGAGTTCAAATGGAAGTAATTATAATCTGACGCAAGATTCAGTAGTGGAAAAAAATCTGCCTGAAATTATTGAAGACCTGCGCATGGATATTAAAAAGTTGAGGGCTGAATTGGACTATCAGCATGAAAATTTGAGTAAGCTGGAAGCCCAAACCAAGGTATTTGCAAATCCTTTTGCTATTTACAACAAAGAAATTGTCCTCAACAACGGCAGTTCTATTTTTGGTAAAATTGTGTACCAGGATCAGGATGTAATGAAAATCGAAACCCTTATCGGACAGCTGATAATTGACCGAAATACAATCGTCCGGGTTGTGAATCAGGTGAGTGCCTATGGCAATTTTGACGAAGAATCTTCAAATAATCAATCGGGTCGTTCACCAGATGCTTCTGGAGTAAATCTCATTCAAAAACGAGTTAAAAATCTGTCAGCGCATCTAGTATTGGTGGGAGATATTACCGAAGAAAAAGACGGTTCTGGGAATACTGTACTTTCAGGTGAAATAAAAAATGTGGGAAATAAACGCGCTGACTTCTCAAAAATTATTTTCACATTTAGAACCAACTGGCAGGGTGATTCAAAAACGTTGACAGCTTTTATTAATGGAATAACAAACACCTTCGAAACAGGTATTTCTTCCGACAATAGTATTTTACCCCATGCCGTAGGCAATTTTGAAATGGTAATCCCCAAGTCTTTTGGCTCATTTATTGGGTATAGTTATGATATTGACTGGAGCCAGTATGAAGGTTAATACATTCGTTCTGGGTTTTAGTTTTGCCTTAATCTGTTCAATGGGGTTTTCTGAAAATAAAATTCTTTGGGATTTTGGTGTTGTAATCAGACAGCCCAAAATACAGAATGCCAATAATGAGATTTCACATAAATTTCCATCTAAAGATAAAATTTATCAAGCTAAAATAACTGCCGTTATTACGGACCCTTTTGTCCCCCCCACTAGAAATACAAACACATCAAAAATATCTGGCAAATTTTTATCTGAACCAATTGAATTAAGCATACATCAGATTAAATTAGCAGCAGAAAAATCTTACTTAATGAAAAATTATCCACGTGTTATTGCAATACTTTACCAGAGAGATTTAAGCATATTATCAGAAAAGGTTCAAAATGATTTAATTTATCTTCTTGCGGATGCCTACTATCAAAACGGCAATTATACAAAAGCTCAGGCTCAGGTAATTTCCTTATTCAAACAAAATGAAAGTGATAAGCTCTATCTCCTGCTTGCAATGATTTATGAATCATTAGGAGACAATAAAAACGCAAAAAATAATTACCAGAAACTAATCGCCTATTATCCAAATAGTGATTATTTCAATTCAGCAAAAATCAAATCTCGGATTTTAGTCAAACATTAAAGGATGTCCAAAACAAAAAATTTAATTCCACTTATAATCATTTTATTGGTTGGAGTAATTGAGGCAAACTCACGGGTTGCATTTTCCAGGCCCGGGAATATGATACGGGTTCCCAACGTGGATAGTGATATGTACAAAAACCTTCTTGCTGTGAATGTGTCTTCTGAATATCTCTCATCATCCCAAAGCAGTTCTGCATTTTCTGTAAATACTTTGGCAAAGTCTGGTTATCTGTATGGCATATCTTTTGTGAAGCCTGTAAATCCCGCAAATTCAGCTGAGTTTGGCTTTCATCTCCAAAAAAACATGGTAGAATACGGTGATGTGAAATTAGATGTGGGAATTCAAGATGTAATTTTAAGGCAGGGTAGTGATATAGAAGATGCTGACGGATTGGACACAAAAGGAGTGTCGCTTTTTGCAGTTCTTAGTAGTGCAAAACATTTTGAGGATTACGCCATTGCCACCCATTTAGGTTTCGGCTCAGGTAAAATTAATGAAGATTCACACCTCTATGTTTCCAACCCAAAACAAAATATTGGTGTATTTTTAGGCTTTAATTTCACTACTCCCTTTCTAAAAAAAAATGGAGGAATAAATTTTCTGACTGAATTTGATGGAAAAGGTTTAAATATAGGTGTTAGTATTCCCATATTAAAGTCAACTCATATTAATTTAGGTATTACTCATTTCGAAAATTTTGGCGATTTTGCAACTGAGGACCGTACTGGTACTGACCGGGCAGACTTAAGTAGTGATGCACCATCTATAACTTTTGGAATGGGAATCAATGTACCCAGGATTATTGATGCAGACGAAGCAGAAGCATTAAGCAAACAATTAGGTGATGGAATTTATGGTGAAACGGATTCTTCTATTTTGTATTATGACCCAATCTGTACCGATGTAGTAGAAACTTTGCGTGATTCTATTAAGGTAAGTAAATATATGATTGATAATTTAAATGATTATAATAATATGCTTCAGCATAAAGAAGCTGTGCTGGTTGACTCTACCCGGAAAAATCTTTTGCGAGAACAGGTAAGTCAATCTAACCAGAATAAAGCCATGCGTCATTTATCTCGATCGCTGAGATTTTTTTATGATGAACAATTTAGGAATGCCTTGTCTGAGGTAAACTTTGCTATTGAACTGAACCCCAATTTAGCCATTGCTTATGGAAGGCGTGGTTCTATTTATTACAAACTTGGCGATAATCGCCGGGCCACCCTAAATTGGAATGTTGCCCTGCAGTTAGACCCGGAATTTACCGAAATTTATGATATGCTGCAGGCTGCAGATGAAAACCGCCTCAAACCCCTTGAAATAGGGAAAACACAGGAGAATATTAAATGAATTTAGGTGCCGTTATAGGTCTTGTGATGGGTCTTGTAATTTTACTTACCGCTGCAATCATGGGATCTGCCGATACTGGTGGAATGGGCTCTCTTTGGGATGGTATCAGCCTGGCTATTGTTGTAGGGGGGGCGGTTGCCGCAACCTGTATTGCTTATCCCTTAGAAGATGTAATTGCGGCTTTTGCTGGATTTCCGAAGGTGTTTGGAACTCAAGGCTTTACTTTAAAAGATGTTGTGCAGGATTATGTTGGTCTTGCTGAATTAGCACGAAAAGGAGAGTTGGCAAAAGCATTAGATGAAAAACCTGACCACATGCCCTTTAGATTGGGGGGAATCAAAGATGCATGTCGAATGATTAGTGATGGCCTATCGAAAGAAGATATCCGAACTATTATTGAAAATAAAGAGCAATATCGGGCATTGCGTGAAATTAAAAAGGCCAATGCCCTGGCAAAAATGGGCGAATATGCCCCTTCATTTGGTATGATTGGAACCCTGTTTGGGTTGATTTTCATGCTGGGAGGTATGGCAATGCCCCCTGCTCCCG
>Ga0208830_1000819_pt1 | contig 14761 bp, 18 predicted proteins | sample DeeseametaMP2634_FD_184169 | JGI IMG/M metagenome (GOLD analysis project Ga0208830, IMG submission 184169) | Marine microbial communities from the Deep Atlantic Ocean - MP2634 (SPAdes) | ecosystem: Environmental > Aquatic > Marine > Oceanic | place: Northeast of Antigua and Barbuda, North... | reverse complement strand
AAAAGTAAATTTTAATAAAAAATTACTAAACTTAGACATTCCTGTTCTCGGTATTTGTTTTGGACATCAAATTATTTCTAAAGAATTAGGTGGCAAAGTAAAAAAATCTAAATTTAGAGAATTTGGTTTAGTAAAAATTAAAAAAAATAATAATAGCATCTTAACAAAGAATTTTTTTAATAATAAAGGATCAAACAATGTTTGGATGAGCCATGCAGATCAAGTTTCAAAACTTCCCAAAGGATTTAAAGTTATTGCTTCTAGCGACAATTCTAAATTAACAATAATCGAAAATACAAAAAAAAGAATGTATGGAATACAATTCCATCCAGAAGTAACCCATACTCAAAAAGGAAAAATTATTTTAAGAAATTTCATTTTCTCAATATGTAAGTTGAGGAAAAATTGGTCATTTAAACAACAAAAACAAAAATTAATTAAAGAAGTGAGAAATCAAGTTGGAAATTCTAAAGTCATATGTGCTTTATCAGGAGGCGTTGATAGCAGTGTTGTTGCAAAGTTATTGGATGCTGCAATAGGTAAAAATCTAACTTGTATATTTGTAAATACTGGTTTGCTTAGAAAAAATGAGGAAAACCAAGTTATTAATACATTTAAGAAAAAATTTAAAATAAATTTAATTTATGTAAATGCAAAAAAACTTTTTTTAAAAGAATTGAAAAATATTTCTGATCCAGAAAAAAAACGAAAAATAATTGGAAACCTTTTTATAAAAGTTTTTGAAAAATACGCAAAAAAAATAAAAAATGTAAAATTTTTATCACAAGGAACTCTTTATCCTGATTTAATAGAAAGCAAGTCAGTAACAGGAAGTCAAACTTCAAAAATTAAATCCCATCATAATGTTGGAGGATTACCAGCCAAGATGAAATTAAAATTAATAGAACCTCTAAAGCACTTGTTTAAAGATGAAGTTAGAAAATTAGGCTTAGAGTTAAAATTAACAAAAGACATTATTTCAAGACATCCCTTTCCTGGACCTGGTTTAGCAATAAGAATGCCAGGAGTTATTACCGAGGAAAAAATAAAAGCATTAAAAGAAGCAGATTATTATTTTATTCAAGAACTAAAAAAACATAATTTATATGACAAAATATGGCAGGCCTATGCAGCCCTACTTCCAGTAAAAACTGTGGGTGTAATGGGTGATAATAGAACTTATGAACATATTTGTTTGCTTAGAGCAATTACTTCAGAAGATGGAATGACTGCTGATTTTTTTGATTTAAAAAAAAATTTTATGCAAATAATTTCAAATAAAATTATAAATAATATTAAAGGGATAAATAGAGTGGTATATGATATAACTTCAAAACCACCGAGCACAATAGAGCTAGAGTAATGTCTCAAAAAATTAAAAAAATAACTAATAAAAAGAATAAATCTAAGATTATTTGCCTTACAGCATATTCTAAGAATGTTGCTGAAGCTTTAGACAATCATACCGATATAATACTTATCGGAGATTCGCTTGGATCGGTCCTATACAATTATAATACTACTAGAAAAGTTTCTTTAAAAATGATGATTGAACATTCGAAAAGTGCACGAATAGGAATTAAAAAAAGTTTAATGGTAGTTGATATGCCTTATCAGACTTATCGAAATAAAAAGGAAGCGCTTAGAAACGCCAAGAAAATCATCAAATTGACCAAATGTGAAGCAGTCAAACTTGAAGGAGGTAGCTCAATTATAAAAATTGTTGAATATTTGATAAAAAATAAAATTCAAGTAATGGGTCATTTAGGAATTCTACCTCAAAGTGTTATAGGAAAATTCAAATTTAAAGGAAAGACAAAATCAGAAAGAAAGAAAATTTTTAAAGATGCAAAACTTCTAGAATCAAAGGGAGTATTTTCAATTGTTTTAGAGTGTGTAGAATCTTCTTTAGCAAAAAAAATAACTAAATCTTTAAAAGTACCAACTATTGGAATTGGTTCTTCCATTAATTGTGATGGTCAAGTTTTAGTTACAGATGATTTATTAGGTTTAAATGATACAAAAATAAAATTTGTAAAAAAATTTGCTAATATTAAAAATCAAATTAAAAAAGCTGCACAAAAATTTAGATCTGAAGTGATAAATAAAAAATACCCAACAAAAAAGCACTCTTATAGTTAGAAGAATCTTTTAAAAGACTCGTTTATTTCAAGAATATTTAGATCGCTTAGACCACCTATAATTAATTGAATAGCAACAATCAAAATTACTATTAAACCAAGATATCCAATCCATTTATAATTTTTAATATAATTAGCTAAATATGTTGCTAGCGTACCAATCAGGACAACCGATAAAAAAAGACCAAAAAACATTAATCCAATATATTCTTTTGAAGCACCAACAACCCCTATTACATTATCAAAACTCAAAGTGATATCAGCAAATAAAACTTTATAAACACTATTAACAAATGATGGTTCTTTAGATATTTTTGTGGGTGATTTTATTTTTTTTGTTTCAAAAAGATCTCTTCTTAAATCATTAACAATCCAAATTAACAACAACCCACCAACAATTTTTATTATTGGAAAACCAAAAAGATAAGTAGCAGATAGAGCAAATATAATTCTAAATATAAATGCAGCCAAAACGCCATACATAATTATTTGTTTTCGATGTTTTGGAGCAAAATTCGCAGCAATCATTGCAATTATTATGGCATTATCTGCAGCCATGATTACATCAATGAAAATGATTTGTACTAAAACTATGGATTCTTCTAACAATATAATTATATAATATAGTTATTCTTTTTGTATTCAACCAAAAGTATTATTAATTTTTTATACGCTATTAAATTAACTTTTTAAAATAGGAGGGAAAATAAAATTTTTAAAATATTTAATATCAATCATTGCTTCTGTAGCACTATTTATAAACGTATCAAATGCAGAAGAAAAATGGGATATATTGCTAAAAGTGCATTTCCTCTATTTTTATTAATGATATTAGCTGTAATAATAATAATTATTTTTCCTGAAATTAGTCTTTGGCTGCCTAAGCAAATGATTCAAAATATAAACTAATATATTTATTGCATTATTCATTAATGGCCATTTTATAATTTTAAAATATAAATTTGATAAAATTGCCAGTTTATTTAGGCTAAATTAAAGATTTACTTCAGCTTTCAAGACAATTACCTTAGGTAAAATTTAAATAAAAATGAAGGGGATAAAATATGAGTAGATCAAGAAAGCTCTACAATTCAGATTTAGCTCCAACTCCAAAAGGTAAGAAGAATTGGGGATGGTTTGAAATCTTTAACGTATGGGCAAATGATGTGCAAAGTTTATTTGGTTATACTTTGGCGGCATCACTATTTTTGGCTTCAGGTTTAAATGGTTGGGCTGTATTTCTTGCGCTTGTACTAGCAGGATTCTTTATTATGTTGCTGGTCAACCTATCAGGTAGTCCAAGTGTTAAACATGGAATTCCTTATCCGGTATTTGCTCGTGTAAGTATGGGAGTATTTGGTGCAAACTTTCCAGCTATGGCCAGAGGAATTGTTGCAATGTTTTGGTATGGAGCCCAAACTTATTTTGCATCAACAGCAGTTGCACTCTTGATTACCAGTATTACAGGATCGAGTGGAACTGGAAGTTACCTAGGAATGACAAATATAATGTGGATATCATTTATATTTGTTTCAGGTTTCCAAATTTATTTATTCTGGCAAGGGATAGATTTAATAAGAAGATTTTTGAATTTTGCAGGACCAGCAGTTTATGTTGTGATGATTCTTTTAATGTTTGCTATTTGGGCAAAAGCTGGCGGAGGTCTTTTATCAGAAGTTGGAAATATATTTTCTGGTGGAGCTCGTTCAGGTGGTTTTGAAGGTTTAGGAACATTTGGTGCGTTTCTAGCTGTGTTTTCAATTATGGTTGGATACTTTGCTGCAGTTGTAATTAACTTTGGTGACTTTGCTAGATTTGTTAAGAATGAAGATGAAATGAAAAAAGGTAACCTATGGGGTTTGGTTGGAAACATAATTTTCTTCTCATTTATAACTTTAATGATTACTGGTGGAACAATTGCCGTTTTCGGTGAATATATTGAACAACCAATAGACATGGTAGCTAAAGTTGACAACATGCTATTAACAATTATTGCAGCTTTTGCATTCTTTGCAGCGACAGTTGGAATTAATATGGTTGCAAACTTTATACCTCCTGCATACGACTTGGCGAACTTAATACCTAGTAAAATTAATTTTAGAATAGGTGGATTAATTACAGCAATATGTGGTTTTATTATAGGTGGTCTATGGGTTTCAGTGATTTCACAAGTGGGAATGTTTCCTTTTGTAAATACGCTTGGAGCAATTCTTGCACCTGTATTTGGTATAATGATTGTTGACTACTATGTGATTAAAAATGAGAAATTGGATGTAAATGATTTATTTTCTACAAATCGAAAAGGTAAATACTATTACAACGATGGTTTTAACAATAAAGGAATGTTAGCTTGGGGTATTTCTGGCTACATCGCTATTGGTACTGTTTGGCCAAATATTTTAATAATTGATGGTTTAACAAACTTCTTTGCTAATCTAGGTGGCGGAGGAGGATATGCGTGGATTATTGGTGCATCTTTAGGCGCACTTATTCACTATGCAATATCAAAAAAATAAATTTCTTTAAGCAATTATAGACCCGTCGTATTTATACGGCGGGTTTAATATTTTAAGATTATTTTTTCGTTTTTTAAATCTTCAATTACCAAATTATCACCTACACCTTTTCTATCTACTACCAAAAAATTCATATCTTCAGTAGAAATTAATGGAAAATGCCATATGCCAGGATTGTAATTGATGCCGATTCCTGGAGGTACTATAAATGATTCAATTTGATTTAGTTCTGGTTTGTCGCCTTGAGGCGCCACTAAAGACAAAAAAGTTGTTTCTTTCATCGGAATAAATGCTTGGCTTCCCAAAGGATGTTTTTCCATCATATCTATTTTCATTGGAAATTGTCGTTTTAAGGCAGAAAAAATACTAATAGTTGTCTTCCCATTATCTTTGGAAGTGTTTAGATTAGCTATATTATCGTATCTTTTTGCATAACCATTATTTACATCAATCGAGTTTATATCTTTGGTGCTTATTACATCTCCAAATTTAGAAAAATTTTCTTTGCTAATTGGTTTAGGGTTAATAAAAATCTCCATTAAATTACCTTGCCGTAAATTTTAAATCTAGAAATTCCACCGTCTGGAAAAATATTAATTTTTAAATAATTAATTTTGTTATTTTTCATCAATTTTTTATTGAATTTATGTGTTTTATTTGCTGATAGCTTAACTTTGTTCAATAAATGCCTCCACTTATTTGAAGTTTTAACAATTGATTTAGCAGATTTTTTGTTTGGAATAAAAGCTGCTTGTATAGAACAATGACTTGGAAAGTTTCCTTTAAAATGATGGGTAGATATTTCTATATCACTAATATTTTGTCCTTTAACACAATTTAGAATTAACCAATCAAAACCTTTATTTCTTCTTCTCCTTGTCTCCCAGCCATCTCCCATATTTTTTGCTTTACCAGGTGCCAAAATATTTTCTGCTTTTCCAAAATGTTCATTGTTGCAAGCTACGATTGCAGCACCATTTAATAATGAAGCTAAGTTAATATTTTTATTGCCATATTTATTCTCTTCATTTGTAATAGATCCATACAATCTTAATCTTGCCACTCCTCCATCTGGAAAAATATTTAGTTTTATGTGAGTAAAAATTTGGTTAGATGAAACTTTAAATAAATGGTGACTATTTGCTTTTGTTTTCTTTTTAGAAATTAAAGTTTTCCATTTTAAACTTTTAATATTATTAGATTTAGAATTACAACCTTCCAAAGAAATCATTGTAGGTTGATTGCCATTAAAATGGGAAGTATCCACATCAACTTTATGAATTCTTCCAGATTTTCCTAGTTTAATAACTAAATAATCATGACCCTGAGTTCTTTTTCTTCTAGATTCCCAACCATCCATCCATTTGCCACGTTTATCAAATATACCTTCCTTAAAAACAGGTAGAGCAGGATCGATTATTCGATTAGCAGAAGCAAAAAAATCATCAGTCTTAAAGATTACTTTTGATCCCAATCTAGGTTGAGCTAAATCAATCAATCCGTTAGTATAAATAACTTTGTTTTTTTTCATTTAAGTTGAGTAATTTTTAATCCAATGTTTGGCAATATCTATTCTTTTACAGATCCAAACATCATTATGTTTTAAAATATAATCTAAAAATTTTTTTAACGATTGTACTCTACCTGGCCTTCCAACGAGTCTACAGTGTAGACCTACTGACATCATTTTTGGATTCGTTTTTCCTTCTTCGTATAAAACATCAAAACTATCTTTTAAGTAGGTAAAGAAATGGTCACCTGTATTAAATCCTTGATTTGTTGCAAATCTCATATCATTGTTATCGAGAGTGTAAGGTATAATTAATTGTTTTTTATTATTTCTTATTTCCCAATAAGGAAGATCATCAGAATAAGAATCACTGTCATATAAAAATCCACCATCTTCAAAAACTAAATCTCTAGTGTTAGGGCTACATCTTCCTGTATACCAACCAAGAGGACGCTGACCAAAAATTTTCTTAATTGTCTTAATAGCTAATTGCATATGTTTTTTTTCGACTGATTTACTAATATTTTGATAATCAATCCATCTCCAACCATGAGAGGCTACCTCATAATCAGATTCTTTGATTGCTTTGCAAACTTCAGGATTTTTTTCTAAAGCCATTCCAACACCAAATATTGTAACTGGTATTTTTTTTTCTTGAAATAATTTGTGTAATCTCCAAAAGCCGCTTCTAGAACCATATTCATATAATGACTCCATATTAATATGCCTTCCTTTTATTGGTTGAGCACCGATGATTTCAGATAAAAATACTTCAGAATGTTTATCACCATTTAGAACACAATTTTCGGCCCCTTCTTCGTAATTTAAAACAATTTGAACAGCAATCCGAGCATTATTTGGCCATTGAACTGTTAATTCTTTGGCGCCATATCCAATCATATTTCTAGAATATTTTTTTGACATATTGATTTGTTTATATTTGAAATTTAAATCCTTAACAATGCATATATAAAAAAAGCAAATCTCATTAATTTTGATAAGATATAAAAGCTTGACTTAAAACAAGCAAAGAACATATTAAACAAATTAAAAGTATTAACTTTTTAAATTTTACATTTACATAATTTTTTACAGTATCAGTTCTGCCAATTATAATACCAACAATAACGGCCGGTAATAGTAATAGACTTTTAAATACATCTTTAAGAGTTATAAGTTCAATATATGTTAAAATAATTACTGAAAACAAAGCTCCTACTCCAAAAAACATATTTAGTGTAGCCACAACATTTGTGCTTTTGCTATTTTGATAAACAATACCCATTGGAGGACCTCCAATACCAGTAAGGGTTCCCATGAATCCAGAACAAGCTCCTGCTATAGAAACATTTTTCATGTTTGCTTTGAAACTCCATTTTTTTGCACTTACTCCAACTGTAATTAAAAGTAATAGACCAAAAATTATCAAAAAATTATTAGTTCCTATTGTGTATATGATTAAAGGTACAGATATAAAAGTACCGATTATTCTTCCAGAAAAAGCAAAAAACAAATCTTTTTTTAAAATATCATTAAAACTTAAAAATGCATTGCTAAAAGCCAAAACAGTACCCATTAAAATAATACACTGGGGTATCATTGTTGGTTCTACTAGAATTATAAGAGATCCTGAAATACCAAAACCTATTCCAACGGCACTTTGAGTTATTGCTCCAATAATGATTGCAATTACTATAAAACAATAGATTTCAATGGAAGAAAAATAATTGAGTATTAGATCCACTTTTATTTTCTAGGATCATCATGTTCAGGATTAAATCTTGCAGGTAGTAGTCCAGACTGAAACCATCCTAGAGGATCTTCTTTAAAAATCCAGCCTTTATCAATCCAATGTTTTCTAGACAAACCAGATGCAATTTTGAAACGGTTTTTATTAACTTCAAATGTTTTGCTTAATTTTGCATTTTTAAACCATGATTTTGGATATTCTTTTATTTTTCCTTCAAAATAAGAACCCCCAAAAACTCCAAGTTCAAGCATTTTTTTTGGTGATAATTGAGGTTTGAATAATTTATAGAAATCGTTTCCTTTTTCTAAAACCTTTGCCTTCATTTTGTTTTAGATTTTTGCATACGATCTATACTTAATAGTCCAGCCCCATTTATAAGTATTATTATAAAACCTCCTGCAATAGCCAAATCTTTTAAGAAGAAAGTCATTTCCATTCCGCTATTAAAATTTGTGTGAAAAATTATTGCTACAGTTAAAGTAAAAAGAGCCATTACTAAAGCTGCAATTTTTGTTTTATAGCCAATAATTAAGAGCAAAGGGAAAAAAATCTCAACAAATATTGAAGGAAAAAACAATATTTCTGGAACACCGAAATCTTCCATATACATAATTGTTTCTTCTTGAAAAAAAAACTTTTTAATACCTTCTGCTAAAAATAATACCGAGAGAAAAATTCGGCCAAATAATTCTAAAATATGCATTTTAATTTTTTTCTATAAGTTCTTTTAATTCATCGTACTCTTCACATTTACAACCATTAAGAACTTCCAATCTTTCTTTTGCAAGGTTAATTCTATTTGTTTTAACATAAAGCTCTCCAAGATATTCATTTATACCTATGTGCTTTGGATCTATCTGTAATCCTTGTAAATAATATTTTTCAGCGTTTTCAAAATCACCTAGTTTACGAGTTGCATATCCCAAATAATTTAGAGTATCCGGTTTATTTGGATTTTTTTTATTAGCTCTTAAAAGATATTTTTTAGCCCTTTCATATCTCTTGAGAGCTTTTTTAGTTTTACCTTTTTCATCTAATTTTTTTGCAGCTTTAATTAGGTCTGCTCCTTTTTTGTAATAGTCAGCTTTTGATCTTGATCCACTGTCACCAGTTCCAGCTGAAAAACAAATTTGTGAAAATGAAAAAGTAAAAAATATGATTATTAAAAAACTTCTAAGCATTTTGGGTAAATTTTTGCATTTTATTTAATGGTTTTAAAATTAATCCATTTTCAACTAAGTTATCTTTAATAGACTTGGCAGTTGCTAATGAACTTTCATTATCACCATGTATGCAAACGGAATCAATTTCACAAGTTATCTTTTTACCAGAGTGACAATTTAACGCCTGATTTTTTACCATGCTTAAAACGTGTCTTTTAGCCTCTTCAGGATCGGTAATTAAAGCGTTAGGTTTAGATCTGGAAACTAAATTTCCATCATCTTCATAATTTCTATCTGCAAATATTTCACATGCTATTTTCATATTTAATGTTTTTGCAGCTAATTCCATTTTAGAGCCAGTTGGAACCAGGTAAATTAAATCTTTACTTATATCGTTTATTGTCTTTGCTATTGTTGTAGCTAAATCTATATCTTCACAAGCCATATTACTTAATGCCCCATGAGGTTTTATATGTGTAACGTTTTCATTAAGAGATAAAGCAATTTTTTGTAAAATTTCATACTGATCTACAATTAGTTTTCTTATCTCTGAAGAAGATAAATTCATTCTTTTTCTTCCAAAATTTTCAGGATCATTAAAAGATGGGTGAGCTCCAATGCTAACTCCATTTTTTTTAGATATTGTAACTACCTGGTTCATAGTTTCTTCATCTCCAGCATGATATCCGCAGGCTACGTTTGCAGAGTTTACAATACCTAATAAATCAGGATCGTATTTATTTGAATGATGTTTAGATTTTTCACCTAAATCGCAATTGATATTAATTTCCATATAATTAATAGTTAAAGTATAACACGTCATGATAAAAAATATAATAAATCTTGGCGACTCTGCCATATATTGTGATTTTGGAAGCGAAGTAAACAGAGAAATAAATTCACAAGTTATAAATTATTTTAAAAATTTACAAGAGAACAAAATATCTGGAATTACAAACATTACACCTTCATATAATAAGTTAATTATTTCTTTTGACTTAACACAAATAAATTATGAAAAACTAAAAGAAAAAATACTCAAAATTAAATTAGAAAATTTTGATAAAGAGTCAAAAAATATTATTAAAGTCCCAGCTTGTGTTGCTGAAGAGTTTTCGCTTGATCTAAGTAGACTTTCTGAAAATCTAAAAATTAGCATTGATAAAATTTTAAATTCTTTTTTTAATAAAAAATATTTTTGCTATATGACAGGTTTTATTGCTGGTATGCCTTTTTTAGGGGATATAAATAAAGATATTAGATTTAAAAGATTAGAAACTCCTAGAATTAAAGTTCCAAAAGGGTCTATAGGAATTACTGAGCAGTTCTGTAATATTTATACTTTTGAAAGTCCTGGAGGCTGGAACATCATAGGAAATACTCCAATAAAAGTTTTTGATAAATTTAATAACAGTAGACCAGCAAAAATTAATCCTGGAGATACTGTAGAGTTCTATAAAATAAGCAAATCTGAATATTTAAATTGGAATGAATAAAGCATATTTTGAAATATTAAGACCAGGAATTAATTCTACATTGCAAGACGAGGGTAGAGCATACCAATATCATATTGGCGTTTCTTTTAGCGGAGCAATGGACAAAAGAAATTATTTAATTAGCAATTGTCTGGTTGGAAATAAATCAAATGCTGCCTCATTAGAATTTGCATATCAAGGTCCGTTATTAAAACTAAAATTTGGTAATGCTACAGCTGCAATTACTGGAAATGTGACTTTTAATATAATTAGGAACAACTCTAATATTGAAAAAGGTATTTGTTACCAAACATTCTATTTAAATTCAGAAGATCAAATAGACATAATTTCAACTGATAAATCCGTTTATGGTTATCTTTCAGTTAAAGAAAGTTTTGTTGGTGAATATTTTTGGGGAAGTTGTTCAGTAAACACAAGAGCTAAAATAGGCTCAAACCAAGGTGAAAAATATTCAACAAATGACAAACTTTATCTAAATCAAAATGAAAATGAATTTAGTTCAAAAAAGGTAGAATATTTAAACTCAAGAATAGAGTTTATAAGAGTTTTAAAGGGTACAAATTATAATTATTTTTCAGAAAAAGCTAAAAAAATTTTTTTTAACAGTGAATTTACTGTTTCAAAACTTACCGACAGAATGGGAATGAGATTAGAAGGTCCAATCCTTGAAAATATAGTTGATACAAATATTAGATCCGAAGGTTTGATTAAAGGCGTGATACAGGTTCCGCCAGACGGAAATCCTATTATAATGCTTTCGGATCATGGATCAATTGGTGGTTATCCTAAAATTGGTGTAGTGATAAGTGCTGATTACGATAAATTTGTTCAATTAACACCAGGTTCAAAAATTAAATTTAAATCAATTCAACTTTCAGAAGCAGAAACTTTGTTTAAAATTTACAACATGGAAACAGAAAATATTATTACTCAAATAAAATGAATTCAATTATTAAAATACCAGGGCCAATCTTAATATTTCTAGGAGCTTGTTGTCTAAGTTTTGGTGGTTTAATAGTTAAATCTTTTGAAGGAGCTACACTTTGGCAAATATTATTTTGGAGATCTATCTTTTTTTCAATTGCAATTGTAATTTTTTTGTTAATAACTCATAAAAAAAATATCTTTAATTCATTTTATAAATCAGGTTTCCCAGGTTTAATCGGTGGTTTAATTTTATCACTTGGATATTGTGGATATGTATTTGCAATGTATAATACCACTGTTGCTAACACCAATTTTATAATTCAAACACAAACAATTTTTCTAGCAGTTTTTGGTTATATTTTTCTTAAAGAAAAAATTTCAAAACTAACTTTGTTTTCAATTATATTTGCTTTTATTGGAATAATATTGATGGTTGGCAATTCTTTATCGCCTGGACAGACATCAGGAAATATAGCTGCATTCATAATGCCTATTTCATTCGCCACACTTATTTTAATTGTAAGAAAGTTTCCAGATATTGATATGATACCCATGCAATTTGTTGCTGGTATTGGCGCTATAATTATTGGATATTTGTTTTCCACAAAATTAATTATTTCATCTCACGATATTTTTTTAGGTTTTTTAGCAGGTTTTTTTCAGGTTGGTCTGGGATTTATTTTTATTACTATTGGAGCAAGAAGCACTCCTTCTGCATTAGTTGGTATCATAATGTTAACTGAAGCAGTACTAGGACCTTTATGGGCTTGGTTATTTGCAAATGAAAATCCACCATTAGTTGTTTTAATTGGTGGTACAATTATAATTTCTGCAGTGTTCTTACAGTTGTTTAACCGAAAAATAATAAATTAAATTTTATTTGCTACTTATTTAATTAAGTAAAATATGATACTATAAACTATGTCTTTAATTAAAGACTTAACAAAAGAAAAAAAACAAATAGACGTTCAAATAAGAAAACTCATAAAAACTAGATTAAATGATAGAGCTTCAGATTCTTGGGTTAGTTTAAGATCTTTAAAGAAAAAGAAACTGGCTGTTAAGGATAAGATAAATCAAATAGCAAAAAAACATTAATTTAACTGAGTTAGTTTGACGTCAATTGAATTGAAAACTATTAATTTAGTTTGGTGCCTTTTTTTTCTATTTATTATTTATGATAGTTAATTCTCTTCATTCCTTTCTCAACAAATTTAAAATAAATACTATTTGGAAGTATTCTTAAAATTTTCATAATAAAGGTAAATGATTTAGGAAAATGAATTTCAAATCCCTTTTTTTTAGTTAATCCAATATACATTTGTTCTGCTGCAAATTCAGGGGACTTTATCATAGGCATAGGGAAATCATTTTGATCAGTCATTGGCGTTTTAATAAATCCTGGACTTACCAATGCTACTCTTACATTCTTTCTTTTCATTTCAAAATGTAAGCTTTCTGCAAAACTAGTAAGAGCTGATTTTGATGCACAATATGCACCGCCTGCTGGCAGTCCTCTATATCCAGCCACTGATGAAACAATACAGATTTGACCACTTTTCTTTTCATTATAATAATCATAGATAGAATTAATTGAGTTAATTGTTCCAAAAAAATTAACTTCCATAATCTTTCTTATTTTTTCTAAATTCAATTTTTTTTCTGATTTAGGGTCATGTATTCCTGTTCCGAATACACAAATTTCAATATCTTTATACTTTTCAATAATATCTTTAAAAACAAACTTGCATTTTTCACTATCGGTAACATCTAATGGAAATGAACTTATATTTTGATATTTATTACTCAGTTCTTTTAGTAAATTTTCTCTTCTTGCAGATACGGCAACTTGCCAACCTTCATTAGCAAATTTAATCGCAAGAGCTTTTCCAATGCCACTACTTGCACCTGTAATCCATATATTTTTATTCATATTTTTTTATTTTTTGAAAATATGCAATATTAATCATGATTCAGCAAATTTATTTTATATGCGTCAAGTCAACCAATGTAAAAAGTTTGTTATTCTTTTTTTATTCTTAATTAGGATATGATATAAATCTTGCATTGAAAGATTCATGGATGATGTTGTTGTTATAGGAGGTGGAATAATAGGAGCTGCCGTAGCTTACTTTTTATCGAAAGAAGGCAGAAGAGTTAAAGTAATTGAAAGAGATCCTACTTATAAACAAGCATCATTTCCTTTGTCTCTTGGTGGTTTTAGAAGACAATTTTATCAAAAGGAAAATATTTTACTTGGAAAATTTGCAAGAGAATTTATTTCTCAAATTCCAGAATTACTGAAAACAGAAAAAAATCCTAATCCAACAGCCAGTATGGTTCCAAACGGATATTTGCTTATGTTTGGTCCTGAACATGCTGAAGAACAATATAGAGCATTAGAAAATCATAAAGCATGTGATGCCGGAACTAAGAATATTAAAGGATCTGAATTAACTAAAGTTTTTCCATATATAAATAATGTGGGAATTGAAACAGCAACTTACACAGATGATAAAATTGAAGGATGGATTGATCCATTTATGTTTCATGGTGCACTTAAAGGCAAAGCAATTGAGTTAGAAGCTGAATTTATTAAAGGTGAAGTTAAGAGCATTTCAGAAATAAAAGCCAAAGTAATTATATCTGCAGCAGGTTGTTGGACTAAAGAATTATTATCAGATATTCCAGTAGTTCCACAAAAGCATACTGTTTTTAGAGTGAAGTGCCCTAAGCACATTCCAGAAATGCCATTAATTGGTGATCTAACGACAGGTGTTTATTGGAGACCAGAAGGTAAAGAATATTTGGCTGGTTCACCAAATTCTGTATTTGATGCAGAAGATTTAGAACCAGCCTGGAATGATTTTGAAGAATTAGTTTGGCCAGCACTTGCAAAAAGAATTCCAGCATTTGAAGAATTGAAATTAACTGGAGGATGGGCAGGTTATTATGATTGTAATAAATTAGATAATAATGCTGTAGTGGGCAAACATCCTAAATATGAAAACGTTTATTTAGCAACGGGATTTACTGGTAGAGGTTTAATGCAAGCACCCGGAATTGGCAGAGCACTTACGGAATTAATTACAACTGGATCTTATCAAACAATAGATTTAAATTGTTTTGCGGTAGATAGAGTTTTAAATAAAAAAGAAAGAGTGGAGCCATACGTATTATAAAGATTTAATGAATTTTGGTTTTTTATGAAGCCATCTATAAGTAACATAAGCCAAATATAATATGCTTTTGAAGGAA
>Ga0208830_1000805_pt1 | contig 14916 bp, 14 predicted proteins | sample DeeseametaMP2634_FD_184169 | JGI IMG/M metagenome (GOLD analysis project Ga0208830, IMG submission 184169) | Marine microbial communities from the Deep Atlantic Ocean - MP2634 (SPAdes) | ecosystem: Environmental > Aquatic > Marine > Oceanic | place: Northeast of Antigua and Barbuda, North... | reverse complement strand
CGACGAGTCCGGCGGAACTATCGACATGGTTACCGACGATAACATCATGGACGCCTACAAAATGCTGGCTAGCAAAGAAGGCGTGTTCTGCGAACCCGCCTCAGCCGCAAGCCTGGCGGGTCTTATCAAGCACGCAAAAGCCGGTCTGAACCTCGAAGGCCAAAAGGTCGTGTGCATCATCACGGGCCACGGGCTAAAAGACCCGGACCTGGCGAACGAGATTGAGCCGGTGTGGATGGAGGAGTATCCCCCAGACCTGGATGCCGTCGAACAAGCCCTGGGATTGGGGTGACCGAACCGCCATGGCGTTAGATGCCACGCCGCGCCCAGAAGCGAGTGTACTTTGTCTGCCATCAGAAATTGTAGTTAAAACTGCCACAATGTTGAAGAATCTCCTATAATAGGACACGCGAACGACTTGGCGGCGCTGCAATGTGTCCATCCGTTCACAAATCGAGCCACATCAAACCACAGAGCCTGGACAGAATGCAGGACAGTTAACTGATCAACAAAGAGCAAATCCGCGAGGCCGTTGCCTCGATCATTGGCGCGATTGGCGAAGACGTCGACCGCGAAGGACTGAAGGACACCCCCCAGCGAGTCGCCCGGATGTACGCCGAGTTCTTCTCCGGCCTGGACCAGGACCCGGCTGATGAGTTGGCAACCGGTTTTGAGGAAAGCCACCACGAGATGGTCGTTCTCAAGAACATCCGATTTCACTCTATCTGCGAGCATCACCTCCTGCCCTTCCACGGAACGGCCCACATCGGCTACGTCCCCAACGGTAAGGTTGCCGGCTTGAGCAAGTTTGCCCGCGCCCTGGACGTTCTGGCCAGAAGACCTCAGCTTCAGGAAAGGTTGACCGCCCAGTTCGTTGACGTAATCTTCAAGACGCTCCAGCCTGAAGGGGTGTCGGCAATCCTCAGCGCTGAACACATGTGCATGACAATCCGAGGCGTCGAGAAGCCCGACAGCAAAATCGTCACCTCTGCCAGCCGTGGGACCTTCCGGACCCAGGCAACGGCCAAACAGGATTTCTTAGTCATGCTAGGAGACATTTAGAGCATGGGATTTACCGTCCAAGAGGAAACTTTCGATTCGATATGGGATGAGTGGGAGAGCATCCTGCCCTCCTGCTCCACCAACACGGTGTTTGTGACACCTTGGTGGCAAAAGGTGTGGTGGGACAACTTCTGCGCCGACAACGAACTCCACATTCTCTCGGTCAGAAAGGGCGACGATCTAATCGGCGTCGCTCCGCTCATGATTAGCAACGGAGTTCTGACGTTCGCCGGCGACAAAGAGCTGTTCGACTACCTGGATTTCCTGGTGCCAAAGGGCAATGAATCCATATTCTACGATGCGCTATTTGGACACATCATGGACATGGACTGGCAATCTATAGACCTTCCCTCACTGCCCAAAGACTCCCCCACCCTTGAGTATCTGCCCACGCTGGCAAAAGGGAAGGGATTGAAAGTTGAAGTTGAGAACGAGGAAACCACGCCGGTGGCGTACCTACCCGACACATGGGACGAATACCTGGCTGGACTTCGAAAGAAAGACCGACACGAACTGAGGCGCAAGATCAGGAGACTGGAGGCCGCTGACAGCCCGCACCAGTACTCGTGTGGCACCCCTGACTGCATGCAGGACTTCTTCCGCCTTCTGAGGGCAAGCCGCGCGGACAAGGACGAGTTTCTGACGCCCGAACGTGAAAAATTCTTCACAGACATCGCCCAGGAGCTGTCCAAACGTGACCAGTTTAAGCTCTATTTCCTGGAGGTCGATGGCGAGCGGGTGGCAGGCTGCATCTGTTTCGATTATGGCGAATCTTATCTGCTGTACAACAGCGGCTATAATCCTGAGTATTCCCAGTTGAGCGTTGGCCTGCTCAACAAAGCTCTCAGTCTACAGACAGCCATTGAAGAGGGACGCCAGTCCTTCAACTTCCTCAAGGGCAACGAGCGGTACAAATACAACCTCGGAGGCAAGGACGAGGCCGTTTATCACCTGACTGCCCAACGTTGAATCTCTTGCAAGCGTCAGCCTAACGCCGATATAGTTAACCGCCCCCACCCCGGACGCTGATGGCCCCTGTCAACACACGCTATTTGCTGGTGGCAAGTGATGGTGTTGATAGTCGTATTTTTTGGAGTAATGAATGTGTAGATTGGCGATATTGAGTTTCCACGGTTGTCCCGTTGCTCGCCTGGGCGAGAAAGACACCGGCGGGATGAACGTGTACGTGTTGCAATTAACCCGCGAGTTCGCCCGCAAAGGCATCGAAGTCGACGTATTCACCAGATACCACGACCCGGACGACCCAAAGATAGTCAAGCTTGAAGACGGCGCCAGAGTCATACACTTGAAAGCGGGCTCCTACGAAGCGGCCAAAGAAGATCTGTTCGACTATATCCCTGAATTTCTCAGCGAACTGTACAGCTTCCAGAAAGCGGAAGGCACGACCTACGACCTGGTGCATAGTCATTACTGGCTATCAGGCCGGGTAGGAATGACCCTCAGCCGGACATGGAACGTCCCTCACGTTGCCACCTTCCATACTCTTGCCCAGACCAAGCTCCGGGCGCGGGTCGGCGAGCGAGAACCGGCGCGGCGCTCTAAAGTAGAAAGCCTCGTGATGCGGGACGCCGATGCCATAATCGTCTCCACCGAGGAAGAGAAGCAGGACGCCGTAAGGCTCTACGATGCTCATCCTCAGAAGATCAAAGTCATCCCTGCTGGAGTAAATCTGGACACGTTTAAGCCTGTTAACCAATCAATCGCGCGGCAGAGGGTAGGAATTCACGAAAAGCAGGTTATACTGTACGTAGGCCGCATTGAACCGCTTAAGGGAATAGATGTATTGCTGGAGGCGGCGGCGCTTCTGGACGGGTCCGACGATATCAGGGTTCTGATAGTCGGTGGCTCCCCTGAGAACGACGCGGAATTAGACCGTCTCAAAGCTCTGACTACCGAGTTAGGTATCGAGAGCATGGTAACTTTCACCGGCGCTATCAAGCAGAATAAGCTCCCGGACTATTACAGCGCCGCTGATGTGTTTGTTTTGCCTTCCCACTCGGAGAGTTTCGGGCTGGCGGCTCTGGAAGCAATGGCATGCGGCACTCCCGTTGTCGTGTCCAGAGTAGGCGGTCTCAAGACATTCATAGACAACGGAGAGACCGGATACCTTGTCCCGTGGAGGTGTCCAGAATCCTTCGTTCAGAGACTTGAAATGCTGCTTGCGAACCCTCTTTTGCGTGAGGCCATGGGCAGGGCGGCCAGAGCAAAGGCCCTTCAGATGGGCTGGGGACACACTGCAGATCGCATGCTGGGGTTCTACTCCAGTCTACTACGTGACACTTTGGAGAGCGCCGCCGGAGACTAACAATGAACGGCCAACACGAGAATTTAGGTTCAAGCAACTCGCGGAGCGCAATTCAGCGAGTCGAACGCCATGTGTGGCAACGCCTGAGCAGGGGGTTCCTCGTGTTGATCCCGCTGCTCATCACGATCCTGATCGTAGAGTACCTGATAGCGGGATTGAAATCGTTCTTTCACGCCCCTCATGGCTTGTTAATCCGGCTCCCATACATCGAAGGCGTCCCCGCAATCTCGATCATTGCATGGATCGTGCTTGCGAGCGTTGTTCTGGCGATCTTCTACACTCTGGGCGCGCTGGTCACCACCGGCTCTCGCGCTCAGGTCATCGACTTCCAGAACGCGATCCTCAGCAGAATCCCCATCGTCAAAAGCATCTACGGAGTTGCCCGACAGGCAACTGACGCGCTCTCCAACTCAATGGGCCACGATTTCAGCAGGGTGGTGTTTCTCGATTGGCCCAGGCCCGGTGTCACAGCAATGGGCCTCGTGACTGGACACTGCCATATGCCGTCTGACGACCGAATGATGCTGGTGGTATACATCCCGACCGTTCCAAATCCAACGTCAGGGATGTTGGCTATCGTGCCTGACGACGAAGTCACCGAGACGGCCATCACGGTAGAGGAAGCGATGAAGGTTGTGTTCTCAGGCGGCATAGTTCTGCCGGAAATCATCAACAGCCTGGAGAACAGAAAAATAATGCGCCGTCCCGGCGCAGCAACCGCGGTCACCGTGTCCGAAACTCGGACGCTCGACGAATCCTAGCGAATCTGTTTTTCGTACCAGACCGTGTGGTGGACAGGCTTGAATCCGAGCTTGCGATAGAGTTCTACGGCGGGCGTGTTGGTCGAATCAACCTCTAGCTCAATGCCGTCAACACCCTGTTCGCGAAGATATTCCATACCGGTGACCACCACCGCAGTGCCCAGCCCCTTGCCCCGATAGTTGGGATGAACGCCCGTCATGGCGACGAAACCTACTGACCCGTTCTCATTCTCGTTGCGAAGAGTCCAGTTGAAACCAGCAAGACTCTCGCCGTTAGAGATGAAGATGATGCCATCGGGGGCGGTGCTGTTCATGCGAACCCGCGCAGCGATCTCCTCGACGGTGTTAGGATTAAAGCCCCAGTGTTCGCCGAATGCGGCGTTTTGAATCGATGTCAATTCGGCTTCATCCTGGTCAAGTTCGAAGGTTCTCAAGCCGTAACCATCAGGGAGGCTGATGGCCGGCAGTGTTCCGTTTTCCCACCTCATTTGCCAGTAGTCTTTCACATGAACAAAGCCCTCGGATGCCAGCATGTGCCGGGCGTGCTGTGAGTCCAATGAAGCCTGGATGTGGAAAACCGCCACTCCCAGGTTTTCGACATGCACGCTGATACGTCCGAGCAGAGACCTGCCGACGCCTGAGCTTCGATGTTCTTCCAAGACCCCTCCGCTGCCAACAGCCCGCCCAATGGGGATTTCGGGAGACACCAGAGCGTAACCAACCAGTTGCCCTTGAGGCGACTCTGCGACATAACAGTTAACCTCTGGCCTGCACGATGGGTGTGCCAGAGTCTGGCTCATCAACTCGTGGCTGAACTCTTTCTCTGTGCCGACGATGCCGTTGATTGTGTTGAACAATCCGGTGATCTGCTCTGCATCGTCCCATCGAAACTGTCTGATTTTGGCGGTCATACACCTTCCCCAGCTCGTGGTTGAAAATCTGCCTGATTGTACCAGAGGGTAATTGCGTTAACAACGAACTTTTGCCATGGGGTTATTTCTTCGCCTTGTGGGGCCATCCTCCAGCCACTATGATGTTAGATGAAAATCAAGAAAAGGGGCAATTTCCACACATGGATAGACCAGACATGGCGATGGTGGTCACTCCCCATCCCGATGACGCAGAGATCGGCTGTGGAGGCACAATAGCAGGCTGGATAGCGCAGGGCACAGAGGTCGTTTACGTACTCTGCACCAACGGCGACAAGGGCACAGGCGACCTGGACATGACATCAACGCGATTGGCGAAGATTCGCGAGGTCGAGCAGGCCGAGGCCGCCGCAGACCTGGGAGTCAAAGAAGTCATCTACCTGCGACACCCTGACGGCGAACTCGAAGACGACAAAGAGTTCCGTGGCGAGGTGGTGCGGGCGATTCGCCAACACAAGCCGGATGTTGTGCTAACTCCCGACCCTATACGCAGAGGGTTCTATCTTCATCGCGATCACAGGATATGCGGTCTGGTGACCATTGACGCGACATACCCTTACGCTCGCGACCACCTGCACTACCCCGAACACGCCCAGGAAGGCTTGGAGACCCACAAGGTCGCCGACATTTTGCTGTGGGGTACCGAAGAGCCGGACACTTTCATCGACATCACAGACACCATCGAGCGCAAAATTTCGTCGCTTAAAAAGCACGTTTCCCAGGTTTCATCGGATGAGGGCCAGGACGTCGGAGACTTCGTGAAAGCCAACGGCTTGCGAATCGGCCAACGTGCCGACATGCCCTACGGCGAAGCCTTCCGGCGAATCCAGATACGCAACTAGAGCCGTGTACGACATCCATGCCCACATATTGCCCGGCGTCGACGACGGCGCGAAGACTCCGGAGGACACAGTGGAGATGGCCCAGGTTGCGGCTGACACCGGCACAAAGATCATTCTCGCAACGCCCCATCGCAAGGACGTGACAGAGGGATCCTCCGTGGCCCACATCCGAGAGTTAATCGAAGACATGAACGAGCGCATCACGGCCCAGGGGAATGACCTGAAACTGGTGTTGGGCATGGAAAATCACCTGGACATGGACCTTCCTGACGAGATCGAGGCCGGCCGCGCTTTACCCATGAACGGCTCCAGGTACATGCTGATCGAGATGCCCTTCTTCGGCAGACCCAACTACATCGAGGACGTTCTGTTCAAGGTGCAACTACAAGGCATAACGCCTGTGTTGGCCCACCCTGAACGCATCGAAGCTTTCCAGCACGACATCGACCTGCTTGCGAACTTCGTCGAGCGTGGGATGTTAACTCAGGTGACTGCCGGAAGCGTTATCGGTTTTTTCGGGAAGCGGGTGCAAGCCATCACCAAGAACATGCTTCAACGGAACCTCGTCCACGTCCTGGCTTCAGACACCCATTTCTCCGACGGCCCCCGCTCTCCCAAGTTGGGCATCGGTATCAATTCCGCATCAAAGTTTGTGGGACAAGATGCTGCAATGGCAATGGTTGTTAACACCCCAAAGGCCATCCTGGAGGATAGCTCCTTTGAAGTCGCGCGGCCTCGCGAGCGCGTAGCAGTCCGCCGGTGGTGGAAGTTCTGGGGCTAGCTATCGACCTTAGTTACGCTATCCGTGCCCATACACCGATGGTTAAAGGCTGACCACCCCCGCTCACAGAACCAACGACGTGCGCCGCAGAACAGTCGTCACGCGAGCGATAAGCTCCTTGATTCCGAAGGGCTTGACCAGATAGTCGTCTGCGCCTAGCTCTAGGCCTTTGATTATGTCCTGTTTGGCCTGTACACCGTCAGCATTATCACCGGAGTCTCTGAGACTCGTCGAAGCCTAGCGAGCGTCTCCCAGCCATCCATGACCGGCATATTGACGTCCAGTATGATGATGTTTGGCTGAGTGAGATAATACGCGTCGAGGCCCTGAGGGCCATCGAAGGCCGAATGAGTTATGAAACCTTCTTTGTCGAGCACTCGGGCCACAATTTCGCTTATGGAGGGGTCGTCCTCGATAATGAGGAAGCTGGGTCTTACGTTTTCGTCGTCTGGCAAACCCGAATCCTTACCAACTCTCCCGCAAACCATGGAGACATGCGAGGATGACTCAAATCAACGCTACGAGTTTGGGCTCTGATAGGCAAATCACGAAGGCGGCTGCCCCACCCTGTATTGCCCCTTGCGTCGTGGCCCCAGTTGGTCTCATTTTAGTTAGAAGTTAACACTTATAAAGTTGGACAATTTCTCAGGAGTATAAACTATGAACTCGCTGGAAAATCAGGTAGCGATAGTGACTGGCGGAGCTATGGGCATCGGCGGCGCGACGTCGAGAAGCCTCGCCGATTCGGGCGCGAAAGTCCTGATTGCGGACATCGCTATAGAATCCGCCGAGACAAACGCTCGCGCAATCCGCGAACGTGGGGGAACCGTGCTGGTTGTCGAAGCCGACGTCAGCAAGGCTTTGAGCATCAAAAACATGATAGACCACGCCATCGAGGAGTGGGGCAGGCTCGACATTCTGGTGAACAACGCATACAACGCGCCCTTCGGCGGAAACCAAAATGTGGTCGACACAACCGAGGAACAGTGGGACGCAGGCATGGCCCTGCTGGTAAAAGCGATATTCCTGGGGGCCAAATACGCCGTGCCGCACATGGCGAATCAAGGGAGCGGCAGCATCATCAACATATCGTCAGTCCACGGCATGTTGACGGCGCCTGGGAGCCTGATCTATGAGGCCGGAAAGTCGGCGGTCATCGGGGCCACTCGGCAGATGGCAACCGAGTTCGGGCCGATGGGCATTCGGGTCAACGCCATCTGCCCCGGCCACATCGTCACCGAGCGGGTCCAACCCCAGTGGGACGCTAATCCGTCGGGGCTGAAATTCTTTGAGAATCAGTACCCTCTTCGCAAGGTGGGCAAGCCGGATGACATTGCAAACGCAGTCGGATTTCTCTGCTCTGACGCGGCCTCCTTCATCACCGGTCACTCGCTGGTGGTGGATGGCGGACTGACCATCCAGCTTCAGGAGAATTTCGGAGTCCAACAGGCCCATTTCCTAAAGGAAAATCCCGACACGACGCTACCATACTGACGTGAGCCAGACGCCCGTTGACGAGGGATGCCCACCTTGCTACACTCGCGCCAGCGTTAGGGCCAATCGGCGGCCAGCAACGACACAAACTTGCCGACACCAAATGCTTATGGAGGGCAGATAATGACTACGCACTCTACGATGAACAAAGACACATTGCTGTGGATGTACAGCACGATGGTCACCATCCGCAGGTTCGAGGAGCAGTCGCGCCGCGAGGCCGACGCAGGCAAACTTCGGGGCATGCACTCGTCCATCGGTCAGGAGGCTGTCCCGACAGGCATATCTGCCCATCTCCGCGATAACGACTTTGTCCTGGGAACCCATCGCAGTCACCACCACTGCATCGCCAAAGGCGTCGACATCAACGAGATGATGGCCGAGCTTTTGGGCAAGGCCACAGGCACCAACAGTGGCAAGGGCGGAACGATGCACATCGCCGACATCAACAAGGGAATGTTGGGAGCCAACGGCGTCGTCGGCTCCAACATCCCTGTTGCCACGGGCGTCGGCCTCAGCGCGAAGGTTCGGGGGACAGATCAGGTGAGCGTCGTGTTCTTCGGCGACGGCGCATCCAGTCAAGGCGTCCTTCACGAGTCCATGAACCTCGCCAGCATCTGGAAACTACCTGTTCTCTTCGTGTGCGAAAACAATCGTTACGCAGAATCGACGCCGTTCGAGTTCACAGTCGCGGGCGGTTCGATTTCAAACCGAGCGGCGGGGTACGACATCCCCGGCGTGTCGGTCGACGGCCAGTCGGTTCTGGAAATGTTCGAGGTTGGAGGCGAGGCGGTGGCCCGCGCCCGCAGAGGCGATGGCCCGACCCTCATCGAAGCCCAGACCTACCGGTACCAGGGACACTTCGGGGCCGACGACCCCCTCGGTTATCGATCCGAGGAAGAGCAAGAATACTACATGGACCGCGACTGCATCAAGCAGTTGACGGCCCACATCATCGAGAACGGATTCGCCGGAGAGGATGACCTGCAAAGCCTGGATGAGAAGGCCCTGGCGGCCATCGCGGAGGCAGTCCGGTTTGCCGACGAAAGTCCCTTCCCCGATGACGCCGATCTCCTGACCGACGTTTACAACACGTACGCCTAGCATTGCGACGACACCAGATCAGGGGCGGTTTTGAGACCCTCCCCTGCGCCTACTCATTACGATAATCCCAGGGGAGGAAAACATGGTACAGGCCCAGGCTGTCAGACAGCTTTCATATATTCAGGCGGTCAACGAAGCGATCCGGCAGGAGATGGAGCGCGACGAAACGGTCATCGTCATGGGCGAGGACATCGCAGGGGGCGGAGACCGCGAGGACAAGCAGGACGCTTGGGGCGGCCCGATGCGGCTCACCAAAGGGCTTGTCGGAGACTTCGGGCGCCAACGCATCCGAGACACACCCATCTCCGAGGCTGGATTCGTCGGGGCTGGCGTGGGCGCCGCAGCCTCTGGGTTGAGGCCTGTGGTGGACCTGATGTACGTCAGTTTTTTCGGCGTCTGCGCGGACCAGATCACCAACAACGCCGCCAAGATTCACTACATGTTCGGCGGCAAGGTCAACATACCTCTAACCATCATGACCGGCATCGGCGCGGGGACGGGCTCCGCGGCGCAGCACTCCGAAACGCTGTACTCGATCTTCACCCACTTCCCCGGCCTCAAGTGCGTTGTGCCCTCGGACCCCTACACCGCCAAGGGCCTGATGATCGCGGCCATTCGGGACAACGACCCGGTGATCGTGTTCAACAACCGCCAGCTTATGGGCATCAGGTTTGACGTGGATGTCCCAGAGGAAGCGTACGAAGTTGAAATAGGCAAGTCCAATATCGCCAAAGAAGGAACAGACGTGACCCTGGTGGGCATCGGCTACACCACAAAGGTTTGCCTGGATGCCGCCGCCGAGCTCGAGGCTCAAGGCCACTCCGCTGAGGTGTTGGACCTGCTATCGCTGTCTCCTATGGACGACGAAGCGATTCTCGAGTCGGTTCAAAAGACACGCAAGATCGTCATCGTGGACGAGGACTACCCTCGATGCTCCATCGCCAGCGACATATCGGCTCTGGTGGCTGAGCAGGCGTTCGATTATCTGGACGCACCGCCGCGGCGGGTCAACCCGCCTCATGCTCCTGTGCCGTACAGCCGACCGTTAGAGGCCCTGTGGGTACCCAACAAGGACATGGTGGTTGAGGCCGCGCTGGGCGTTCTGGAATAGGGGGAACCTGTGGCTACACGAATCGTAATGCCCAGACTCGGTGATTTCATGACAGAGGGAACCGTTGTGCGACTGGCTAAGGCCCAGGGAGACAACGTGGGTCAGGGCGAGGTGATCGCCGAAATCGAGACTGAAAAGCTGAACTACGACCTTGAGGCCACCGAAGGCGGTGTCTTCCATCCCATAGTGGATGAAGGAGCCACCGTCGCTGTCGATGGACTGATCGGGTACTTGCTGGCCGAGGGTGAAGCCGTCCCTGAGCCTCCGCAGGCCCAGACTCCCTCCAGCGCCGGGTCAAGGGCTGCGGCAACCCCGCCGCGTCGAAGTCTTCCCGCTGCAGCCACAAACGGAGACGTCGTGCCTTCGACGCCCGGAGCCCGCCGTCTGGCGGCCAACCTTGAAATCGACCTCAGCCAGGTCACGCCATCCGGCCCCAGAGGACGGATTGTGGAAGCCGATGTTCGAGCCTTCGCAGAGCAACTGCAGGCGGATGCTGCCCCGAAGCTACCGCCCGGACTGCCGGAGCCTTCAGAGTCGAAGCCCCTCCGGGGCATGCGTCAGACTATCGCTCGACATATGAAGGACAGCCTTGCCAACTCGGCCCAGCTATCCTACTCGCTGGAGTTGGACGTCACAGAGGCTCAGAGGTTGCGCCGCGAAGCGTCTCAGGGTCAGGACACCATCACACTGGCTGACGTTTTGATGAAAGCGTGCGCCGAGACATTGAAGCGCGTCGGAGCCGTCAACTCGGTTCTTGTCGATGGGACAGCGCATTATTTCGATCAGGTCAACATCGGCCTAGCTGTGGCGCTGGGAGACGGTCTCATCGTGCCAGTAATCAGAGACGTTGGACAATTGAACCTCCAACAGATTTCCGGAGCCACAACCGACGTGTCCGCCAAAGCACGCGACAGCAAACTTACCGTCAACGATGTTGTTGGAGCAACCTTTACAATAAGCGTTTTGGGAACCGTTGACGTATTCACGCCCATCCTAAATCCGCCTGAGAACGGCATCCTGGGCGTGGGTCGAAGCGTCCAAAAGCCGGTCGTTCGAGACGGAGAGATCGTGATCCGCGAGATGTTGACCATCACTCTAACGGCAGACCACCAAGTAATCGACGGCGCCATAGCCGCGAGCTTCATGCGTAGGCTTCAGGCTACTGTGGAGCGGCCCGCCGCGCTGTTCCGATAACGCGAGCTATCAGGCGTCAGCCGGTGTCCACCCTGAGACCGCAGTCGAAGGGTCTGGTCGACAGTAGAACATAGTTGCCCCATATACGACCAGATGCTTCGCTCCACTCAGAGTGGCGGCTGGATATTTCTGTCAGGAAAAAGAACTTTGGAATACACGCGGTTAGGAAAATCAGGGCTTAAAGTCTCCAGGATTTGCTTGGGGACAAATATGTTCGGCGCGGGGTATGTTGATGACGCCCGGGCTATCGGCGTGGTCGAAGCCGCGTTTGAGCACGGAATCAACTTCATCGACACAGCCGACGCCTACCACGCCGGTCACTCGGAGCAGGTCGTCGGAAAGGCGGTGGAGGGCCATCGCCACGATTTTGTGGTCGCCACCAAGGGGTTCATCGCCACAGGACAGGGTCCCAACGACGTTGGCCTCTCTCGCAAGCACTTGATGGACGCGGTGGATGGCAGTCTTCGCAGGCTGGGCACTGATTACATTGACCTTTATCAGGTTCATTACTGGGACCCGGACACTCCCCTGGAAGAGACGTTAGGCACGTTGGACAGCCTTGTGCAGCAGGGGAAGATTCGCTACCTGGGATGCTCCAACTTCGCCGCGTGGCAGTTGACGCGAGCGCTGTGGGTCAGCGACAAGAACGGCTTCCAGCGGTTCGAGTCGGTGCAGCCTGAATACAACTTCGGCAAACGAGACATCGAGACCGAGCTATTCCCGGCCTGCGACGACCAGGGAATCGGCATCATTCCCTTTCAGGTATTCATGGCCGGACTACTCACTGCTACTTACGATCCGAACACCCAGCCGCCAGAGGACAGTCACATGGCGTCCCGTCACGCGGCGCGGGCCAAGAACACCTACTGGAACGAGCGCAATTTCGCCATCGTCGATAGCCTAAAGTCAGAGGCGGCGGAGTTGGATGTTTCGGTCCCTCAACTCGTGCTGGCGTGGACTTTGGCAAAGCCTCAGATAACGTCGGTCATTGTCGGATCGTCCCGTCCTGAGCAGGTTGCCAGCAACGCGGCGGCTGTGGATGTGAGCCTGCCTGAGCAGGTTCTGGAGAGGCTAGACGCCCTTTAATCGAGACTATCAGCCGTCAGGAGCGAAGCTCGCCAACGTCGATTTGGAAAGAACTGCGGCCTACAGATTGGAACTCGAAGGGCGGCTCAAGCTCAGGCCTGCGAGCTATCACAGTCAGGACAAACCCGAAGACGCCACTACAAGCGCGGCCACCAGCAGTACCACGCCAAGCATGGCAATCCTGGCCACCCTGAGCGACCACCCCGTAAAACGCAAAGATAAGCGCAAAGATTTACAGCGCCGATATCATGATGCCCTTGAGCATAGAAATCAGTTGATCTCCCTGGTGACTCAAACTCGCGTTTCAGTGTACCATCTCTGCTGAGAGTGCTTAAGCAAAATTCTGACACCCTTACGAGGCGAACCATGCAGATCACCCCCCACGTTTACAACATGCACATCGACGACGGAGCAACCTCCCATCCTGGCGGGAGCAACAACTTCTTCGTCGGCGACCCCTCCGAAGAGATGATCCTCATCGACACCGGAGACTACGAGCGTGAGTGGACCCGCTCGATCCTGGATTACTACGATGAGCTGGGAAAGCCGAAGATCACTGCCATCGTCATCACCCACGGCCACGGAGACCACACAGGCGGACTGGACAGGATTCACGAGGTCATGCAGGCTCCGGTTCGATGCCATCCCAAGCTTGTGAAACATCTCCAGAAGTTGTTGGACGACGAGGACGCGGTTGTCGCGCTGAAGTCGCGAGAGCGCATCGTCACAGGCGGCGGCGTGGGCCTTCGAGCGCTGTTCACACCCGGCCACGAGGTTGACCACGTGTGCTACTACCTGCGCGAGGACCGAGTGATGTTCACCGGTGACACGGTTCTGGGCGCCAGCTCAACATCGGTCGGAGACCTGGCCGCCTACATGAAATCACTGGAGCTTTTGACGAAGTTCAAGCACGACACCATTTGCCCAGCCCACGGCCCAGTGGTTCCTGCTCCCAGAGGAGCGAACCTCGTCCGCTGGCAGTACGAACACCGTATGGGTCGAGAGCGTCAGGTAGTGGCGGCTCTGGAGAAGGGCATTTCCGAAGTGTCGAAGATCACATCCGACATGTATCCGAAAAACCTGAAGAAGGGGTTACGTCCCTCGGCAGAGCGCAACGTCAACACCCACCTCCGAAAGCTCATCAAAGAGGAATCCGTCGAGGAGACGCCGGCCAGATTCACGCTGAAGAATTAAGTCTCATTCTCAGTCGGTCACTCTTGAGCCTGATCAATCTCCTGCTGGTCTCTGAACCTTGCGGACACGTCTCGCAACAGGCGCAGACCGTTGGCGGCCACGATGCTCGCCCCAATCGCGATTGCAACGGGCGCGCCCAACCATGCGGCTGTGGCGCCGGTCTGGAAACCTGTGACGTTCGATAGGCCAAATCCGAAGGATTGGACGCTCAGCACCCTACCCCGCATGTCGTCCGGCACGCTGGTCTGGAGCCTCGTTTCCAGAATTGTGAATGAATAGGCCCCCATGAAGTGCGCCATCCCCAGCAGAACCAACGACACGAGGAACCACGGCGACCAGGCGAACAGTATCAGGAACACGCCCAGGCCGATGTAGCCTGCGATCATCAGTCGCGCCATATTGGTGATGTCACTGCGGGTCGATAGAATCAGCGACGCAATCAGCGCGCCCACGCTGCCCGCAGAGTACAGATATCCCAGGCCTGTTGGGCCGACCTCCAGAACGTCGCGGGCCATCACTGGCAGCATCGTCTCGTGACCCCATCCGAAGACCTCTCCAATCAGCCCTAATATAATGAGAGAGCGCACGATAGGCGTCGTGACGACGTAGCTCAGTCCTGCGCTGAGGTCTTGAAGCGGCGATGTCCGCTCCGTTCGTTTGCGAGGCTCAACGCCTCGTAGGGTGGCCATTAGAGAAGCCGCAGTAAACCCGGCGCATCCCATAACAATATATGTCCATCCGATGTCTGCTCTCTCCACCACGAAACCGACCACCGGAGGCATGATTATCCCCATGATGGTGAATGCGGCGATGGTCGCCGCGTTGGCAGCCAGCAGGTTAGACCTGCCCACCAGGTCTAAAATCAACGTGTGAGTGGCTGTGATCTTCACTGAAGCCGCCAGTCCGCGAAGGAACGCTATCACCAATACGTGCCACAGGGCGATATACTCGGAGAAGATCAGAAACGCGATGGTGAACGAGAAACCCATCTGCACGATCAGGCCTGCGATTATCAGCTTCCGCTTGTCCATG
>Ga0208830_1000802_pt1 | contig 14938 bp, 11 predicted proteins | sample DeeseametaMP2634_FD_184169 | JGI IMG/M metagenome (GOLD analysis project Ga0208830, IMG submission 184169) | Marine microbial communities from the Deep Atlantic Ocean - MP2634 (SPAdes) | ecosystem: Environmental > Aquatic > Marine > Oceanic | place: Northeast of Antigua and Barbuda, North... | reverse complement strand
TTGTGTTTGAACTTTTTCTAGCTCTTTTTTAAGATGACACTTTCCTTTACATGTGTTTTCTTTAATCTCTTTTTTTACACAAAGATTTTTAGCAATGAATGACTGATTCATTTTAAAATTCAACCAAATACCACTGGGAGTGAATAGATTAAATAAAAAAATGATTAATAAACTAGCTATTCCTAATTGAACAAGTTTAATCATTCTACTATAAAGGTAGTAGAATATATTTTACCTTGATTATTTTGTACAGATAAAAAATAAACACCTGATGGTTTCTGCTGTAAATCTATAGATATTGACTTGTTAGATGTACTTTCATTATACACAACCTCTCCTAAACTATTGTAAATCGTTACATATTTACTTTCTTGATCAAGAGAAGTTAATTCTAAAGTAAACTGTCCTTGATTTGGGTTGGGATATAACTTTAAACTGAATTTATGCTTAGTTTCATCTATATCTGTAAATACACAATAACCACTACTCATCAATGCATTAACTGATTCGTATACATTTAATCTAGATTCTGAAGAGGTAATTCCTTCTAAGGAGGTATTGAGGTCACCATTATTCAAAATAAAATCTTTAACAGCTAATGCTACACTGTCTGGATTAAGCTGATAGCTATTAATGAAATTTTCGCAAGCTGCTGCATACATGAAAGAAATTGCACCAGCAACAAATGGTGCTGCCATTGATGTGCCAGATGAAGTATAAAAACCATTAGAAACTCCCGTTGACAAAATAGCAACTCCTGGAGCTCCAATGTCAATGGTAGTGTCACCAAAGGCTGCTCCTGCTGTTTTCATATCATTATTGTTTGTAGTAGTAGCCATAATCAAATAATCACTAGAACATTGAGAGGGAATGTCTCCTAAATAATCAACATCTCTATTAGCATTAGCTGTAGCTCCAACATTTAGTATCCCTGCTTTCCCCAAGCTATCATAAAATGCACACCAAAGAGGGACATCACTTTCAAAAGCAAAATCAACACCAAAGGAAGAATTAGTAACAACAACATATGCTCCTTTTGCTCCATCGGTGGAATCATATAACTTTCTCATCGTGAGTACATAATCGTACGATTGAATAACAATAGACTCAAGTGTTGAAGATCCTTGAACAGGTAAAATTTTAACACCTGGAGCAACTCCTGAAACCCCTGTACCATTATTTGCTTTTGCTCCAACAATACCACTTACATGCATACCATGAGCAACAGGTGTAACATTACCTGAGCCAGAATAAAAATTCCATCCACTTACGTCATCTATAAAACCATTCCCGTCATTATCTATACTATCGCCTGGTACTTCTTGATTGTTTGTGTAAAAGTTAAGTTCCGAATGATTTAAGTCAAATCCTGCATCAATCACTGCTACTACAATCTCATCTCCTAAAGCTGTAGAATCTGGTTGATCGTCAGGTGCATAAAAACTCCAAGCTTCACAAGCATCAATATCAGCATCGATTGTTCCGCCTGTTTGCCCTGTATTTTCCAATGCCCATTGATTGGAAGCAAATAAACTGTCGTTTATACAGCTATCTCGCAACACTACATTTGTATGATTATTTTGAACATTTATAACTTCTTCCTGTTTAAATAAATAATCTAATACTTCATCATTTGAATAAGCTACATCAAATGACATTCTAGCAATATTTAAATTTTTAGATAGGTTTTCTACTAAAGAAAAATCGTATGAAGTTTCTTGATTCAAACTTTCTATAAAAGTTGTTGCTTTAACATCCTTGTTAAGCATAACTAAAACTTCTCCTTTCAGATAGTTTTCTTGACTATAAGCTGAAAAAATAAATAGTATTAAAATAAGAGAGTAAAATAATTTTTTCATTATTGGCTAGTTATAAAACAAGTATATAAAAAGAAACTAGAAGTGATGCACTTGTTTTATTTTAAGGAATAAATTAAACCTTAAACGGATCAGATGTCTAAATCATCAATATTTTCGAACTGGTGTGATTCCCATTCATCAAATTCATCTTCAATGCCATAATCATCTTCATCGATAGTAGGAAAATCAATATCATCCATGATACTCTTTGATGATTCTTGAGGTGCTTTACCAAAAGATAATTCTAAGTTAGGATATAATTTTTCTGAGGAGACTTCGTTAATTTTATTTAGCTCTACATAAAAGCACCACATATTTAAGAAATCGTAAACATAGATTAGTTTTTGACCTATTTCTTCTACTTTATCACCAATAATGGTTTGTTCCATCAATTGGAAACCAGTATCTTCCCCGCTCATATCTAGTAAACCAATCTCATCACCTTTATTCCACTCCTCATCACTCATGTAAAAAGAAGCCATTTGACCTCCTTCAAACGAAAAAGCATTAATTATAGCTCTGTGTAATAATTCAAAGGTATCAGTTGATCGAATACTTATATCTCTAAAAACGTCTGTATCATCAACAGTATCTATCAATACTCGGAATACAAATTCTTTCATCACAAATCTCTTTTTTTAGCTTATACGGTAAAAACTAAGAAAGGTTGTAAGTATTTGACTTAGTTTCTATGATTCTAGCTACCGAATCGACTATGTTAAACGCAGTTTCTGCCATTTTATTTCGTTTGTTGTCCAAACAAGGGTTGATCTCTACAATTTCGAAACAACATACTTTTTCATTTGCTACTAACTGGTTTAAAAGACTTTGTGTTTTGTTTAATGGTAGTCCATTTTCAACTGGTGTACCTGTACCGTGAGAAACTTCATTAGGATCCATTGAATCCACATCAAACGAAATATAAATTAAATCGCAATCAGTTAAATAATTGGTTATTTGTTCTACTATTGATGCTGTGGTTGATTTTTTTACTTCATCAACAGAGATAAGCTTTATGTTATGCTTTTTTATTAAGTAATCTTCTGGAGCTTCAGTATCTCTAACTCCAACATAAACAATATCTTCTGGTTTAACATTTGGTTCTCTCCCTCCAATCTTCTTAAGCTTTTCCCAATAATCTTTTGTTTCTGGAGTGATATCATTAATTTTTTTATCTAGGTTATCTATTTGCGTAGCAATACCTAAAGGCATACCATGAACATTTCCGCTTGGAGAAGTATAAGGAGAATGAATATCTGCGTGAGCATCAATCCAAACAACCCCTAAACGCAAGGTTGGATTATACTTTTTGATTCCTCCAATAGTTGCTGCAGCAGTACTATGGTCTCCTGATAATAAAAATGGAAACATACCTCTTTCCATCGTAGAACAAACAGATCCTGAAATTTGTACAAACTCTTTGAGGATATGCTCTATACGAATAGCATTTTTTGTGGTGTACGGTTGAAATAAAAACTCATTAAAATCCCTAACATGTACGATAGGGTATCTACTAAAAAAATCAGACTTTTGATTATATGCAGCTACTTTTAGTGCGCCTACTCCTAATGCTGCGCCTCTAGTGCCTGCTCCTAATTCTGAAGTTACTTCTAATAGTTCAATAGGTGTATTCATAATGGGGTAATTAACTTTTACTAATAGCTCCTACAATTACGCCCAAAAGTAGTAAAAAGAATATAGCTAGTATAACGTACTTTAATATTTTATTGGCTATTAGAGGCTTCCTATGTTTGGCTAGCGCTAATAAGTTTTGTTTAACAGCCTCTTTCCTGTAATAGGTTCTAATAGCATAAAAAAACACTTCTTCAACTCCATGCTCGTCTTCATCCTTTTCAAAAGGTATATTATTCTGATTAAGATTATCTTCAAACGTAGCAGCAGTTTGCCTTTTGGTAAAGGAAAAGATTAAATAATGATCCTTTGTGGGATGCTCTTTATAATTAGGTAAATAGTCAATTATTGCCATTGGGTAACGTACTCAATCGGTTTTCTATGTCCTTTAGGCCAATCAATGGAAGGATATCCCATGTAAAACAATCCTAAACATTTATCGTTTTTTTCAATACCTAAAAACGCCTTAAATTCATCTGTGTAAATAATTTTTGGTGTTGCCCAAAAGCCCCCTATTCCGTAAGCAGTAGCCGTTAAATACATGTTTTGCACAGCACATGAAACAGCTGAAATCTCGTCAATTTCACTAATTCTACCTTTGGGATCAGGAATCATATTAACAGCAATAACTACCGATGACATCAATGGTCTGTTTTTTAATTTATTGAATTTCATTTGATTGAAAGTTTCTTCGGTAGTATTATCGTTATACCACTTTGATTGAAATTCGGATAGTTTTTCTCTAGAATCTTCGGATAAAAACACTTGAAACCTCCAAGGTTCAGTTTTTCCATGAGTTGGTGCCCAAATAGCATTTTTTAGTACATCTTCAACTATTTCTCGATGGACTTTCCGTTCTGTATATTGCTCTGGATAGATGGTTCTTCTATCTTTAATTAAGCTAGTAATGTCACTTAAATTATGTTTCATAAAAATGTATTAATTCCAAATCATTCGTAAATAAGCTCCTCCATTTAACTTAAATCCTCCAGCTTCTTCGGCCCAAGCTGTTGGATAACCTGTATTTTCAACTAAATCGCTTACATACTGTTTGTTTTGAGTTAGGTTTACTTCAACTCCTAAATCCAAAGTAAATTTTTGACTAACGGGGTATCTCAAACCAAGGTTAGCAAAAAAACCATAACCGTAACCGTTATATCGCTGTCTTTGGCCTTGTCCTCCAATAAATTGAGGCCTCATGATGTCATACCTTAAAGAATTTCTTATTACAAGCTGATGCCTTTCTAATTGATTATAATTAAACAGTCCGCCTCCAGCTGCATAAAATTCAATGCCTTGATAATCTCCAAATTCATTTTCTAAACCCAACATTAAATCAAATCGTTGTTCTACTGCATTAATCATGGCTTGTTCAAATGTCCCTCCTATGTTTTGAGGATTGTTTAACGAAATAAGTAAAACTTGATTCACACTTGTTTTCATCAAGTTCACATTCATAATAAATGAAAAATCCTCATCCATTCTTAATGAAAAGTGCCCTCCTAAATATAAGTTGATGTCATACCGCATGTTACCTGGATATGTCCAATTAATAATTTCATATCCAAACAGCTCTTCGAGTTGAGGACGGATATTAGGGTCTGTTAAAACACGATTTACTCCATTAGGATGAGACCCATCTAAGAAGCGTGCATAAGCCTTAGAGGGCAAAAATGCGCCCATTGTTAAGCCCAATCTCAATCTTTTTGATTCTTCTTGACCTATGCTTTTGTTAGTTAATGAACAAAAAAACACTAACGAAGTTAAGCTTATCAACATTTGTTTTGTCATAAATCAAATTTAATTAAAAATCCATTCTTTTTGAAGATTCTTTTTTTTAGCTAATTTTGTCGAGTCAAAAAAAGAAAGCTTTAACAAAAGGGTCTTCTATATTAGATAGATAAGTCTTTAAATATTAAATCAATGAAAAAAATTATTACATTATCATTAGCTACGCTTGTATTTACTAGTTGTGCTACATTAGTAAGAAAGGAATTTACACAGGAAATTACTTTTGCTTCTGTTGAACCAAAAGAAGCTTATTTATATATAAATGGAGAATACAAAGGTGTTACTCCGGTAACTTTAGAATTAGATTCAAGAGAAACTTACGATGTAAAATATACGAAAAGAGGATATTTACCTAACAAATTTGAATTAGAAGGGCGTATACAGCCAAAATATGTAGCAGGAGATTTCTTTATGGGAGCTGTTGCTTTTGGTTGGATTCCAATGATAGTTGATCATCAAACAGGTAAATGGAAAGCATTTGATCAAGAAGATGTTGATTATAGATCTAGTTCTGTTTATTGGTCAAAAATGACTGAGGATGACATTGAATTATATAGAGGAGAAGTTTTTGAAATTGAAAATTTATATTTTGAATTAGATAAAGCTGTGATTAAAACATCATCTTATGATGAGTTGAATGAAGTAGTTGCTTTCATGAAAAGATTCCCTACTGTAAAATTTGAAGTTAGAGGACATACCGATAGCCAAGGAGAAGATGCTTACAATCAAAAATTATCAGAAGACAGAGCCGCTTCAGTTGTTAAATACATTACAGATCAAGGTATTGATGCTAGCAGATTAACGAAGAAAGGGTATGGAGAAACAATGCCTGTAGCTACTAATGATACAGAAGAAGGTAGAGCCAGAAACAGAAGAGTAGAATTTAGATTAGACTAATTAATAATTATTCATATACAAAAAAAGACCATCTTCCAGATGGTCTTTTTTTATGCATGTAACTTTCCTTAACACTTTTTGATTGTTAAACAAGTTTAAGAATTTCTTTAATTGGTACAGTTTGTTCAATAATTCCCGCTTTTTTTAATGTGTAAAGTACATTGTCGACCATTTTAGTACTTACTTTTCTATCAATTGCCCATTCGGTACTATAAAACCAATTCTCAACGTCTTCAATTTTCTGATTGTATCTTTTTGAAACTTCTTCAATCGTATTAACAGCACTCATAAACTGTTTAGTGGTAAAATAAATAACATCTAACATTTTGGATAAAGCATCTTCTTTTGTTGCTATTGCATCATCAGTAGCTGTAATCATAAAGCACGGCCAAGGTGTTACGTAATCACCTAAATGTTTTAAAATACCCTGATCAACATACGGTTTTGTAGTATACTTTTCCCAATAAAAAACATCTGTTTCTATATTACTTAATGATTTCAATGCACCGTCTAAGTTTTTGATAATAGTAAATTGATCATCATTTAATCTAAGACCTTTATTAAAAGCATCTACCTGTGGCATTAGATGTGACCCAGAACCATACCTACTAATTGCATATTGCTTCTTATATATCTCTCCGTAGTGACTAATTGGGTTTTTAGCCCCCGAAAATACTCCCCAAATAAGAGGAGTTTTGATATACTGCCCGATGATTTTACTTGGGTTACTATTAACAATATCTGCTACAATACCTTCGGTAAGCAAAATACAAACATCAATCTCATTATTTCTAAGGGCTTGAGTCATCGCTCCTGTTCCCCCTTTAAAAACAACCCACTCAATCTCTAATCCTTGGCTAGCGAATAAATTATTCTCTATTGCTAAATGCCAAGGCAAATTAAAATGCTCTGGTACTCCTCCTACTCTAATTTTTTCCATGATTAATCATATTTATAGCATTAGGTCCCTCATTAAATAATAAATCAAAAATTGAAAGGTTAGGTATAAACCCATGTCTCGAATCAAATACCTGAAAATAATCCTTTTTAGGATAGTTTTTGGTTTTTGAGTTTTTGGGATTTATTTCTTTACGATAATCAGTTCCCTCTACTTCAGTATAGCTTGTTGTGAAACCTATATTTACCTCTTGTTTTAATAACGTCAATATTCTTTCGAGCAAGGCTAAATTAAAATCAACTAATTTTTGATACTTTTTTTCTTTGTAAAATGCAATCAATTGATGTTCATAATACTCAAAATAAGCTGAAGAACGATAAGCTGATTCAAACGATTTCCAATGTAATTTTTGCCAATTTTGACTATAATCTATGAGCACCTCATTCATTGGAGTACGTTTGTTACGTTTAATTAATGGTATAATTAAAGACAATTTCCCATTTGCTCCGTAAATTTCTGTTCTATTACGATAAGTTTGTTTGACAAAATGCTCATAACCATCTAAAAATATCGGTGATTCACTATTAAGTAATAACGAAAAGTATTCGATATTCCCTGCATAAACTATTGGTAAAATCATATTTAGTAAATATTAACTTCTCGTTCTAACTCTACTCCATAAGCTTCCTTTACTGAAGCAATGATATCTTCTGAAAGATTATATATATCTTCTCCACTGCTTCCTCCGTAATTAACAAGAACCAATGCTTGTTTGCTATGAACACCATGATTGTTAACCCTTTTTCCTTTCCATCCCAAATTATCAATTAACCAGCCTGCAGCGAGTTTGACTGTACTATCTGGTAATAGGTAATGAGCTATTTCTGGAAATTTCTGTTTTAACTCTTCAAATTTAGCTTGGGATACTATAGGATTTTTAAAAAAACTACCTGCATTTCCAATTTTTTGAGGATCGGGTAGTTTACTTTGTCTTATTTGAATAACAGCATTAGCTACTTCCTTTATGCTTAAATCTTCCACATTGTTTTCTTCTAATTGCTGTTTAATTGCTCCATAAGAAATGTTATAAACTGGTTTCTTATTTAGCTTGTAGGTCACTGAAGTAATAACAAACTGATCTTTAAGTACATTTTTAAACACACTTTCACGGTAACCAAAAGCACATTCTTTGTGATTAAAAACTTGAGTATTGCCTGTTTTTATTTCTACTGCTTCTAATTGATGGAACACATCTTTAATTTCTACACCATAAGCTCCAATATTTTGCATCGGGCTAGCACCAACACTCCCAGGTATTAATGATAGGTTTTCAATTCCTGCATATTGATTATTGATAGACCACATAACAAATTCATGCCAATTTTCACCCGCTCCAACTTTAACTAAAACATGCTCTTCGTTTTCCTCAACTATATCAATACCAGTAATTTTATTGACTAAAATTACGCCCTCATAATTCTTTGTAAACAAAACATTGCTTCCTCCTCCAATAATAAGTTTTTTCTCCTCTTGAATTAGTGGGCTTTGCAGCAACTCTTTTAACTCTTCAATATTTTTAAAAGAAGCTAAATATTTTGTTTTTACATCTATTCCAAAAGTATTGTATTGAAAAACAGATTGGTTTGTTAAAATTTCCACGTATTTAATCGTACATTTAAGTGAAACACCCTTATAATAATTAACAATAAAAATAAAGGTTATTTTTTTACTTAAAAAGGCATCCTTGGCTTAATTGTTGCGTTATATTATTGGTAGTATATGATTAATAAATTACATATAATTTTGTTTAGTGCATGGATGTTGAATTTCCTCCCTCTCAATAGTCAGCATGATCATATGCACGACCATAATGAAGAAGCTTTATTCCCTGCATATTTATTTAAAGAAAACAAAGGTCAATGGCATCCAAACTGTGAATTTAAAGTCGATTTACAACAAGGAGCACTTTTTTTGGAAAAAACAGGATTAACTTACCACTTTGTAGATCGTTCATTTATTAGTGAACTACATGTTGGAACTAGAAAAAAGTTTCCTAAGAAAATTAAAGCGCATGGGTTGAAAATGAAATTTAAGGGAGCAAATAAAAATCCATCCATTTCAAAAAAACATGCTTCAATTTCTTATGAGAACTACTTTATTGGAAATGATTCTTCCAAGTGGGCTTCTAATGTTAGAGCATACCACGAATTATATTATCAGAATGTTTATGACAACATCGATTTTAGTATCTACGAACAAGATGGAAATTTAAAATACGACTTTATCATCCAACCTAGTGGAGATCCCACAAAGATCATTTTGGATTATGAGGGAGCTGATAAACTGAAAATAAAACATGGGATGTTAGTGGTAAAAACATCCATATCCGATGTTATTGAACAAAAACCTGTTGCTTATCAAGAAATTGATGGTCAAAAAGTAACAGTTTCGTGCAATTTCGTTCTTAATAGAAATGAAGTTTCTTTTGAATTTCCCGAAGGTTACGATAAAAATCACCCTTTAATTATAGACCCTATTCTTATATTTTCAACCTATACAGGGTCAACAGCCAACAATTTTGGTTCAACGGCAACTTATGATATCGATGGAAATACATATGCTGCTGGAACTATTTTTGGAACAGGTTATCCTACAACCTCTGGAGCTTATGATGTTACTTTTAATGGTTCAGGAACTTCGATTTACGGATTAGCTCACCCTGATGTAGGTATCAGTAAATTTAATGCAAATGGAGGAGCACTCATATACTCTACTTACATAGGAGGTTCTCTGGCAGAAACTCCTCAAAGTTTAGTTGTGAACGATAATTACGAACTGTATATTTTTGGTTCTACTGGATCATCTAATTTTCCAACAACTGCAGGTGCTTATGACGGTACATTTAATGGAGGGGGAAATATTGGAATTGCTGGAGCAGCTATTGAGCATCCTAATGGTACAGATATATTCATAAGTAAACTAAATGCTACAGGAACAACAATGCTAAGTTCTACATATGTTGGTGGATCAGGGGACGATGGCACTTTAAATCCTTCAGGTTTAACCATGAATTATGGTGATTGGTTTAGGGGAGAAATTATAGTGGACAATAATGATAATTGTTATATCAGTACAAGCTCAACTTCATCCAATTTCCCAGTAACTGATGGTTCTTCACTTGCTGGAAATGTAGATGCCGTATTTTTTAAAATGAACGCTAATTTAAGTAACATCTTATGGGGTACTTACTTTGGTAGTACAGGTAGTGAAAGTGGTTATGGTATACAACTGGATGGTAGTAATAATATTTTTGTTACTGGAGGTTCAACAAGCGTTAGCTTACCAAGTGCTTCAACTAGTGGAAATGGTGGAGTTGATGGATATATTGCCAAGTATGATCCTAATGGAAGTCTATTAACCTCACGACATATAGGTACTGGAGCCTATGATCAAACGTTTTTAATTCAAGTAGATATTTATGACGATGTATATGTAGTGGGGCAATCAAGGGGTAGTATGCCTGTTACACCAGGTAAATATAATAATCCTAACAGTGGTCAGTTTATTCAAAAATTTGACAATACTATTACTACGATGGAATGGAGTACTGTTTTTGGAAGAAGTTCGGGGAATATTGATATTTCATTGACCGCCTTTTTAGTAAATGATTGTGGATTGGTATATGTATGTGGTTGGGGAGGTTCCTCAAATACAGGAAATATACCAACGAGTACAACTTCTGGACTACCTGTTACTAATGATGCCTTTCAAGCAACAACTGATGGTGATGATTTTTACTTGATGGTGCTTTCAAGAGATGCACAAAATCTACTATATGGAACCTTCTTTGGTGGAGGTACATCTTCTGAACATGTTGATGGAGGAACCAGTAGGTTTGATAAAGATGGGAATGTTTATCAAGCGGTTTGTGCTGGGTGTGGAGGTAACTCTGATTTTCCAACCACTGCTGGTGTTTGGTCAAATACGAATAACAGTACTGGATGTAACTTAGCTATATTTAAATTCAATGTAGAAATTGTTTATGCTATTGCAAGTACTCCTCAAGCTTTTTATTGTTGGCCTGCTCCTGTAACTTTTGATAATCAAAGTAATGGTGGAAACACCTATTTCTGGGACTTTGGAGATGGTAATACTTCTACAGATTTTGAACCTACTCATGCTTATGCCTCTGGAGGAACTTATCAAGTTAAGCTTGTTGTTTCTGATTCCACAGGATGTGTTTTACCAGACTCAAATACTATTACTATTGAGTTGTACAACCCAATACAAGCACAAGTAACACCAACAACTTTCATTTGTCCAAATGAAACAATACAGTTAAATGCTTCTGGTGGAACATCTTATTTGTGGTCTCCTGCTAATTCTTTGAGTGATGCTACTATAGCTAATCCAGTAGCCTCTCCAGGTACAACTAATACAACCTACCAAGTAATTGTTTCCGATCAATGTGGGGCTGATACTGCTGAAGTAACCATAGGCATTTTCGACATTACTACTTCCGCAACAGCAGATACGATTGTTTGCTTAGGAGATACAGTTCCTATAACTGCTACTGGTGGTGGTACTTATACATGGAGTCCTGCTAACTTTGTTACTCAACCAAATAATGGCTCCACTGGGGCTTTTCCTAATCAGAGTACACAATATTATGTTAGTATAATAACACCTGATGGTTGCCCTACAATGGATTCGGTTTACATAGCAGTTGACCAAACATTACCCATCAATACGTTAACCAATGACACAGCCATGTGTAATGGAGAAAGTATGCCTTTACTTGCTGGTGGAGCACGGTCATATCTATGGAACCCTAGTTCAACATTAGATACTAATGCAGGAAATAATGTTATTGCTACTCCTCAACAAACAACTACCTATTCTGTAGATTTTACAAACGCATGTGGAACCGTAACTGATAACGTAACAGTTGAGATCATTAAACCTACTGCTATAGCATCTCCACCTCTAACTATTTGTTATAACGACACCTTTTTGTTAACTGCATCTGGTGGAGTTGGTTATAACTGGTTTCCAAAAAATAATTTAGCAAGTCCATTAAATGATTCTACTTTAGGTTTTCCTTATCAACCCCAAGAGTATTATGTAATCGTTACAGACTCGTTGGGATGTACAGATACTGCAAATACTTCAATTAGCTACTTTCCTATACCTACAATAGATGCTGGAGAAGATAAAATTATTATCTATGGGCAAGATGTAACCTTAGGTGCAACACACAGTGGTGGTTCATTCTTTTGGGATTCGTCTGCTTACTTGAATTGTTTAAGTTGTGAAAACACAGCTGCTTTTCCAGAAGCTACTACCACGTTTTATGCTAATATATTGGATCATTATGGTTGTATTGCTAGAGACAGTGTTACAATAAGTTTAGATGGAGTTATTTATGTACCTAATTCTTTTACTCCTGATGGTGATGGCGTTAATGATGTTTTTAAAGTGAATGCTTTAGACCTAACCAAGTTTGAAATGAGTATTTATAATCGCTGGGGACAGTTAATTTTTGAAACTGAAGATATAGCTGTTGGCTGGAATGGCAACTTCAAAGGTGAAAAAGTAAAGATGGACACTTATGTATGGAAGATTACTTATTCGGATGTTAATAGCACTAACCAAAAACTGATCGGACATGTAAATGTTATCCGATAATTATTCTTTATTTTCTAAAGCTTCTACTCTCTTATTTAATGATTGATTTTGCTCAAGTAATAAGTTGATTAACTCTTGTTGCTTTTTGTTTTGCTCGATCAAGCTTTTATTTGATTTATTCACTTCAATTACGTGCAAATAAAGTTCCTCTATTTTTTCTAGATTGGTTAGTGAGGATTGTGTTATATTAAATTGATTTTTACTCTTTACCTCGCCAGCAGAAGTAACACCTGGTAAGTGACCGTTTTCACGAGTAAAGCTCTCAATTTCCTCAAGGCTTAAAAAGGTATAATCTTTTTTAAGTTTAGACTCTCCTTTGTAATATTTTTCAAAAACATAATCAGGTACAGTTAAAGTTGTAGCTCCAGAAATAAAATTACCGCTGGCTCTTATATTTCCATTAACATCCAGCTTTTCTGTAATATTTGTCGTCCCAATTCCTAGTGAACCTGACAAGTAAGAAGAATCTTCACCTGTTAAATAAATTCCCCATTTATTCGTATGTATACCATCATAATCACCTCTAAATAAATAACCATTTGTTGAAGTACCTGCATCATGATCAATATATGAATAGTAACCATAGGAGTTGTTTATGGTACCTCCTGCATCGTCTTGAATAATTCGTGAATAATTTCCATAAGCATTAGAAATTGTACTTGCATCGTTATTGAAAACAAGGTTGTTACTTCCGTAAGCATTTATAACAGTTCCTCCATTATCATTGTTAGCCTGACTAGATGTACCTGTTAAGTTATTTAGCGTATTATTATTATTGTTATTCAAAGCATTGGCCCTGACACCAACTGCACTGTTTACAACTCCAGTACTACCTGAGTTTATGGTGGCTCCTCCATAGATACCTCTTAAGTTATCAATATTTCCTGAGCTCGTTGCTGCATTTTGAGTTTCAGCTAAGCTATATGATCCAAACATATCTGTCATATCTCCAGATGAATTATGAATGGTACGACCAAACAAACTAGAATAGCTATATCCTCTTGTGGTACCAGAAGCTGTTACTCGGCTATTAATTCCTAAAACTGTGTGCCTTTGACCATTGGTTTGAGCACCTACAACGTTATTAGCTGTATAAGTTATTGAAAGTGGTGTATGGCTTCTATTTTGCGTTAGGGTAGCACCAGTTGTATATGTGTTTAACTCTGTTGTAATTTCAGATGTATCACCATCTACTATATTTTCAACATCTAATTTTGCTGATGGAGTGGTCGTCCCTATTCCAATATTTCCTGTCGATAATGTGCTACCTGAACCATCTATATCTGTCCCATATATAATATTTCCTATATTTAACTGATAGCTGTTAGTATTACTTGGAAAGTCGATATTAGAACCAATAATAATATTATTGTCACCAGCAGATAGGTTATCCCCAGCATCTACTCCTATAGCTATATTATTATTCCCGTTAAGTGATGAACGAAGTGCATCTGTACCAACTGAAGTGTTTCCATTTCCACTAATATTATTTGCTAGAGCTCCAGTTCCTAAAGCGACATTTAGTCTACCATTAATATTATCTCCTAACGAAACAACACCAACAGCAGTATTTGAATCTCCGATAGTATTTTGAGATAATGCACTTCTTCCCATTGCTGTATTATCATCACCTGAACTATTACTAGTTAACGTATTATATCCAACCCCGGTATTAAATGATCCTGTTAAATTAGATCTTAATGAGCTTGCTCCAATTGCGGTATTTAAATTACCAGTTGTATTGCTATCTAATGTTAAATTACCAACTGCTGTATTTAATATACCTGAAACATTTCTTAAGGTATTTACTCCAACAGCAACATTACCGCTTGCTATAGCTGTATTATTAGGTATAGCAGTTACTATTCTTTCTCCCTTTTGGTAGTAATGGTAACCTGCATTAATAGCTGAATCTACATCTAAACGAAAAGTAGGAGCATTAGTACCAACCCCCACATTTCCTCCTTCTGCCATGGTAAATCGTATGATTGCTCCTTCTCTGAAGTTTAAATTATTATTATTATTTAACTGAGTATTTATTCCTAAATCCCAAAGTTTGGTTCCTCTTTTGATTCCAAACACAGCTCTATCTGACGCTGTTGAATCCTTAGTCATAACATGAGCTACCACTGTTCCTGTTCCTGAAACCTCTAAATTTTGTAAAGGAGTATTA
>Ga0208830_1000798_pt1 | contig 14982 bp, 13 predicted proteins | sample DeeseametaMP2634_FD_184169 | JGI IMG/M metagenome (GOLD analysis project Ga0208830, IMG submission 184169) | Marine microbial communities from the Deep Atlantic Ocean - MP2634 (SPAdes) | ecosystem: Environmental > Aquatic > Marine > Oceanic | place: Northeast of Antigua and Barbuda, North... | reverse complement strand
CAGTAAAGGTACATCAACCATCGATGCTATGGGCGCGATTAAGATTACCTCTAAGAATTCAATCGAACTCAAGGTCGGTGCAAACAGCATTAAAATTGACCAGAGCGGAATTCAGATCAAAGGCACTATGGTGAAAGCCAAGGCAAGTGCAATGGGCGAAGTATCCGCCGGCGGGATTCTCACCGTGAAAGGCGCACTGACTAAGATCAACTGACTGGTAGCAGTAACATGAGCCAACTGATCAAAATAGAAGCACTGACAGCCGCCGAATTACTGAAAGAATTTGAGCTGACAGAACCTGAAGCTGAAGACGTGGTGATTCCGGACACGGCACCTCAGATCAGCATTGAAAAACTGATGGCCGCAGGATATTACCAAGATGCCATCAAGTTACTCGCCCACGGCCTGCCCAAACGCGAAGCCGTCTGGTGGGCTTGCCTTGCAGCTCGTAAAGCACAGAAGCCAGACGCTGATGAAAACAACATCAATGCCTTACTGGCCACTGAAACCTGGGCCAGAAAGCCAACAGAAGATCACCGCATGCGCTGCAAAGAACTGGGCGAAAAAACTCAGTACAAAACAGCCGCGAGCTGGGCAGCAACGGCTGCCAGCTGGTGCACTGGCAGCATGACTCCAGCCGGTGAGCCAGAAGTGCCACCACCACCGTATCTCTATGCTCACGCAGTTGCTGGCAGCATCGCTCTTGCCGCTGCCAGTATTGACCCAGAAAATCTCGAAGATTGCTACGAACTCTTTCTCGCACAAGGGCTCGACCTCGCCCGCGGCGGAAACGGTATGGTAGAAGGAGCCTGATCATGGGTAAACCCGCTTCACGCATTACTGATATGCACGTCTGTCCGATGTCCTCCGGCCCGGTACCCCACGTTGGTGGCCCGATAGTATCTCCCGGCGCACCGACCGTATTAATTGGCAACTTACCAGCGGCAACCGCAGGAAGTATGTGTGTTTGTGTCGGCCCACCTGATTCGGTAGCAATGGGTAGCACGACCGTTTTACTGAGTAATAAGCCAGCGGCCCGCATGGGGGACTCCACAGCGCACGGAGGAAAGATCGTGCTTGGTTGCCCGACAGTGTTGGTGGGCGGGTGAATGGTCGATTAAGAATATGATCAGACACCTCTCCGCCACCCTATTAATTTCACTCCTTATAACGCCAACGGGACACGCTATGTCTTTATTTGATGCAGGAAAAATATGCACATTTTCACCGGTAAAGGCGAAAGTCACCTTAAACGGGAGTCCGGCGATCGGAGCAACTGTTACACGAACTACCAAGTGGAAAGACCCAATCACTGAATCGACGAATACAGACGGTAACGGTGAATTCACTTTCCCTGCAAACTACGAAAAATCAGTAAAAAAATTTCTGCCCGTCGAGATCGTAATATCCCAACAGATCATTGTTGAATACCAGGGTGAATCCTATGAGATCTGGGCGAATGGGAAAATGAATGCTGAAGAAAATTCCGAACTGGATGGTCGTCCACTGAACCTCAACTGTGAGCTTAGTGACGAACTGCGTACACACAGGACCGCCAGCTCGTTGATTTTGACCAACTGCACCTGGGAAGAAAAATAATTAGAGGAACCGAGTATGAGTACTGGAACTCTGGATGCACGATTCGCCGCCACACTCGCTCAGGACGCTTACCGTCTGAAAGACGATATCACACGTAAAATTGTGTTGTTCGAGCATAAAGACAGGTTTGAAGTTGAAGAGGAGCTCAAAGGAAAAACCGGAGCCTTCATCGTTCTCAAATCCAGTCACATCATGGGTGCATGTGCTTTCGGGATCAAACAGTACGAAAATCAGGCATTCGTTATACTGAAAGGCACGGCTAGTGGCTTCGATGCGTTAACCGATCTTAATGCCGGGATAACACGCTCAAACTCTGGCGGTCAGGTCCATCAGGGGTTCCAGTACACATTTGAGTCTTTTCTGCCGCAGCTGAAGGCGTTTCAGACAGAATTGGCTAAGCGCAACAAAATTCAGGTCGTCCATTGCATAGGACACAGCCTCGGGGGCGCGCTCGCAACCCTTGCTGCCGATTGGCTGAATAGCAATACCTCAGTACCAGTCAAACTGTACACCTTTGGCTCACCGCGTGTAGGCTTTCCATACTTCGCTAGCGATCTGACGAATCGGGTAACCGCGGACAACGTATATCGCGTATACCATAAGACAGATCCAGTCCCTATGGTGCCAACCTGGCCCTTCACCCATGTCCCAGACACGGGAACAGATTACCTTCTCAACTCCGGATTAGCGCTACTGCCCTGGGAATATCACAAGATGGAGAACTATATTAGTTCCGTTTCTGGTGGTAGTACCGCAAGCCTGGAGTGGCCAACCCTGAAAGCCTTGCGTCCGCCAGAGCTGCTGGAAAAGTCAGTTGAGAACTGGCTGAAATCCGATGGTCCGGTATCACTCTGCCTTAACACTGCACGCGTACTGGACGCGGCCTTAATGTGGGTTGTGAAGAAAATCATACATGCGGGAGTCGCAGTACTGGTAGGAGTAGGCACGACAACCTTCACTATTCTCGACCGGCTGGCCTACCTGATGCACAAAGCGTACGACTTCACCAAGGATCTCGGGTATTGGGTGATGCGCCTGATTATCCGTATGGCGCGGGCATTAGGCATAGTCGTGTCAGAAACCGCGACCCTGAGTGTGTCGTTCATTAGGATGATCTTCACCCGACTGCATCACAATGTGTCTGAGCTGGTCAGGAAAGCAGCTCAGGTTGTGAGCTGATAACCAGATAAACATGTAATTTTATTCTCAAGGAACGATATGAATAGCGCGACACTTAACAATGCAGCAAAAAATGCCGGCTTCAGCAAAGGAATACAAAAAGCGGGTAACCAATATGTTTTACTGGATAAGGATACCGATGGCCGCGTGGGGCGTGCCATTTTCATAAAATCTGATCTTATCCGTAAATTCTCCGGATTTGATAGCCAGGCAGATCTTGACGAGGCATTCTCACGAATCAAACAACTTCGTGCTACAGCCGGTGGTATAGATTCCTTTACCAACGTTGCTAATCCAAAAGAACATATGGGCATCATCGGAAGAGCAAAGATAAAGTATAAGATCTTTCAGTATGCAAGCGATGAAGCAAAGGCTCCCGGTGTCTACATCACAGATGTTGATCTTGCTGATTTTTCGAGAGATTCCAAACCTGGGGTTTATGATATTGAGCGGAACGCAGATGGATCGTGGCGATCAGGAACGACCTGCAATCTTGAAGTAAAGAGAAGCTATGCAGCCGTTAATGGACTATGTGAAAATTTAAAACAAGCTTCCGAAAATATCATCCCTCCTATGCTCGTAAATGCTTATTCCAATAAAGATGCGCGCGAAAAAATAAATAACTACTCAATGTTCTATAATCCTCCCTACCTTCAGAAGGGTGCAACAAGGTGGAAAACACCTGCTCAGAAAACGACCACTCTGGAGATTGCATCAGCAAGACTGCAACACGTATTAAAGAAAGCAGCAAAAGAGGAAAAGGAAGTTTCGTGGGTTATCCACGGATCAGGTATCGACGTATTTCATAAAGCGATTTCTGGTATAAAGCAGACGAATTTAAGCAATCATACGGTTATATTCATGGCCCCTACTTCGCCAGTAGCTGATGTTCTACCTGCAATAAGGTCAACAAATATTCAGTTGCATAGCAATGTTATGAAAATTCACCCTCATGACCAGAAGAGCCGTGAAACTCAACTTATGTCTGGCGACAGCCTGAAACAGCAACTAGAGGCTATGGGTCATAGAGACGAGGGTATACTGCTTCACAGAGAAAGACGCCAGGACTTAGTGAACATGGCATCGAGTGTATCCGGTGTAGCAACAATGGGAATTGGCGGAGTCGCGTTAACTTTACCCGCCACAGGTTTTGGGATCGCAGCATTGGCTATTGGCGGCATACTATCAATGCATAAAGGGATCCAGACTGCTCATATGGCACGTAACATCAGTGCTAACGGGCTCACGAACGAGGCTTTCAACCCTCATCTCAATCCCCACATGACAGTAGCAGAGCTCAACCTGACCGCCGAGAAAGCCTCAGGTAGCCTCGCCAAGACCTTTTACGATGTCATAAAGATGAAGCTGAAGAGTTAATAATGAATATCCTGAAAAGCCTCTTTGGCTCGGACTCAGACCTTTCCCGCCCGGACATTAAACGATTCAGGGATGTTGTGGTCGACCTGTCTTCGAACATTCTGGCAATGCCTGACGTAAAACATACTGCGATGTATCCGATATCAGCATTCCCTGAAGATTCTGATATTTACAATTTAAGAAATTTCTATGAATCAGAAGGAAACGTGTATGCATTGCGCATATACGAACGAGGGTGGTCTCATAAGGGATACAGAGCAAGTTCTATTGGCAGTACTGTACTAACAATCACATTAATGCACTTCCCTGAGCAATTTCATCCCGAACTGAATTTTTTCGATCAGTCCGATCTTGAGATTTCAATACTTAAGCTTTGCAATGAGTTCTGGGCTTGCAACAATACGGGAGCCAAGCTAGGTAGTCTGGGATCTGCGGATCACGTATATCCGGTCAAAAGTGAAGATTTTCAATATAAAGAATTCAACTCTACGCGTTGGTTGGTGGCAAAATCTGAGTACCATCATGAAGAGCCTGAATACCTCTTTGTCGCGCCCGTCAGTAAAAATCACTACTTACTTGTCGACTTCAGCTTGCAGCGCCACTCTGGCTATAAGTACTACAGCCCCGAGCATAATCTTGAAGAAGTTACCCACCAGACCATGAATGACTTTATGGATCGTTGTGTACTCCGCCTCTCACAGAAGTCGCTACGAGATAAGGCAGAAGCAGAGGTATAACGAGTGACAGGGAATCTGGGCCTCTATACAAGAAGCTTATTCAAAGTAAGTGAACGAGACAAAGAACTCTTCGAAATCTACTTGTTAAAAACAAAACTGAGTTTCTATTGCCCCAAAGGCAATGCCCCCTTAAAGGCTGATCTACACGGATACACTCATATAGATGAGCGACCGTATATTAATCCTTTAAGCGCTATTGACTATAGCCCCGATCCTGAAGATGGAGATCCTCTTTATTTCAGTCAGACCTTTTTAAGGCGTGCTTGTTACCTTCTTCCTGAAGGTTGGTTACGGAAACCCGCAGCGGAACTGGTTTTCAGTGCATCAGCGTTGACCAGAAACCTCAGGGACTGTCCCCCTCAACACTTGATGGTGCCCGAGAATACAAAGGCTTGGGTAATCAACCAATGTCGAGAGTCAACGTCTACTTTAGCAAAAGTTGCAATTACTGAAATCGATGGCATGTACCGGATAGATTTCGAAGATACAGACGATGAAGTCACTCCGGTCATCGATCCACACGTACATGTTATCGATGTTGGCGGCCGACCTATATATGCACACAATCCGTCACCCGATCGCTTGCTCTTCTACATTGCCGCATCAGAAGATACGATGATCTCGTTTAACTTTCTTATCAAACTTGTAAGGCAGGCCTCCGAGGCTAAGAAAGAAGATATTATCCGATCTGCATCTATGGAAGCGAATGCGATTATCAATTCAATCAGGCTCGATATTAACCATCGTAGTCCAATGGGCATATCCACTTAGAACTATTGACATGTAGCAGTAAAATTTTCAGCGATGTTGTGAGTAGTATGGTTGATACCATCGTAGGTTTTATCTGGGTATGCGTTACCCCTCCAATTGGCGCAGCCGTCGTCACAAATGGTATTTCAGGCGGTTTAGCTGTAACTTTACTTTCTGCGGCTGCAATAGCAACCAAAGCTCCCAATATTGCTATAAACTCGGTACCTTCATTAAATGAGGGCTTCCATACAAAAGACCAGCCATACATAGAAGCTGGCAAGAAGATTCATAAGCTTATATCGTGAACAAGATGACCATGAAATCATTACGAGGTCCCAAGTGGAAAGATCTAAATAATTTCACAAAGTACTTTGAACTCGGAAACATATCGTTTCAGGCTCCGAAGTCGAATCCGCCCTTTCCTGATAGAGGTTGGGAAATGGAGCCAGATACTATTCCCCATAATTTTGATTTAGTTTATAGCCAAGATATACAGCAACGCGGCGATGTTTCTGCACTGATCATCCACTCAAGTTCATGGAAGTACACGACTACTGGTTTACTTAGATCTTATCAAGGCCACGTAAATATGTTTGTGGAACTCGTTAAGTGTAATGATCTTCCAGTGAATGAGAGCATCTATACCAAGGATGTTTTTGAAAGAGTAATTAATAGCGAAATATGCAACTCATTTCTCGGAAATAAGCACCCAAAGCCCAACGTCGATTCATTTCAGATAAATTCTGACGAATGGCCGAGTTATCTATGTCCACTGAATTGTAAAACAATAAGAGTCAATAGCCGAAACTGGCTATACTATGATTCTCAGCCTCTGGTTGACGGTCCTACAAATGTAATAATTAGCACCCCAATAGGTCACGACACTTACATTGAGGTTTCATTCACTATCGTAAGGTCGACACCAAAGTCTTCAAACGCATACACAACCGAATCCATAGTCGATATCTCAGAGTTTTCGAAGTTGGTTAAAAATATAATCAAATCGATAAAAGTTAGCGTAAATAACGATCATAAATACGATCTGCCAACACTAAGTCCAAAACCAGAAGATCTGAAATTGGCACCTGAGGTTTTAATGGCCTGGAGTGGCAGAGGCGTTAGCAACAAAAGAGATGACCTTAAAAACTCGAACATTGAAATTTATGAAAATTTCGTTGGCAAGCGCGCATCGACTCCAGTCATATGACACCATAAGTTTCAAAAAAGTGCAGATTCGCACTTGAACTTAGCAGGAAGATTTCCAAGGTACTATCATGATTTTTGGAAGTGAAAAAAATCCAAAGGGGCCTGACTGGTCAAAGGCACAAATCGTCGTCAAAGATCTGTCAATAGCGACTCTAAAATTTAAAGTACCACCATCCTCCCCACCATTTCCAGACCGGAATTGGGCTTGCGAAGATGATCACTTTCCGCTGCCAGATTTCAACCTGATTGCTCAGAAATATCTTGAGGAATACGAAAATAGACATAGCACAATAATCTATTCAAATTCCTGGAAATATCGAGGGCTTCCTGTTCTACAGGGATATTGTGGGGGTATTCGGTTTTTCATAACAGCCAGCCGATTGATAAATCCAGCCATTAACTGCACCCTATACTCGCCAGAAGAGATGGCCAATGCCATCATAAAAGAGCATGATTCTTCATTTATTTCAAAACACCATAAGGCCCGATTCGACGACCCGTATGACCTGACTGACATAAAATGGCCTAATTATCTCGCCCCAATAAATAGCCAATGGGTGGATAAGGGTAATACCCGATGGTTATATTGTGAAGCTCAGCCATTAGTAAATGGCAAAACTATTATCACATTCTATACACCTCTTTCTCATGATGTGTACATATCATTTCAATTTCTGATCTCTCGTTCCGCAATAAATGCCGGAAATCCCTATCGGATCGAGGATAGAGTGCCTCTTACTAACTTCACCTCCCTGATCGATAAAATTATGGACTCCGTAGAATTAGATCTTCCTCCAGAAGCTAGTGAGTTAAAGACCTGGAACAGCAAAGATTCCTCAGACATGCCCGTTATTGAAGCCTCTCCAGACTACATCGAGCTGGCAAAGCACGTCCTTTATATGTGGAGTGCTCGAGAATATACCGACACAAAAAGCCCTATAAAGTCAGATCATAGAGCCGATAAGGGTGACGTTTCGAGTTTCATTGAATCGAAGATAAATCCTCGCCCGCTACCTGGAAGCATACCAAGAGGAAATATAATCTACCGTTACTTCGACGCAAATCAGAGCGGTGAAAAAGATACGAATTCGACAAGCCCTCTACTACCGGTTGAATAGTTCATAGAATATATTCCGCTATAAACAGCAGTCATAATCCGAAATCAATCATCCTCATAAAGTTAATCTCAAGATATACATTGACCAATACAAAAAAAACGGGGCTTTTGCCCCGTTTCAATTCCTACCAGATAATCAACTCACCTGGTAAGTGAAGTCACCGTCTTCGGTGGCTCCGATGTGCACTTTCGTGACTTCTTCACCTTCAGCCATCTTAGCCAGACACTCAGATGCCAGTGCTGGCAACACAGTACGGTTAAGAATGGTTTCGATGTTACGTGCTCCGGTATCTGATTCCTGACAACGAGCCACGATGTTGATAAGCACGTCTTCGTCGTAGCTGAACTCTGCTCCGTATTTCTCGGTCAGGCGCTTTTCAATACGACGCATGTTGATCGCTGCGATCTTCATCAGGTTCTCATCATCCAGCGGATAGTAGGCGATGGTGTTCGCACGGCCCATGAATGCTGGTTTGAAGTGTTGGAGCAGATACGGACGGATATTGTCGAGCAGTACTTCAGGCTCTGGTTTCTCTTCCACCTGGTTGAAGATGGCGCGGATGGCGTCTTCACCGGCGTTCGAGGTCATGATGATGATGGTGTTTTTGAAGTCGATATCGCGACCTTCACCATCTTTGATCGTGCCTTTATCGAACAGGTTGTAGAAGATGTCCTGCACCCCTGGGTGTGCTTTCTCCATCTCGTCCAGCAGGATCACGGAATAAGGTTTACGACGAGCAGCTTCAGTCAGTACGCCACCTTCACCGTAGCCGACATAGCCCGGAGGCGAGCCGAGCAGCATGGAGACTTTGTGCTCTTCCTTAAACTCAGACATGTTGATGGTTGTGATGTTCTGCTCACCACCAAATAACTCATCAGCCACCGCCAGTGCAGTTTCGGTTTTACCCACGCCCGAGGTACCACAGAACAGGAAGACACCCATCGGCTTGCGTGGATCCGTCAGGCCTGCACGGGAAGTACGGATGACCTGTGCCACGGCTTCAAGCGCATGTGGCTGCCCGATCACGCGTTGACCCAGACGATCGGCCAGTGTCTGCACGGCACTGATCTGATCACTCATCATTTTGCCTACCGGAATACCCGTCCAGTTTGCGATGACTTCCGCAATGGCCTGCTCATCAACGTTAGCCTGCATCAGTGGGCTTTCCCCCTGAATGCCAGCCAGTTCAGCAGTCAGAGCCTTCAGGTTAGCTTTCAGTGCATCACTGTCTGCTTCAGACAATTTGTCGCCCTCTGCGGCCAGGAAGTTCTGATCAATCTTATCGCGGCATTCGCGAATCTGGCTGATCAGTGCACTCTCTTTTTCGTACTGTTCTTTCAGCGTGGTAAGCAGTGTTTCTGCTTCCTGTTTCTCAGCGTACAGTGCCTCCAGACGCTCGGTATGCTCGCCGGTAGCGGCAGCCTCCCGCTCAAGCTTTCCAATAGTGGTGTCAGCACGTTGAATACGACGTTGAGCGTCTTCGATGGCACCCGGTGTGGATGACTGACTCAATGCCACACGAGCACAGGCAGTATCAAGCAGGCTGACAGATTTATCTGGCAACTGACGGCCTGGAATATATCGGTGAGACAGTTTTACAGAGGCAACGATAGCTTCATCAAGAATGCGTACTTTGTGGTGTTTCTGCAGCGATTCTGCAATACCACGCATCATGTCGATGGCTTTGTCTTCCGAAGGCTCTTCCACCTTCACCACCTGGAAACGACGGGTCAGAGCAGGGTCACGTTCAAAGTATTTTTTATATTCGGCCCAGGTAGTCGCTGCAATAGTACGTAGCTCGCCGCGGGCCAGAGCAGGCTTCAGGAGATTGGCGGCATCGCCCTGACCTTCTTTACCACCGGCACCGATCATAGTGTGCGCTTCGTCGATAAACAGGATGATTGGCGTTACAGAGGCACGTACCTCTTCAATGACCGACTTAAGACGATTTTCGAATTCGCCTTTGACGCTCGCACCAGCCTGAAGAAGACCAAGGTCGAGAGTACGAACCGCGACGCCTTTCAGAGGGTCAGGTACATCGCCCTGAGCGATACGCAGAGCAAAGCCTTCAACGACTGCGGTTTTACCCACGCCGGCTTCACCGGTCATGATCGGGTTATTCTGACGGCGGCGGGTAAGAATATCGATACACTGACGGATCTCTTCGTCACGCCCCAGTACCGGGTCAATCTGCCCATTCTGAGCACGCTCAGTGAGGTTGACGGTGTACTTATCCAGTGCTGGTGTTTTCGAGGCTGTTACCGGGCCATTGCCTGCAACCTCGGCACCTGACTCATCCCCACGGATCAGAGAGTCGGTTTCGCCTGTGGTGCCGAAAATAGCACGTGCCGTTTCACGGATAGACTCCGGCGCGATGCTCTTTAATTCCGGGCAGCTTTCAAGTAACTGACGGCGGGTGCTGTCTTCCAGCAACAGAGCCGCAAGCAAGTGTCCGGAGCTGACCACTGGCTGGCCGTAATCGACAGAAGCAAGCATCCAGGCATTCTTAGCCGCTTCTACAATGGTTGGCGCCAGTGCCGCTGGACGGCTGCTGCCAGAACGGAAACGGGCAATAGTATTCGCCAGTTGCTTGGCAACATTGCCCGGGTTCACATCATGCTTTTCTAACAGAGTGACAAAGTCGGTATCAGAGATATCCAGCAGCTTGAGCAGCCAGTGTTCCAGTTCGACATTGTACTGGCTGTGAGCAAGACAAAGCCCGGCTGCACCTTCCAGCGAATCACGCATGTAGGGCGACATTTTGTCGACCAGTGATTTCAGATTGATGTTAATCATTGGGAAGTTTCCTTTTCAATCGCTGATACTTTTCAGTCCGGCGTACCGGAATTTAATGTGCTAACGGCAATGCATCGTCAGGCACAGGAACATGTTGCGAAAGTCGTACTGACAGTTCATCACCGTCAATCAACTCCGGATTCATATAGGTATTCCAACCGAGCAACGGCTCTGATTTCGTCGGATCAAAAATATTGTCCATCGAAAAATACTTATCACAAAGACGGATTTCCAGATCGAAATCCTGCTCTGCTCCCGCACTCATGCGGATAAATGCCTTCAGTTCTTCCAGCATTTTCGATCCGGGTGCCAGGGCCCGGAATTCTTCCTCAGAATGAGGAATAGCAATCACGGTAAATTTGCTCTGCGCCTGATAACAGCGAGAACCCATTACCGTGTTAACACCCAGGCAGTTATTCACGCCGTGAGGATGATCTTCATCTGGCATCCGGCAACGTGCATCTTCAGGCAGGTCATACCAGGAGCCATTAAACTGTTCTATTTCGATCTCAAGGCCGAACATACCCGCAATACTGCTGCGCAGTGATTCTGCAGAACAGATGGTGCGGCCGAAATGGCCTGCAAACTGCGCAACCGGTTCATCCGGCATATTGCTGCGATAACGTAACTCAGGAAAACCCAATCCAGATAACGAAAGCAACGCATCGGTAAATAAATCTTTCTTTTCGCTGTCAGCCCGCTGGGCCCGCTCATACTCGGGCGCCATCTGATACTTGTGCCATGCTTCATAAAACATGGAAATTGTGCGGTGATTAAACAGATCCAGATAGTCTTTCAACGCCCGGTTTTTCTGACGTAACTCGGCGATAACGACTTCGCTGAGATAGAAAGGCATTACCCCCTGACTACCTGACAGTCCCATCATGGCGACTTCCATCTGCCATTGCAGCGCCGGATTTTCTTCCGAGTCGTGACTGTGAATACGCTTCTGAGACACCTTAGTCACGTCTGAGCCGTTAAAGGCCAGACTGGTACGCGCAGTGAAGTGCACCGACTCCTGATCGGGGCGCGCCAGACCTGCGAGACGACCATCTGCGACCACCTCATCACTGTCCGGATACAGGGTCGCAGCCGTTTCTAACAACCTGACCGCCTGAAAGAAATCGAAACGTTGCGGCTCAGACTGTAACTGATCGATCAGATTAAGGCTTTTTCGCCGGCGCGCGGTGGCCATCGCTTAAACTCCCCATCTTTTCCGCTCAGGCGGACAATCAGTTTGGTAAATGAATTTATCGACCCGTACAGACCGAAAAAACGTTCCATGACGCTGGCAAATATCAGAGGGCTGGTGCCCGCCAACATCACCGGATCCAGCACCAGTTCAATCTGTGTACCACGACACAGCGATACCATCCCATCCACAGAAATAGGCGCCGTCACCGGCTTGGTATGAATTTCCATCACCGCATCAATCATATTGCGAGTGCTGGCCGAATCGCGAAAATCGTAAAGACGCAGAATTTCTTTCAGAGCCTCAACAGAGCCACCGCCCTGACTGAGCGACAGATGGTTAAGGTTAAGATGCGATATCAGGCGCCAGTAACCCCGCTCCCGCAGAGGTGGGCGTATGGTTGCCGTAGGGACCACCGCACAGGAAATACGTTCTGTCGGATATTCATCATCCACGACCTGAAAATACGGCCGCCCCTGCCCGGTTGGAAGTTTTCTGGGTAAATTCCGGTTCGTACACAGCAGGTCCATTTCCAGAGTCTGATTACTGATCTGATACGGGCTGAATGACATATCCACCAGGCTCACATCAACTTCTGATGCCAGCTCGTTTCTGTGATCACCTTCCATGACTTCGCGACGGTGTGTGAGCCAGAACGCCGGACGCTTCTCGCTATTCCGGCTGTGATTCATGCCATAGAAAGGTCGGTAGGTTGTGTACTTACCATCGTTGTCGGTAGCACCTACCTGGGTGATGCTGTAGACCTCAAGGCCTTCACGTCGCCGTGAATCCGGAACCACTGGATATCGGGACTCTGTATGGGTCAGCGCCACCGGGTCTGCTGTTGTCTCAAAAATATTCACCGCCGGCGTACAACCGAGCGCAAACATTCCGGCGTTCACCTGATGCTCAAGTTCGGCATCGCTTTCACGCAGGTACAGGTACACATTAACTGTGTTCGAATAGGAGTCATTCAGCGCGACATCCAGTTGAGTCAGATCGATAAACTGGAATTTTTCCTGGAACGCGAAGAACTCTGTCAGCAGGCGATAGCCCATAAATGCCGTCGGCGGGTATGGCAGAATACCTTCATCAATGCCAAAACCAACCTGCTCAAGACAATCTGAGTTCAGGAATACCGGGCTGACGTCACTCTCACCGTTTGCCACCACGACTTTAAAGCACTTGGTCAGTATCAGATCATAGAGCGGATGAACGTGCTGAGCCTGCCCTTTCAGGAACAAACGTATTTTAGAGAGATCCATCTCACTGGCGTTCAGATCGTCACTCAGGGTGCGGAATGAAATTTTAAGCACCGCTGCAGCGCCCTGGATATCAAAGCTGCCTGGCGCGACAAACGGGCGGGGCATCAACTGCGCACTGTCGACTCTGAGCGGTAACAGCTCAACCGGATACGACGTAGTAAACCGGCATTCCTGATCACCCGCATCGGTATCAATCTGAATACCCGAAGGAATGTCCACCGGCCCGTCGAGATCGTCAAGCGGAGAAAACTGAACCACAGACATGGAAGGAATCGGACGCAGATAATGTGGATACAAGGTCTCCAGCATGGCATCCGTCAGTTCCGGAAAATCATCGCTCAGTTTCTGCTGAATGCGCGCATTCAGAAAGGCAAAACCCGAGAGCAGACGAGCAACCAACGGATCATCAACAGAATCACTACCCAGCTTCAGGCTTTCAGCAACTGAGGGGTGCTGACGGGCAAAATCGCTGGCGGACTGTTTGATAAACGCCAGTTCTTTTTCGTAATGATAAAGAAGCCTGTCACTCATAATCAGAAAATCTCCGAAACATTGACCGTCTGATTTACGGGATTCAATGCAGATTCAAAAATAATTAATTCCTGTAGTGGGTTCACATTCAGTGAAGCCTCAACCCGGAACCGGATTGTTGGATCTTCGTTATCCAGCTTGGTATCCGTTTTCACCTTTACCGAACGGATACGAGGTTCAAATCTAAGCACCGCCTTTTCAATACGGCGACAGAAATCATTACGACTGTCGAAGGAGGTCATATTGATTGTCGACAGATCCGGCAGGCCATAATTGAGAACCGAGTCGTCCAGGTGCTCGTAAGCTTCCGGCGGTGAAATACAGCAATAACGTGTATTAAACAAATGCTCCAGATCGCGGCGGATACTCTCTCGTAAACAGCGCACAATATGATGACTCTGGCGAAAATCGGTCGACTTATTCTGATCCAGAAAACGATCAAGCAAGGGAGGAATAAGCGGCTTTTCTTTACGCTCTGGCATCTTACACCTTCCCTATATCTATCTGGCTGAGCGACGTTGTCAGCTTGAGTTCGGAGACCAGGTGGTCGACCGAATAATGAGTCTTAAGATGTACCAGACTTGAATAATACCCAGGCTTCCCTGGCTCTTCGTCTACCACGACACGCGCTTCACGCAGCGGGTACCGTGCCATCATTTCCCAGGACAGATCATCACGCCCGGTAGTGTACTGATCCAACCAGTTCTGCAGGTAGCGCTCGCAGGATTCGGCGGTGGTATACGACCCGATTTTGTCCCGCACAATCACTTTGATGTACTGAGCAACGCGGGAGCCGCAGAGAATCTGCTGCAACATCGAGCTGATACGGGCATTAGCAGTCGCAGACTTGCTGCTGTAAACCTTGGGTATCTGCACAGACGGGCAGTTATTAAAGACCGCATAGGGTGTCTGAAAACAGTGACACAAAGCCATCAGCCCGTAATCACTCAGCTCTCGTTCAAGTTGATCGGTAATCGTGACTGAGGTCGACATTTTCACCATCGCCCGCGAAGAATCGGTGCGGTACGCCGGTGTCGGAAACTGTGTCACTAAACCGCCACCGTAGTGATCACGGGGCACACCGCGAATATGACTGAACCAGCCCACTTCTGAAAACTCTCGGATAAGCACGGTGCCAAGGGCGAAACAGGCGTTGCCCCATAGATAACGACTGTTATCACGGCCACCAACCTGCTCTATAAAGCGTAAGCCTGAACGAGACCGGCGGTTTT
>Ga0208830_1000796_pt1 | contig 15006 bp, 22 predicted proteins | sample DeeseametaMP2634_FD_184169 | JGI IMG/M metagenome (GOLD analysis project Ga0208830, IMG submission 184169) | Marine microbial communities from the Deep Atlantic Ocean - MP2634 (SPAdes) | ecosystem: Environmental > Aquatic > Marine > Oceanic | place: Northeast of Antigua and Barbuda, North... | reverse complement strand
GTGGCAGTTCGCCATCCCCCTGGGAATCAGAGGGGTCATAAGCAGACGCTTCGATGGGTTGTCAGACGAGTGCAATCAGGCGCTGACGGTCGCCGTCGGTGATCGGCAGGGAGTTCGACTTCGATCTGCTTGCCCGAATGACTGACAACTCGGACGATGACCTGTCGGACATTGTGGACGAGGCCGTAATTGCCCACGTGATCGAGGACATGACTGGGGCGGTTGAGCTATACCGGTTCACTCACGCGCTGATCCAGCAGACGTTTTATGAAAAGCAGACATCGAGTCGCAGGGCAAGATTGCCACCACGTATAGGCGAAACGCTGGAGGACATTTACCGCGACGGCCTCGAAGCGCGCGCATCCGAGCTTGTCGGTCATTTCTCCAGATCGTCGAGACGCTAGGACTCTGAAAAGGCGTTGCGAAAGGGGAGGCTGGCGGCGAATCAAACCGCTTCAGTGTACGCCTATGATGAGGCGGTAAACTATCTGGAACAGTGGATAATCGTCCAGAAAACCCTCGATCCCCACGATGATGAGACGAGGTGCGACCCGCTCATCGCGCTGGGCGAGGCGTTAATCGATGGCGCTGAATCTCGGCGGGCGTTCGCGGATATTGCTCCCGAAGCGTTCACGCTGGCTGAAGCGCGGAATGACAGTGACCGGGCGTTTCGGTGTTGCCGCAAAGCAATTAATGGGATCATTTCATTCGGAGCATTCAACGGTTTATCGATGCCAGAGTTTCGTGAGTGGGCTGAACGCGCAGATAGGCACGCTGAACCAGAGACGACTGATCGCATCGAAGCCGACCTTGCGATGGCTGGCACGAAATTTGTTAGCCGTGACTACCCGGAAACTTGGCGCCTGTTGAATCGGGCTTTGCGACTGGCGCGCCAGTTGGATGAACCCGAATACCTTGTGAGGTGTAACTTTACGTTCATGGGTTGGACGTGGCCTCCTCATTATCAGCAAGAAATATGGAACATTGCGAGAGAGGGCGCGGACTCGCCGATTAATCTGTTCTGACGTCGAGGTTGCCCTGATTCATCGAAATCAGGACGCCGTTGGTTTGTCGGGGATGTTCGTTACTGCCATTTCACAGACAAGCACAATGCGCTGATATTCACAATTCGTAATATATTACCATTCGCCCAACCCGCCCGATTTTCGTTCTCTCTTTCGAAATGGGAAATTCGTCCAATGGCACGCCTCCTCGAACGCGGCACAATACAGACATCGAACGCAAAAGAACAAAAACAATCGAGGAGACGTTCAAATGGCAACGAAAGCAATCAACGCAGACGTCGGTTCAGAATTCAAAGAGAACAAGGGATCAGCCTGGAGGCCGTTCATAGATCTTTTAACATCAGTCGGAGAAGTGGTCGAGATGTACTTCGGCGCGCCTGGTTCCATCACCTCGATGAAAGCAGACCACAGGACGAACTTGACAGCACGAGGCAAGACCGACGGTGACGCTGACTTGATGGGCCTTCGCTAGAGATATGCAACACAATAATAACCGGCCGCTGGAAGCATTCCAGCGGCCGGTTATCTTTTCCGGTATATTCGGGTTTGCTCAGAGAGCCCAGGTTTTCACAAAGTGTTCTGAGACCAATATATACGACTGTCCTGGTTTTTGACCGCTTATCAGCGTCATGATAAAATTCGACTGAGACGCGACCCCGAAACAGGCGCCGTCCGAAGTGGATGGCGCAGTTTGAGTGGTCATATCCATCGTTGAGGATCGTGCGGCGATGGCGTCGAAAGCGCAAGCCTAACGCCCCTCAGATCACAGGAGTTGCGATATGTCAGGTCATTCAAAATGGTCAACAATCAAGCATGCCAAGGCGACGACGGACGCCCGTCGAGGCAAACTCTTTACCAAGCTGGCTAAAGAGGTCATCATCGCCGCTCGCCAGGGTGGCGGAGATGCCGATACCAACTTCCGCCTACGCATGGCGGTTCAGCGGGCCAGAGATGCCAACATGCCTAATGATAACGTCGAGAGGGCTATCAAGCGTGGAACAGGTGAGACGGACGACGGCAATCAGATGCTCGAAGTCCTCTATGAGGGTTACGGCCCGGGGGGCGTCGGCATCTTGTTAGAGACACTAACCGACAATCGAAATCGGACCGTGTCCGATGTTCGCTCGACACTCACCAAGGCCGGAGGCAACCTGGCGGAGAACGGGGCTGTGTCATGGCAGTTCGAGCAGAAAGGCGTCATCATGGTGGATGCTGAGGAGGAGCAGGCCGAAGAGCTTGCGCTTCTGGCAATTGACGAGGGCGCCGATGATTTCGAGACCTTCGATTCCACCCTCCAGATATACTCCACCCCCAACACACTGGAGGCCATCCGCGCCACGCTGGAGCAGAACGAAGCCAAGATAAGCACATCCGAAATCTCGATGGTGCCCAGCCACACTATCGCACTCGACGACAAGGCAGCCATCAAGACCCTTAAGCTTTTGGATTTGCTAGAAGACCTGGATGATGTTCAGAAAGTCTATTCCAACGCTGACTTCTCAGACGAAGCCCTTGAGCAGTACAGCGAAGAGTCAGAATGATGACTCACCGTTAATGCGTTACGATGGCCGAATTACGCAGGAAACGTAATTCATTCCCATGACAAAATAGTATCATCAAAGGGCAGGTTACAGACCTGATCTAACGCTACACATCTAAGGAGCCTTGCTCTCCATAATGCTAGTCCTTGGTGTTGACCCAGGCACGTACAAGACAGGGATTGGTTTCGTGTCGTCAACTAACGGCGACATGACGATGACACACTCCGATGTCCTGAGCCCGCCCAGGTCCGCGTCGCTGCCTGATCGGTTGGCATGGATCCACGACCGAATGATCCAGATCATCGACGAGATTAAACCCACGGTGGTGGCGATTGAACGACCCTTTGTGTCTCGCAACGTTAAGGCAGCGATGGCAGTTGGGCAGGCTCAGGCGGTCGCGATGATCGCAGCATCCCATTGCAGCATACCAGTCGTGAACTACTCGCCCCGCGAAGTAAAGAAGGCGGTCACAGACCACGGGGGAAGCTCCAAAGAGCAGGTTCAGGGCATGGTGGGCGTGCTGCTAGGAATATCAGAGCCGCTGGAACCATCAGACAGGGCCGACGCTCTGGCCGTCGCCATCTGCCACATCAACAACTCCCTAATGGTCGATGTGGAGATGCGGGAGTGAGTTCGCTGACAGCTATCAGCCGTCAGCTATCGGCCTTTGGCATTGTCGAAGCAGCGGGACTCGTCGGGATTGGGCGATGATTTGGTGTATGCTTAAACCCGTCTGTATTCAATCAATTGAATCGTAAAATCCGCCATTCGGGCCGGTTGACTGACGGCTGAAAGCTGATTGCTAACAAATGGTTTCTTCTTTGATCTCATCGGTATCAGGCGTTATTGAGGGCGTGGGCCCTGACTGGGCGGACGTGTCCCTCGGAACTATCACTCTGCGAGTCAACGTTCCTGGCACGACTATAGACAGCATGGGAACGGTGGGTGACCAAGTCAGGCTGCACACTTCGCTCCAGGTGCGAGAGGATAGCCTCACCCTGTTTGGATTCCTCACTCAGGAGGAGCGGCTCACTTTCGACACTCTGCTGGGAATCAGCGGCATCGGCCCCCGATTGGCGCTGGCCGTTTTGTCTCGATTCACCCCCGGGTCGCTGGCGGCGGCGGTGGATGCAGGAGACACGAAGGCGTTCTCGGCCGTTCCCGGAGTCGGGAACCGCACCGCCAGCCGAATAATTCTGGAGCTCAAGGGCAAGCTGGATCTGGATTGGGGAGACACACCCGCAGTGTCCGGAGACACCGACGCTGTGGACGCGCTAGTCGCTCTCGGATACTCAGACCCCGAGGCTCGCAGTGCGCTGTCGTCCATAACTCGCGATGGCTCCCAGACAACCGAGGACAAGATTCGTCTTGCCCTCTCGGCTCTTGCGGGCACATAGGCTTTTGAATTTTCCTGTGCTGCTCATTCTTGTCTTGTAATGACCGTTCTCAATGACTGAATACAAAAATACTCCCTACGACGCGTGGGCGGACGTTTACGATGCCGTGTACTCCTACGTCAGAGACGACATACCCTTCTACCTGGGCGAGGCTCTGAGCGTCGGTGGGCCGGTTCTGGAGTTGGGATGCGGCACTGGCAGAGTGGCAATCCCCATCGCTCAGACGGGTGTTGACGTGGTGGGGGTCGATAGCTCTCAGGCGATGTTGGATCAGGCGGAGCTCAAAGCCGACAGGCTAGGGGCAGGAGCCGGGGCGCTGGAACTGGTCAACGCCGACATGCGGGACTTCTCGCTGGACATCACCTTCGATCTCGCTATCATCCCGTTTAGAGGTTTCCTGGCCCTGCTGACCGTTGAGGACCAACGCCGAGCGCTGTTGAACATTCGCAAGCATCTGAACATCGGCGGGAGGCTGGTGTTCAACATCTTCGTGCCGGACATTCAGATGTTGTTGCAGGTGGGCGACACCCCGTACCATCTGCGGGACGTGACCGACCCCGACACCGGCGCTGCCTATGTCCTCTGGCAGCAGTCGAGCTACGATCTCCACGATCAGATAGTCGACGTTCGTGTCTCAGTCGAGGAATTGGACGATCAGCGCGCTGTCGTCAAAAAATTCTATCGGGACTTCCAGCTACGCTACGCCTTCCGATGGGAGGTATATCACCTGCTGGTGTCGTGCGGATTCGAGGTCGTGGACCTCTACGGCGATTTTGACCGTACACCCTTCGATGAGACTTCCGGCGAGATGGTATGGGTAGCGCGGGTTCCGTAATTCGAGTCGAAAATGAGTGACATCAGCAACCTGCTTCTGACTGGCGCATCCGGCGTTGGCAAGTCCACTCTGTTGCGAGAGGTGGGCATGAGCCTGGAAGGAGCGAAGGTCAGAGGGTTCTAAGCAGACGTTCTTTGGGACGGTAAGGGCGCCAGGGCTGGCGACTTGACGCCTTCGACGGCAGTGACGGCGGTGTTTTGATCCATAGAGACATTCAACTGAGCGGAAAATGGGCGGTTAAGGCGTGGACTTGGGTCTTATGGAACGCCTGGTTCAGAGTCAGATGGTTGTGAATGGGGTCGCTGACACATACCTGATCGATGAGGTCGGAATTGTGGCCCGTGGTCTCAAAACTTCACAACAGCGATGGATAAATTGCTCGTCTCTGAAATTCCGGTAGTCGCCATCATCCGTGCTCAGGGAGGCGGTTACGTCGACGAAGTGAAGTCCCGCGACGATGTCGAATTGTGGGAGATAACGCTGGAGAATCGTGATATAATATCAGCACATGTGTTCTCGTATGTTGCATCTCATCTTTGACTTTGTCCGCAGCCTGATTGCTGAAAACCTGCCACACTCAACGTCGCCATTATCCCCCCAGGCCGATGTACAATGTTTAGGCATTAAGAGGTGAAATGTGCCTGAGTTTCAGATAGTTTCCGATTTCAAACCGACCGGCGACCAACCCCAGGCGATTGACCGACTGGTGGAGAACGTCGATCACGGTCTCGTTCATCAGACTTTGATGGGTGTGACTGGGAGCGGCAAGACGTTCACGATGGCTAATGTTGTCGAGAAGGTCCAGCGTCCGACGCTAGTGATCGCTCACAATAAGACGCTGGCCGCCCAGCTAGCCACTGAGTTCAAGGAGTTCTTCCCGAACAACGCAGTGGAGTACTTCGTCAGCTACTACGACTACTACCAGCCGGAAGCGTACATCCCTCGCACCGATCTATACATCGAAAAGGACGCCGACGTCAACGAGGAGTTGGACAAGCTCCGGCACGCGGCCACTCGCGCCCTGCTGACCCGGCGCGACGTGCTTATCGTCGCCTCGGTCTCCTGCATATTCGGCCTCGGATCTCCGGAAGAGTATCAGAGTTTCATGGCCTACATTCGTAAGGGAGAGACCCGAAGCCCCGCGAAGTTGGCCCGTCAACTGATCGACATGCAGTACGAGCGTAACGACTTCGATCTGGCCCGTGGCCGTTTCCGTATCCGAGGAGACACCATGGAGATTCTGCCTGCCTATGAGGAAGTCGGTATCCGCATCGAGTTCTGGGGCGACGAGGTGGAGCGCATCGTCCAGCTTGACCCGCTGACCGGCGAAATGCTGGCTGAGCGCGACGATATTGAGATTTACCCGGCCAAGCACTTCGTGACATCCCAGGAGAAATTGCTTGACGCTATGGGTCGCATCGAGACCGAGTTGGCGGAACAACTGGTAACACTTAACGGCCAGGGCAAGCTGCTCGAAGCCCAGCGGCTGGAGTCCCGCACGAACTACGATCTGGAGATGATGCGCGAAACCGGATACTGCGCCGGCGTGGAGAACTACTCACGGCCCCTTAGCGGTCGCGAGCCGGGCAGCGCTCCATTCACGCTGCTGGACTACTTCCCCGAAGACTTCCTGCTGTTCATCGACGAATCTCATATGACCCTGCCCCAGATTCGCGCAATGTATGGCGGCGACCGCTCCCGCAAAACGGTGCTGGTGGACTACGGATTCAGGCTCCCGTCAGCGATGGACAACCGGCCTCTGAACTTCGGAGAGTTCGAGGAGCGGGTGAACCAGACCGTTTATGTCTCGGCAACTCCGGGTCCATATGAATACGAACACTCCCAGCAGATGATCGAGCAGGTTATCCGTCCCACGGGACTCATCGACCCGCTGATCGAGGTCAAGCCCACCAAAGGACAGATCGATGATTTGCTGTATCAGATTGGAACCAGGGTGGACAAGGGACAGCGAACCATCGTCACGACTCTGACCAAGCGAATGTCAGAAGAGCTAGCGGACTACCTGCGAGAGATGGGAATTCGCACCCACTATATGCACTCGGAGATCGACACCCTGGAGCGCAGTGAGATACTGCGGGACCTGAGACTGGGTGTCTATGACGTTATCGTGGGCATCAACCTGATGAGGGAGGGATTGGACCTCCCAGAGGTCAGCTTCATTGCCATACTGGATGCCGACAAAGAAGGCTATCTGCGCTCGACCACCGCGCTGATTCAGACCGTCGGCAGGGCGGCGAGGCATATCGACGGCCACGTGATAATGTACGCTGACAGAGTGACCGACTCCATGAAGCGGGCCATCGACGAAACCGAACGCCGTCGCACGATTCAAGAGTCATACAATCGCGAGAACGGCATCTCGCCTCAGAGCATCCAGAAGAGCGTCCACGACATCACCGAGCGAGTCAAAGCTGTGGCCGAGACTCGCGCCACCTACATGGTGGATCAGGGCGACATGCCCAAGGACGATCTTCTCAGGCTCATTAAAGACCTGGAGTCCCAGATGAAGACGGCGGCGCGAGCGATGGAATTTGAGAAGGCGGCCCTCCTGCGAGACCAGATAACAGACCTCCGGAAAGTGGCCGTGGAATAGTTTTCGTGTTCAAAGTGTCTGATAGTCGAAACCTTTAAGTTTGTGGAATCGTTATACTAAACGGGAATAGAATTTCTCATAGATGATTCTGAGTCACCGACAGAGAAAGTGAATTCGGTGAACTGGTGTCGAGCAAACAAACGAGGGGTGATGTGCTGAATCGGCGAAGATTCTTAGGACTATTCGCGATATTGGCGCTCTCGGGAGCGGCGTGCTCTAGCCAGATTCAGGGCGGAACAGGCACCCTCCCATCAGGCATAGACTCTGCTATGGTTCCCGATGCTGAGCTTGGCGGGTACATCTACTTCAGTTCCGATCCACCCATCGCGGTGTCGAACGAGCGGTTCCTTATCCCATCGGAGGCCGCTGACCTGCCACCCCGGGCGACCGGAAAGCTTCAGTTATCCAGAGCCACTATCGCCATATCCGAAGCTCCCAAAGATTTTAGTGGGACTCTGGAGTTCGCGAACGTCGGCGAGGCTCAAACGGCCTGGGATTTGTACCAGTCCAGACCGGAGTCCGCTGACTTCTCGGGAGTGTTGGATGCTCCCAAAGTCCATATTGTCCACGGAGAATCACCTTGGGCGCTTGATGTGAGGGCGCAGGTCGATTCCGGCAATATGGTATCCATTGAAGACAGCGATCCACTGGCCTGGGACCTGCTCACCAATCTTCCTGAATCCACCGAAAAACCGCCGCTGGCCGTCGGAGCGTTGACGTTGGGTGGCGACATGCTCAAAGATGTCTCTGAGTTGGCAGGCGTTCAATTATTCGGCCTGAACACCGTCTTCGGATTTGTCGGAGTTCACAACGTGGCTTTTGGAATTTACGCCGACGCGTCGGTGGACGTGCCTGACGAACTTAACGAAGAGTTCTTCGAAGAGGCTGAGTTGGCCGTTGTCATGGTCAGCAATCCAGGTTATCCAGGGGTTGTCGTGTCATTTCTTCTCAAGATGGTGTCGGCTCGGGTCGGCATGGAGTCAATTGAAATCGGAGACACCGCGGCACGATACCGCACAGTCAACGATCTACATCTCATCGTCAAAAACAAGGGAAGCCTGCTGTACACAGTAGTCGCATCGACCCGATCCGAGGCCGAGCGTCTAGTCCTGAGCGCAATCGAAGACTAATCAGGACTGGTTCCCTGACATCTGTCTCATACTAGGGAGTAACTCAGTCTTCGGCAGAGAATTTCAGCCTGGCTAGGGTTTCATCCCCTTGCTGCGAGACCATATCCAGGTAACGGCGCGCTCTATCGAGATGCTCTGGCGTCAGCGCCCAGGCCCGCTCGCGGCCCTCCCGAGCGCTGCGTAGGAGGCCGACGTCGGATAGGACGTTCAGGTGCTTCGTGACGGCCTGACGAGTGATTCCCGGCCCGTCGGTTAGCCGAGCGATGGACATAGGGCCGTCCTCACACAGGCGCATCACGAGCCGAAGGCGTGCCTCATCTCCCAGCGCTGAGAATACGAGAGCCGGTCCGCCGAGGCCGATTTCGTTTGCAGGCTCTTCAGAGGGTCGGGCTGACATATTCTGAAATACGTGTAATCTGGGCTTCCCAACCGTTGGTGTTTCTATCGAAAACTTCCATCCGTCGTTCGAAGGGTTTCTTATCGAAGCCGGTTTCCACTACTGTCAGCATCGTCCCGTCGACGGCGTCCTCCAATTCGAAGACGACCAGGGGTGACGGCTTTGTGGAGTAGTTAAAATCGGGATCCATCGCGCTGGGATGCCAACGTCAGGAAAATAGATGTTTGGGTTCTATTTTCTCGATGGTAATGTCCAATGTCAGATGTTCCACGCCTTCGATGGTTAAAGGCCCTCGCAACCGAGCGCCCGGCGCGAACTCGCCATCCAACTTGGCGCCGAACCAATTTCCGAACGCCTCTGAGTCCGTTAAAGTGTGCCAAACGTTCTCGTGAGACGCTCGAACCAATACCTGCTTTTCAATCCGGTCTGTGCTTGATGCATTCATATGCAACCTATTGGTTGTGTATTGTGTTTGGCATATCATGTGGTCCAGCCAAATGCAACCAAACAGTTTCAGGTGTGGCAAGATGAATCCTTCAGACATCGCCAGCGCAAACTCGCGATCTTCGCAACTAAACAATGTTTGATACTTGTGCGGCTCGCAGGTACAATTGATGTGACCGACCTTCCACCATTCCCCAAACCTGATGGCAGAGAATGTGATTGGCTGGTTTTGTTACCCGAGCATATAAGAAATGGCGTTGGAGGATCACTGTATGACCACATCTACACTGACAAAAGAAGACGTGCTTGAGGCTCTGCATGACGTGTTCGACCCTGAAATCCCCGTCAACGTAGTGGACTTGGGGTTGATCTACGGTGTGGAGGTTGATGACGGCAATGTGGATGTCACAATGACTCTTACCTTTGCCGGCTGTGGCATGGGACCGTACATTGCTCAACAGGCCGAGTGGCGCATTGCCGAGATGGAAGGCGTTGAGGATGTCAACGTCGAGATGGTCTTCGATCCTCCTTGGACTCCAGACCAGATCACCGAGGATGGCAAGAAACTTCTCGGACTGGACTGAGTAGACAGCGAACCCGACATCGATCTGGATTACATAGGGGCGTGCAATAGCGCGCCCCTTATCACGTGAGTCGGATGTAGAAGCGACAGGCGCTCGCCGTTTAGACATCCCGATCGTGGGCAGTGAAGGAGATTAACCCATGAACCAGCAACAGCAGGCGCAGGCTCGCGCAAAAATCGAGGGCATGAAGGCTCAGTTCGAGCAGAAGCGGGCCATCGCCACTGCCCTGGGACAGATCAAACAAAAGGTGGGCGTTTACAGCGGCAAGGGCGGGGTCGGCAAGACCACTGTCGCCGTGAACCTGGCTGTCACCTTGGCCGCCGAAGGCGCAAAAGTCGGTTTGCTGGATGTGGACATCGACTGCCCCAATGTGGTCCGCGCCCTGAACATCTCCGAGCTTCCCCTTGTGGCAGAGGACAAAAGGATGGTTCCCCCTGAGCGCTTCGACGTCAAGGTCATGTCCATGGGGTTCTTTCAGGAGAACGAGGACGAGGCCATCATTTGGCGCGGCCCTATGGTCCACAACGCCATCAACCAGTTTCTTCAGTCCACAGACTGGGGAGAGCTGGACTACCTGATAATCGACCTTCCTCCGGGAACTTCCGACGCCCCGCTGACCATCATGCAGGCGCTGGACATGGATGGCTTCGTCGTGGTGACAACGCCTCAGCAGTTGGCGATGATCGACGCCAAACGCTCCATTAACATGATTCGCAAACTGCACGTAAACGTGCTGGGCGTGGTCGAAAATTTCTCTGGAGAGATATTCGGCACTGGCGGCGGCGAGCAGTTGGCGCAGGAGATGGACCTGAACTTCCTCGGCAGGCTGGAGATGAGAACCGACTACCGCGACACATCCAAACCCACAGTTCTCAACTCAAACACCGTGCTTAACGAGTTCCAGTCCATAGTCGACGGCATGAAAGCCGGTCTCGAAGCCGTGGAGGTCGAGGCGGACTAGCAGGCGAATTCAGCTTAGGAAAAACGATGGGGCGGGTTTTCAAAACCCGCCCCGTTTATTTTGTTGCGTTTGCAGATGTGAAGAATAGCATCAGGACAAATACGGCAGCAGAATCCCCACAGCTTCAAAGACGCTCTTCTGACACCCTGTCCGCAGTAGACGAATCGGACGCTATTCACCGTAGCAAGTCGGGTGGGATTAGGTGTTGATCTGACAGCCATTGACAAGACCAACTTAGGATATAATAATATGGTTATAGAAAGTATTAGTTATGGAATAAATTGGTTATATGCAAACAGAATTAAATCTCGACGATGTCTTTGCGGCGTTAGCCGACTCGACGCGGCGATCAATACTGTCGCGGCTTGCAGATGGCCCGGCGTCGGTAAATGAGATTGCTGCTCCATTTGAAATAAGCCAACCAGCGGTCTCTAGGCATCTGAAGGTGCTGGAACGGGCAGGATTGATTGAGCGAGATATCGACAAGCAACGTCGCCCTGCGAGGTTGAAGGCTGAAAATATGGCTGCGGCCGTCGACTGGCTTGCGGAATTTAAAGCATTTTGGGCCCCAAGCTTTAACAAGCTTGACGACGTCCTTATCAAAATGAAACAAAACAATGAGTAATTTACCTGAGTATTTACTTGACCGAGTGTTCGATGCGCTCCGTGAAATGGTCTGGCGCGCTTGGACTGATCCTGAATTGCTTTCCCGTTGGTATGCCAGGGGTGGAAACGATCATCCACAAATTTGATTTGAAACCTGGCGGATTGGGGCTCAACGAGATGAGATGGAGAGACAATTCCGACCTCAGCAAAATCGTGTTCCAGGAAGTAGCGCCCCAAGAGAAGCTCGTTTGGCATCACTCTTCGTCAGACTCTGATTGGAACATCATCGCGAATCCGATGATGTCGGACTGGCCTCGCGTGATATTGACGATCGTGACACTCGAGCATATGGGCGCCAAGACGAAGGTGCGATTGACATGGGAGCCTTTTGAAGCGACCGATGCCGAGATTGCCTGTTTTGCTGGCGCTGTGGACAATATGAGTGGTGGATGGGAGAGCGGGTACGTGATCATGGACGAGATGTTTGTAGAGTTACAGGCAGTAAATACGTAATTGAGAGACACTCATCCGTGCGTTCACCAAGCGTAGGATAAGATTATGTCTAACCGCCCCTTTGACAGGTAATTTTGGGCCGAACTGCGCCAGTGATTGAATAGTCCTGAGGCTGGGAAAATCATCAGGGCGGGTTGAGAAACCCGCCCTGATTTATTTGTCAGGTCTGCGGAGCTGACGAAGCTAACTCAGCCAGCCCTAGATGGTAGCGACACGACCGCCGCGCCGGGGGTTGTGTGTTTGCCCTCGTGGTCCTCTAGCCAGATGTCGCATTCGACGAGGTTCTCGCCGTTCTCGACGCTCTTCTTCTTGACTACGCCCTTTACGAAGGCCGGCGTGCCGGGGACGTCCATGCCCCTATACTGCGCGCTCAGCTTCTTGAGTGTGCCGCCTTCGCCAATCCAGTTCGTCATTATCTGGCCCAGGAAGGCGTTCTTGAGCGCGCCATGCAGGATGACGTCGGGCAGGTTGTTGTTCTTGGCAAAATTCAGATCGTAGTGAATCTGATAGTAGTCGCCGGACGCGCCTGCATACATGACAAGCTGTTGGGTCGTCGGGTCTTTACGAACTTCGGGCAGCTCCTGGCCTTCCTCAACGTCCTCGAAGTACACTTGGTCTGTCATTTGTTGTTCCTCTCTATCTGGCTTTCAGTGATCAGCTTTCAGCCGTCAGATTATTGTCATTCTGAACGGACGTGAAGAATCCGATCGATGTTGAATCAGTTCTCGATTCCAGTTACACTCGCTCCGGTTGTCTAAGATGGCTTGTAGCTGATGCCAGTGGAGCGCTGAAGCGCCACCACTTTGTCGAACTGGTTGACGTACTTGGTTTCTCGCACCATGAACAGCATGTTGCCCAGCCTGCCGGGGCGCTCGTGGATGCCGGCCAGGTAGTTGGTGACGGTGATTCGGTCACCTGGGCGTATAGGCTCGAAGTATTCCCACTCGCTGCCGCCATCCAGAGCGGCAGGATAGGGACTCTGGACGTTGACCTTGGCTGGCCCTGAATTCAATGATCGGCAGAAGGTCGGCGGAGCGATGAGGCCTCCGTATCGCGAATCGCGAGCCGCTTCTTCGTCGTTGAAAAGCGGATTGGTGTCGCCGATTGCACGCGCGAATTTTTTGATCGCGCCTGCCTCGACTGCATTAACCAGCGGTTCCGACTCCACGTTGATGGCGGCCCGCATCTCGTCAGTTATGACCGATTCTTGTGTCATCTGAGCCCTCCTGAGCGTTTTATTTTTAGCGCTTTGATTGCGTTTGATTGGACCGCCTATCAGGCGGACATGCAACTTCGAATTTTGTCGGCGCTAACCCTGGAAATGTGACAGTGAGGTTAGCGTGAGTCAGGCCGAATCTGGGCCAAGTTTACGGGTGACTTAAACCACTGTCAAGAATGCAGGGTGACTCATGAAGTATGTCGCTGTCTGGCGAGCGCAGCGAAATTGTGGCGTGATGTTCCCAGGCTCGGGAGCTTCAAAAACCTTGTGCCTAACTTGAGGTGTTTGTTAACATACTAAAATAGCGGAGTGTCACAAATGGTGACGTTGTTGTTCAAGCGTCGTGCAGGCTTGAATGGACTATTTCAGACTGTCCGCTAAATGACCGCACCCATCTTAAGTCCCTAGGAGCGTCAGGAAATCGCCAACGACAATCCTCAAACTGACGACACTTCGCCTGAGTCGCTGAGCGACGGTCAGATTCAAACATTGATTGCCGAGGCGTTTCCCGACGACCTCAATCTGAGTCCCATGTCAGGTTTCAAGATGGACCTGTCAGCCAATGCCGAATTCAGGAAGCTGTTCTTCTCTGCCAAATGCGATTGTGGAACCTCTGCATTGCTCAGCGTGGAAATCTCCAATGACAAGACGGTCGAAGATATCAAAGACGCGCTGCGCTCCATAATTGATGGCCTTGGCAGACAAGCCAAGCAATTTCGGTCCATGTCGTGTGACATGCACACCAAGATGAGACTGGGCCCAATGGCAGGACGACAACCCATTGACTAATGCAAGAAATCCCAAACTGGAAAATGACAACTCCACCAGCATTGCCACGCTCTAAAATCATCAATTGTATCCATAATACCAGAGGGTGATAGATGTCAACAAAACGTGAACTGACAGAAGAAGAGGCCCTTCAGAGGGCTGTCAAGTTTTCGGAGCGGTACGTCCAGCGCGGCCCCTACGAGTTCTTTCCGGAACCTGAGGTTGTGGAAGAGGTCCAGAAGGGCCTGGGAGAGAATGAACGCCTTCAGGGCTATCGCTACTGTCCTTGAATGCCGCTGAGCGGCGATCCCGTTGAGGATCGCAAGAAGATCTGCCCTTGCGAGCGGCATCACGAGGACATAATGAGAGATGGGTTCTGTATTTGAATGTTCTTCGTGAGCGAAGAGTTTCTTCGCAAATACGAAACAGGCGAGGCTTTTGATCAGACTATCGACGTTGCTGTTCCGCTTGGCCAGGAGTTGTTCGAGGACACCGGTGGCAAAAAAGAGTATAATCGCCGACAGCGTGAGGAGAGTTCCGAATAGCGACTGATGCCACCGCCGAATCTGGCGACGTTGAATCGCTTTGTCGAAACAATCATCTATAATATGTAGAGAAGGCCGTCCATCGTGTGACGGCGAGCCACCCAAAAGGGAGGACTATCTAAGTGGACACCGACGTTAACATTAGAGTATTTACTTCCAACGGTTGAGGGCCCTGCCATATGGTGAAAGTGTACCTTTCACGTAAAGACATTCCCTTCACCGAATCTAACGTTTCGCTGGACCGCGAATCATTGACCGACCTGGTAAAGATGGGTTACCGAACGACGCCCGTGACTGTCATAGGTGATCAGAAAGTGGTTGGATTCAGCCCCTCTAAGCTTGAGGAAGCCTTGCTTGCTGAAGGCATTACCGCCTAACGCAGCCTACTACAACCGAATTATTTAGCAATGCTGCGGCTCGTCAGTGA
>Ga0208830_1000786_pt1 | contig 15097 bp, 11 predicted proteins | sample DeeseametaMP2634_FD_184169 | JGI IMG/M metagenome (GOLD analysis project Ga0208830, IMG submission 184169) | Marine microbial communities from the Deep Atlantic Ocean - MP2634 (SPAdes) | ecosystem: Environmental > Aquatic > Marine > Oceanic | place: Northeast of Antigua and Barbuda, North... | reverse complement strand
CCTTCGGTATCGGCTTGTTTGAAGCCGCTAAGCAAGGCGCGGTCGTAGCCTTGGTTCACGTTATGGGTGACCACAGTTGCGCCGTGTTTCTCGGCTTCTTTAGCAGTACCATCGGTTGAACCGTCGTCCACAACAATAACCTTACCAAACACGGCAGCACGGCGCACAACATCACCGATTGTTTTTTCTTCGTTTAACGCTGGAATAACAATGGCAATAGCGCCTTGTGCTTGGAATGTATCCTTGGTGCTCATGATAAATAGCTACCTATCTTATTTAATGTCGCTCGGGCGAAGCATTTCGCCTTTGGCGTAGTCTTTACCAAGTTTTTTACCAACGGCAAGGTCAGTTTGGTAAGGCTGAAGACCACCTTTAATAGCAGGGCGTAGCGGGAATAGGTCCGCCTCGGTCAGGATGTGGCCTGCTGGTAGGTCAGTCTTGGTGCAAATAGCACGGCGCTGCACAACGCAGGTGTCTTTCTCGTTGTCTTCAATGCGCTTAATGCCATCACCAAGGGAAGCTTCTAGCTCGTCCATGTCAACGTAAGGGCGGATAAGCTCAATGCGTTGGTCGTAGGTCATGTCTTCTTTAAGGTCTTTTTCTACCGCACGTGTAGCATCAACCATTTCACGCCATGTGGTTGGGTTCATCGAGAATGGATGATCTGGACCTTCGGCGTTGTTATCAAGGGTGAAGTGTTTTTCAACAGCACGGGCGTTGAATAGGGCAACAGAACCAACAACAGTCGTATGGCCGAGGGTGTGGTCGCTCAAGCCAAGCACAACATCAGGAAATTCTTTACCGTAAAGGTCAAGCACACGTAGGTTGATGCAGCTCATGCGGGCAAGGGCTTCTTCACGTGGTTCGTCGTTGTTGGCAGTGTAGTTGGTGTTACATTGCATCAAAATAACTTGGTCAGTTGCGCTTTGGGCGGCTTTAACAGCCATGCGTACTTCGTCCATAGTGGTGGCGCCAGTGGCAAGGATAACTGTTTTGCCAGTTTCGCCCATTGTTTTAATAGCGTCGTGCCAGGTTACTTCACCGCTACCTACTTTCCAGGCAGCTACGTATGGCTTAACAGCTTCAATAAGGTCAGGCGAGTAGGGTGATGTAAAGTAATGTACACCTGCTTTGTCGCAAGTTTCTTTCAGGGTTTCGGTCCACTCTAGTGGGAGCTCGGCGTCTTGGTAGGTTTCAAAAACGCTTTTCTTCCATTTTGACTGGTGAGAAACCTGACCGCCCATTGACTTAAAGCCGTGGTCAGAAACAATCGTCTCTGCTTGGAAGTTTTGGAATTTAGCAGCATCGCCACCAGCTTCGGCGACTGCCCAAATAAGCTCTTTTGCTTTTTCAAGGTCGCCATCGTGGTTCGCGGCAACATCAGCAATGAAATATGTTGGGTGGTCTAGGCCTACTGTTTGGCCTTCGATTGTTACTTCAGGTGTGCGCATGCCTTCAAAATCTCCTGTTCTAGTGTGGGCATTTTAATTCCAAGCTTGTTTTCAAGGGCTGTTGGGTCAAGGCGCATGTCCTTCGGGCGAAGGGCACGGCCAGCAACATTTGTTGATTCTACGCGCTCGGCATTATCGGTCGAGGCGCCAAGCTGGCTTGCAATAACAAGGGCAAAGTCTGCTTTGCTCATCCCGTTACGCGATGCCAGATTATATACCCCATACACTTCTTTTTCCAGACATGTTGCAACCAATTCGCCAACGGTTTCCATATGAAGTGGCGTAAAGATGCTGTCAGTAAAAATTTTAAGCGGTGTATGGTCTTGGAATGATTTAATAAAAAAGTCGCTCAGGCTGGTGTGTGTGGGTGTTTGTGAGGCACCAAAAATATTGGTACGCAACACCAAGGCCTTGTCATGTTTCAGGGCTTCATTTTCCCCAGCAAGCTTGCTTTTACCGTACACGTTAATAGGGCCTGTCATGTTTTCGGTGTAGGGCGGGGTGCCAGCTTGTTCAGCATACACTTGGTCGGTTGAAATATGCACTAACTGTGTATCCGTGCTGATGGCTTTTACAATGTTTTCAACTGTTTGTCGATTGAGAGCATCTGCAAAGTCAGGCTGTTCTTCGCACAGGTCAACATTGGTAAGGGCTACAAGGTTAATAACTGCTGAGGGTTGGTGCTTCGCAATAAAAGCTTGGGTTTCTTCTGCGTTTGTAAGGTCGCAGCTGGTGGTGGCATGGTCTTTACCCACGGCAACCACATCATAACCATGGGTTTTTAGGGCTTGGCATACATATGGGCCAAGCAAACCGCTTGCACCAAAGACAATACTTTTTTGAGAGTGAGTTTGTGTCAAAACCTTGAGTTCCTGTGTGTTTTTGCCATGTCTCAGTAACATGTTTTACAGTTTTTTGACAAGTAGGAACTTTGCCTTGGCCGCAATATTAGGCCTCGTAAAGGTACTTAACGCTCGAGGGTGTCCGCAACCGCTAGGCTTGGCTTTTGTGTGTTTTCAACAGCCACTACCGCATCGCAGAGGGCGGCATTCATGTTGCCGTGGCCAAGGGTTGGCTTTTCAGGGTGTTCGCAGCTGTCAATAATGCCAGCAAAGTAAACTTTTTGAATATCTTCAACCGAGGGTGAAATCTCTCCTGCCTCAATGCGTTCAGCGTATTGGGCAATAGGGCCCTTTAGGCTTTCAGCAACTTCAAAGCCTTCGTCTGCGGTGCCTTGATAACCCTTAGCACGTAGTGTTTCTGCCATCATTTGGCAGGCTTCAGGCGTTACCTTTACACCGCGGGCTGAGGCTGTGTTCGCCAGACGCTGAATATTATACATGCAGGTCTCAGCATCCGCATCAGCAAGGCTGCGGGTTACCCCGTCAAATAGGTCTAGGTAGTGGAGTTGTTTTTGCTCTAAATCCGACATGATGCCCTCTGTATAAATAGTCTATACATAAGGTATAAGAATAGTAATAGGGATTACAATACCTTAAACATCAAAATAGGCGAGCTTCACACAATCGGCAATACGTTCCTTCGAGGCTGGCTTACGCAGGAACGTGCTTGCCCCTGAGGTTTGCGCCAAACGTACTTTAGATTCTGACGCATCAGATGATAAAATCACCACCTTGCAGTCAAAGTCCATCCCTTGAATGCGCTTTAACACTTCTAGGCCATCAATGCCGTGGATGTGAATATCAAGGAAGACCACATCAGGGTTAATCTCTTCGTAGCTTTCAACAACTTTATCACCGTCGCTAAACTCGTGGACTGTGCCAAAGTTTTCAAGGTGGCCTGAAATGACCTTGCGAATAAACATATCATCATCCACGACCATGAATACTTTTGAGCTACGCTCTTGGCGTTCTTTAAATAGTTTGCCGCGTTCGTCCATTGGTGTGTCGAGTGCGTGATGGATTTTCTCAAGCATCCCCGTTGAGGTATGGCGTACTAGGAGGTGGTATTGAATATCGCTAAGCAGGCGGCTTATTTCGCGTTTGATATCAGCAGGGGTGTAGCCCGAGCGGCTATCAAGCATCAACACAATGTGTGAGGGCTCAAGAAAAAAATGGCGCCTTCAGTCTCACCAAATTTATTAATCAGTTTTTCAGCAACAACTGGGCCATGGTTTGCAAACTCAGGCGCAAGGCGAATAAGCGAAGACGAGAAGATCCCCGTTTCGCACATTTGTTTGATCTCAGCAAAGCTGACTTCAGCAGTCAGAGGGTAAACCTTAAGCACTTTTTTATCCTTTTTATTTTGTACCTACATATATATGAAATAGGGGTTCATCATACCTATTACAAGTTTACTTCTTGTGAGAGTCGCGTAAATACTTGCTCGCCCGTGGTGGTGATTTCATCCAAAATCTTTTCCATCTTTTTAGGGCCTAGTGTTCGTTCGGTTTTGGCTTGAGCACATATATCAACCAAGCGCTGCGAGCCAATAAACGCAGCCGAACCTGTTAAGGAGTGGCAAGCCTCTTTAAAGAGGGTCTTATCCTTGTTCTCAACAGCTTTTTCAAGCTCGGTAAGGTCTTGGTCATACTTTTGCTTGAACGCATTTAAAAGCTGCATCACACGCTCAAGATCGTTGGTGCAAAAGTTGTTAAGCGAATCAAGCGAAATAAGCTCAGCATCTTGTTCTGAATCGTTCTGTGCGCCAAAGCCTACAGTGACTGAGTAGTATTTCTTAAGCATTTGCTCAAGCTCACGCAGCTGTAGGGGTTTTTGAATGTAAGTATTCATGCCGGCTTCTAAGCATTTTTCCTCGGTACCGTTATTGTCAGCTGTTAGGGCTACAATGACAGTAGGGGTAAGGTCGTTTAGTTCTTCTACACGGCGAATTTCGCGGGTTGCATCATAGCCATTCATTTTAGGCATATGGCAATCCATAAAAATAAGGTTATATGTTGGGTCCATCTGGAACTTAGCCACTGCATCTAACCCGTTTTTAGCAATGGTGATGTTGTTTGCGCCAAAGCTTTGCAAGTATTCCATGGCAACTTCTTGGTTAAAGCTATTGTCGTCAACCAGCATGATTTTCATGTCTTTAAGTGCGCCACGGCGTTCGGCTTTTTGATCTTGCTTCTCTTTCAAGATGCGGGCCGTTTGTGCGTAGTAGCTTGCGAGGTCTTCTTCTGAGGCTTCATCAAAGGTAAGCTCTACTGTAAAGGTCGAACCTTGTTTTTTGCCTGGAATGTAATCAATCGTACCGCCCATAAGGGTTGTAAGGTGTTTTGCAATCGGCAAGCCTAAACCTGTGCCACCGTAAACCCGAGTTGTTGAGTCATCAGCTTGAGAGAATTTGTTGAAAATAGTGTCACGCTTTTTAAGGGGGACGCCAATGCCGTCATCTTCTACAACAAAGGTAAACTGAAGCTTATTGCCCTTCAGCACCTTATGAACAGTCAGTGAAACTGTGCCGTCTTTCGAGAATTTTACAGCGTTTGAAAGTAGGTTAAGCAATACACTGTTAAGCCTATGCTCATCACCCATTACAATATGGTCCTTAGCTTCTTCTAGGTTACTTTCAAATACGATGCCCTGTTTTGAAGCAACAGGTTGAATGGTTTCGGTCAAGAACGACAAGCTGTCGTAAAGGTTGAATGGGCGAATCTCAATGGTGAGGGCATCGGCCTCAATTTTTGAAATATCTAGAATATTGTTCACCTGACCCAACAAAGCACGGGCTGCGCGAATAACAATATTCAGCTTTTTAGCGAGTTTGAAGGGCATTTGCTCAAAGGCAATCATCAGCTCAATGTGGCCAATAATACTATTCAGCGGGGTGCGAAGCTCGTGGCTAATGTTGGCCAAAAAGTCATCCTTCGACTGGTTTGCTTTTTCTGCAGAAATCTTCGCTTTTTGTAGGTCAGCCGTACGCGCCAGAACTTTACGCTCAAGGTTTAATTGTGCTTCTTTTAGCTGCATGTTGAGGTTGCGTAGGTCAACAATTTGGTCTTCTACTCGCTTGGTCAGCGGTCTGAAGATAAATAGCACCTCGAGCAGCAGCATAAACAGCGCTAATAGCATAATGCCTAGCTCGGTGCGGCTAAAGTTTATAACAGCCGCTTCAGCCTCAGATTCATACTGAGCCACAGCGGCATTTAGGTCGCGCAGAAGAGGGGCGTTGGCCTCGTTAATAATACTCTCAAATGCTTCTTGATGAATTTGTGGCTCACCGAGACCAGTAGCAGATTCTTCATATGTATTAAGAAAGACCTTAGCATTGCTTAAAAAGCGTTTCATGCGGGCATCAAGGTTGCGCGGCTCATTGTAATAAAACTGCGATAATAGGCTGTTTTTGGGGCGTGTTTCTAAGTCGCTCAGCAATTCTTGGTGGTTTTCAGCCATGTTATCAATCACGTGGCGAAGCTCAACGGCATAGCTGGGGCTGTGCTCAGATTTTGGTTCCGCTGCAATTTTTGAGCTAAACAAGGCAATCCGCTGCGAAAGCATACGTTGCTGGCCACTGATGTTAATGATGTAACCACTTTTTTTGGCGGCCTCAAGGTGTAGGTGAATATACCCATAGCTGGCCATTGCCGCAATGGCAACAATGCTTACGGCAAGCATATAACTTTTTGTAATACTAATCCTTTGTGGGCTTAACTTTTGCGGCTTTTTGACTGATGCATGTGTGGCGTCGCTCATCAATGTAATCCTTAAATTAGTCTTTAGTTCTTCACATAATACAATGGTGAGTAACTCTTTAACCATATGTAAGTGAGAAAAAGTTTTTAGCGTACCTTATCTAGGTAGGCGTAAATCTCGTCACCAACCTCTTGGATGGCAGCCAAGGTTTTACGCATTTTCGCTTCAGAAACTTTGCTTTCTTCTTTAATTGGTTTGCAAATAGCAACCAGCTTCTCGGCACCGATAAAGGCAGCAGACCCTTTAAGTGAGTGACAGGTTGCAGCAAAAGCTTCACTGTCTTTTTTCTTCAAAGCTTTTTCAAGAGCTTCAAGGTCTTGTTCAAACTTCTCTTTAAATGCATCAATGAGGCTATCTAGACGGTCCATATCATTACCGCAGTAGCTTGTAAGCATATCAAGGTTAGCAATCTCATTGTTGTCAGTGATGTCAACGGCTGAAGGGGCCTCAAGCTCAACGTTACAGTAGAGGCTTAGAACTTTTTTAAGCTCTTGCAGGGTAAGGGGCTTACGCAATACGGCGTTCATGCCAGCTTCAGCACATTTTTCATCAATGTTGGTGGCATCTGCCGTAAGCGCCACAATAATGGCGGGCTTGTGGTTAATGCTTTCTTCAAAATCACGGATGTTTTTAGTCGCGTCATACCCGTTCATTTTAGGCATATGACAATCCATAAAAATCAGGTCGTAGTTTTGGTTTTGATCGTAGAGCGCCAAAGCCTCCAAGCCGTCACTGGCAATTGAAACATGCTGGGCGCCAAAACTACGCAGATACTCAGCGGCAACCTCTTGGTTAAAGGTATTATCGTCCGCAATCATGATGCGCATATCGGCAAAGGTGTTTTTATCGCCCTTAGCTTTTTTGTCTTGGTGTTTATCCAAAATACGAGTGGTTTGGGTGTAGTAACTTGCCAAATCTTCAGCCGAGGCTTCCTCTAGCTGTACAATAACCTCAAAGCGTGAACCACCCTTAGTACGTGGTGAATAGTTAATTGTACCATTCATCAGTTGGGTCAGGTGCTTGGCAATAGGCAAGCCCAGCCCTGTACCGCCATAAATACGGGTTGTTGAATCATCTGCTTGGGCAAATTTTTCAAACACGCGGCTGCGTTTTTCTAGAGGGATGCCCACACCGTCATCTTCCACAATAAAGGTCAGTTGCACATGGTTTGCAACAAGGTCTTTGCGTACAACAAGGCTTACGCCACCTTTTGGCGTAAACTTAATCGCGTTAGAGAGCAGGTTGAGCAAAATGCTCATCAGGCGGTGCTCATCGCCAAGAGCCACAAGGCCAGATACATCTTCGTAGAAGGCTTTAAACGTAATGCCTTTCTTTGAGGCCATCGGCTGAATGGTTGACTCTACCAAGCGCATGGTCTCAGTAACATCAAACGGGCGGATTTCAAGTTTTAGGGCATTGGCCTCAATCTTTGAAATATCCAAGATGTTATTCACCTGGCCCAACAGCACATTGGCTGACTTATGAACAGCACTTAGCTTTTTAGCAATCTTGAATGGGATTTTCTCAAACGAAATCATCAACTCAACATGCCCAATAATGCTGTTAAGTGGTGTGCGAAGCTCGTGGCTCATGTTTGCCAAAAAGTCATCCTTAGCGCGGCTTGCTTCAAGGGCTTTATCTTTTTCGCGGTTTAGTTGGGTTACCTCATTAAAGTAAATCAGCAGGCTCTTTTCTTTACCTGTTTGGCTAGTAACGGTACGAATAAAAGCGCGGCCATCATCTAGCTCAATCTGTTCTTCGATATCAACGAGGTAGCCTTCATGAAGCTCTATCATCTTTTGCTCAATGCCCACCATAGCAGGGTGGTTCATACCCAGTTTGCGTAGGTCGGGGAATACTTTCTGCTTTGCCTTGTTGCTGTAGCGGATTTGGGCAGGTACACCACTTACCGTTACAATTGGCTGAATACTGTTATCAGGTAGGGCGGCAAGTTCAATGATTTTGTCTTCATAGTTCATTGATTTTTTAAGGAACAAGAACAGACCTATAGAAATCAATAAACCAAGCGCTAAAAAGCCGTATGAAAATAGTGGGCTTTCAGGCAGGTGGATTTGATCCGTGGCGCCCCAAACAATGGTCCATGTTTTATCAGAGGCCTGCATGGTCGTCTGGTGTTTGTATTCGCTATTTTTAGCAAATTGGGTTTGCGACTTATAAATCAGGTTTGTTGGGTCTACCTCGCCATCGTAAATGGCAAAGGCAAGTTGCTCTCGTAGTTCAGCACTAAAGCCTGAAAGCAAGTTTTTACCAATAAACGGGGCGTATACCCAACCTTCAATGCTTTTGCGGCGCTCTTCAACGGTGGTCGGCATTTCGCCGTGACCGTAATATGGCAAAAGCATCAAGAAACCTGGCGTGCGCTCATGGTCTTGGACGAGTTGAATAATCTTAGTAAGTGTTGGTACGCCTTGGTCACGTGCTTTTTCGGCGGCAGCGCGGCGGTTGGTTTCAAAACCAATATCAAGCCCAACAGCCTCTTTGTTACGGCTAATGGGGAGGATGTATTTAATAATAAATTTATCTTTGAAGCGTGTTTTGGGGTGGTTTGTAAACTCAGCCCATGGGTATTCACCCTTATCAGCAAGGCTAGGGTGGTTCTTAAGGTCTTGAACAACGTTACGGCGTGTTCGTTCAAGGTAGTTATCAAGGTCTTCTTCACGTACGTAGTCAATATAACCAACACCGCTAATACCGGTTAGAACTTCTTCAACGTTAATGGTGTCGGTGTATGTGATCCAGTCAGCAAGGGTTACGTGTTCACTTGCTCTGAAAACACTTAAACCCGCCAAAAGCGATTGCTCATAGAGGGTATAGCGGTTCTTTACTTGTAATTCAGTCTGGGAAACAAGGTCATCAAAATAGGCTTGGTTAGCATCAGCAGCCGAGCGATAAACGCTCGCAAATGCGAGTAATGTAATAATGAGGCCCAGCCCGAGGGCAATAAAGGGGGCACGCCTAAGATCCGACACTTCTGATCACCTATTTTTATAATGGTATTGTTGTATGAGCGCAGAGTTAGACTTTTATGATGCCGAGCAATAATGTTACCTGTCAACCAAACTGAACCTCAGTGCGCCATCTGGCCGATGTGGTGTTGCAGTAAAGCCCCCTACATTGAGGGGGCTTTAAACTGTGGCTTGAGGGGTATTACGCGGCTACGTTGTAGGCGTCTTCTTTCTCAAGAATTTTCTCAACAGCGTCGTGCTGCTCTTTATCCTTACATTTTACTGCAAGTAGGGCAGAGCCTTGCTTTACTTCTTTTTCGTAAATCTTGGCTTCGTGCTCGTTAATACCGCTACCAATAAGTGCACCTAGTAGGGCACCTGTAGTTGCACCACTAGCAGCACCAAATGTAGCACTTACGGCTGTACCGAATACCACAAGGTTAACACCAGGGATAGTTAGTACACTTGCGCCAGCAAGGGCACCAAGCACAACACCAGCTAGGCCACCAACTGTGGCACCTGCTGCAAAACCTTCAGGGGCTTTTGATGACTCTTCAATACCAAATGTATTACCGCGTGTTTCATCGGTTAGAATGAGGCTAATGTCTTTATCTTTAACGCCGAGCTCTTCAAGCTGAGTCAGGGTAGACTCAACAGCGTGACGAGTTTTAAATGTAGCTGTTACTAAGTTTGACATGGGGGTGTCTCCTTAAAAAGTTGTTATTGTTCTCAATTTCTTGACACTGAACAAACAAACAACCGCCCAAAAAGTTCCGCATAAAGTTTCACATAAAGCCTGAGATATAAGAATGGTATATACATACGAAAGGCGCCCATAAAGTTGCATTTAAGGGGAGAGCGTCGTTGAAACGCCCCTTAAAAGGATCGCAACCTTATGGGCATTTTTAATGTTAGCAGCTATAAGTGGTTAAATTTAACTGTTAGTTTTGACAGGTGCGTCAAAATAACTTATTGAGTTGAGTTACAAATTTTAGACGAGGCCACAAGCTTGCTATGAACACGCCCGTATACGAGTTTATCGATAAAGCCCAGTATTGTAATAATATTGAAGAGCTTTGCTCGCTCGTCGAAAAAGTGCTGCATAATATGGGCTTTAGTCAGTGGGCGTATGAAACTAAAGTTGATACTCCGATGGGGGAACAACAGCACTTTTTTCATAAATTCCCTGAAAAATGGGTTGAATACTACATGGCAGAAAACTGCTTTGAAGTTGACCCCGTGGTGCTAGAGGGCAAAAAACTCAATACACCATTCCAGTGGACGCATATCTACCCGAAAGACCTTCCTAAAGAGCGTCAAGACTACTTAGCCTTGTCACGTGAGCATGGCATGCACGACGGTGTGGCCGTGCCAATCCCACAAGCGGGTGGCCGCAAGAGCATTTTTTCAATCACTGGGTACGAAAATAAAACCGACATTACCCACGCTGTAGAAGATAAGCACCAGCACCTTATTAGTATAGCCTGTGCCTTCCACGCCATTGCCGCTGACTTTATCCGCGATGATGCTGTGCGCACGCCACAAAACCCTCTGACTGAGCGCGAGCGTGAATGCGTGGTATGGACGGCCAAGGGGAAAACCTCTTGGGAGATTTCTCAGATTCTAAACATCGCTGAACGTACGGTTATTTTCCACCTGAATAACTCTCGTCGTAAAGTAGGGGCCTCAAACAAATACCAGCTGGTGGTTGAGTGCGTTAAAAACGCGTACGTACAGGTTTAGCTATCCTGATTGGGCCTTTCTAATCTATTAGCCGTTTCGATGAATTTATGATAATTAAGATGCATAATTTTTAGTTATCTTCATCCTCTTTTCAAAAGGAAATACCTATGGGCAATTTGTCCTGGTTACTTGAAGGCGTTGCCACGCTTGCAGCCTCACCGATGTTGGTGGGTTTTATTGTGGCGTGCTTGCTTACTATTATCCCCGGCCCGATGAACGCCATCGTCATCGAGCAAACAATCAAAAAAGGGCCCGTTGCAGGGCTGCGCATCTCAATCGGTAACAGCTTTGGCGTTGGCACGGCCGCGTTTATTTCGTGTTTGCCGTTTTTGTTTGGCGCCGCTTGGCTTGCTACTTGGCTTGAGGCCAATGCCTTTTGGGCCTTGCTTGCTACAGCTGTGATGCTGCTTGTGATTGGCGTGCATATGTTTACCCAAAAGGCAAAAGATGCTACTCCCAAAAAGCCTGATATGGGCTACCCCTTGTGGGCGTATTTTTATACGGCCATTTACCCGGGGAACATCCTGACATTCTCGGCCTTGGTTGCCGCAATGCAGCTTGGTGGTAGTTTGCAAACAACCATGCAGGCTTTGTGGCTTGTTGCAGGTTTTGTGCTTGGTTCCGCTGTGGGTTGGTCGGGGTATTTACTGCTCTTACTGAAATTCCACAAGAAGATGTCCCCCAAGCTTTTGATGTGGATGCGCAAGGTGCTGGCAGGGCTAGTTATCATACTGGCACTGCTGATGTTCATTCCGATTATAAACCTCTCTTAACGAAACTAACCCTGGCGTAAAGCCAGGGTTTTTTATTTCTGAGCGTTGGTATTTATGGTGGAAGGTTACATGGTTGGAGGTTCACGCAACCTTCCATAACCTCGTTAATTACATGTACAGCTAATATTAATATATTGGCCAGGTGACCCACAACCCGTGCCCCCATAGGCCATGCAAACGGCGTATGCATCGCAAGAGGTGCTGGCGGTATTCCCAATAGGTGAACATGAGCTACCATTGGCTATACCAAAGCCGCAAAGCATCATTGTCATGTCGTCAGAGTTACAAGACCATGTTCCTCCACAAGCGCTTGCAGCCGGGCAGTTACGTTTGCTATAGGTGCCTGAACCACTAAGCGTACCGTTGCTACAGCTACGCACCTGGTCAATAGCGGTACATGCTTGCCCACAGGCGCGACTGGTGCGGTAAAAGGTTCGGCTTGCACCGTGGGCCACAGTTGCGCCATCAAGCGAGCAACTGGCACAACTCTGGGCAGGGCAGTTGGCTGTACTATAAGTACCCGAGCCACTAAGTGAACCGTTGTTACAACTACGCACTTGGTCAATAGCGGTACATGATTGCCCGCACAAACGGCTTGAACGATAAAACGTACGGCTGGCACCGTGGGCAACAGTAGCACCCCCAAGGGAACAACTTGCACACGCCGCAACACTACATGAGGCTTTGCTATAACTCCCTGTAAGTGTGCCGTTATTGCACGAACGTGTTTGCCCTGCACAAGTGCTGCCACATGCGACTGAGCTTGTTTGGTAAGCGGTAACCGCTTGCCCGTGCGAGATTGTGCCACCCCAAGGTGTGCCGCAACTTGCGCCACCGCACGAACCGCTTACTTTTGTCCATGAGCCATCATCACACTTAAACGAGGCACTGCCGATATTCGGCGCGGCACCGTCACTTACATTACGTGTTGTGTTGTGCGACCCACCCGTTGCTGAAGCATTGCAAATAAACGAGCTGGTGTTCCAGCTTACGCCGCCAGTGCCACAGCTACTGCAAGAGGGGCCAGGGCAATTGGCTTTGCTGTAAGTCGCGCTGCCACCAAGCACACCGTTGTAACAGTTGCGGCTTTGTGAAATAGCCCCACATGAGCCATAGCATGACCGTGTAGCCATATAAAAGGTGCGGCTGGCACCGTGGGCAATCGATGCCCCGTCAAGGGTGCATCCTGCACAGGGGGCTGCGCTTACGCTAGGGGGTGTATTGTTGTAGAAGGATGACCATTCTCCAGCGGATTTAGTCGGAATAAAAATGGTGGCACCCGCAGTATTGGTTACAATCCGACAAATGCCATGTTCATCAATTACTTTTTGCTGGCCATTTAAGAGCAAATGCGATGTTGCGGATTCTGACTGTTGGCAAATTGAGACAACCATTAAAAATAGAAGGCCAGGGGTGATGATGTATTTCAGAATATTACTAAACTTAAGCATTAGTTACCCCCATCACCTTTCAGGCCAGCAATGGCACTTTTAAGTCGCTGAATCTCAGCATCTTGTGCTCTAAGCTGTTCTTGTTGGCTTTGGAGTAAAGAAATCATCGGCGCGATAAAAATATCGTAATCAACAGCTTTATAACCACGACTATTCTCCGTCACAGCTTGGGGGAGGATGACTTCAACATCTTGAGCTACAAAGCCCATGCTTGGTTGCTGGTTGTTTTTCCATTTAAAGCGCACAGGCTTGAGATGCATAATGAAGTCTTCAACATCATCAAGTTGTTGAATATCGTCCTTCAAGCGGCGATCAGAGGTGTGGAAGTAAGTTTGGGCTGTGGTGCTGCCTGTCACACTCACGTTATTGGCAAAGGTGGCATTACCCGTAATTGAACTGCCACCACTTTGCACGGTGAGCATCCCTTGTGAGCGGATGTTACCGTTAACATGCAGTTTGGCGCCAGGCGCTGGAATGCCAATACCAACATCTCCTGTAGAGGTAATCGACATCTTTGTATTATTGTTAATACGAAATTCAATATCTTCCCCAGATGATGAGTTTACTAATGTACGTCCCGAATTGTTTTGTAAAATGGCGTGGTTACCAGGCGAGCCCACAACGGCATCATGGCCAATGCCCATCCAAGTTGTGGGACCATAGCCAACCTCCCCAATGCGCAGGTTGAGTACACGTGCTGAACCATTAACATGGAGCGCTTCGGTTGGGTTGAGTTCTCCAATACCCACACGACCAGTATTTGTGAGCGTAAAGTCTGTAAGGCAGCCGTCAGCATCCTTAGTGCCTGCAAAGCCTGCACCCCACATGCGGGCTTTATTTCCGCACAGTTCAAATTTATCTAAACGGTTTTTATGTTGGCTTTGTACAGCCGTCATGCGTGCGGTGCTAGAGGCGCCCCCACCCATACCACTGGTAACAATGGCACTGTTTTACGCATAGCTAATGCTAGGGCTAATAGCCCCTAATATCATCAGTGTGCACAAGAAAGTTTTGTAATGAAAACAACGCAAAGCTGGAGTCATTATAAGTCCCCCTCATACGGCAGCTTAACTGCCAATTTATGTGGAGGGCCTACGGTTGCTTTGGTGATCCAGCCCAGTTTTATAGTCTTTTTAGTCTTATTGAGGCACAAGCAAATGCCTATTTGTGGATTATAAACGCATAGCGTGTGGTTTTGTCAAACATTTTTCATTATGTCATTTAACAAAATATCCAGTTTTTTCTAAATTCCTTAGAAACCTGCCATCTTGAGTATTCCTTTTAATTATATACACCTACTTGTTTTTGAGGGGTGAAAGTTTATATTTTTATCATTCGGCATAAAGGGATAAATAAACGTTTGGGGGGGGTATAGTAATCTTTATGAGACCTAACAATGCCACAACTTATGCGACAATAACGCTGCAGTGTACCTGCTGGCCTCCTGATGCGTATGTAGGGGGTATTTTATAATGCCCACCCAGCAAAAAGTTTTAAAACTTCTCGTGGTTGAGGATAACCCTGCCTATATCTTTTTGGTTAAAGAAACCCTTGGCCAGTTTAAGTCTGAAAATTATGAGATTAAAAAAGAATACGCCATGAACGGCGCCGAAGCGCTTGAGAAGTTTAAACAGTTTGACCCTGACGTGACCTTCCTTGATATCAACCTACCAGACAGCAGCGGGCTAGACCTACTTAAGGCTTTTCTGGAGATGCGCGAAAATGCCTTTATTACCATGCTGACCTCTGAAGCACAGGCTTCAACAGTGCAGCAGGCATGCAGCCGCGGGGCGCAGGGGTACATCCTTAAACCGTTTACAGTGTCAAAAATTAAAGAGGCTTTGGCTAAATTTCATGACACCCCAAAAACGGACCGCAAAAAACTGACCATGCCAAAAGTGAACCCTGCAGTAAAAACAGATTTACAAGCTGTCAGCGAAAAAGAAAAACCTAAAAAACCAGTGCCGACTTTGCATGAAGTTTTTTCAAGCTGGCGGATTCTCTTGGCGGATGGTGACCTTGGGCGCCAAGCGCGTGTATTAGAAGCTTTGC
>Ga0208830_1000781_pt1 | contig 15119 bp, 9 predicted proteins | sample DeeseametaMP2634_FD_184169 | JGI IMG/M metagenome (GOLD analysis project Ga0208830, IMG submission 184169) | Marine microbial communities from the Deep Atlantic Ocean - MP2634 (SPAdes) | ecosystem: Environmental > Aquatic > Marine > Oceanic | place: Northeast of Antigua and Barbuda, North... | reverse complement strand
CGATGAGGTTACAGGAGAACCTTTATTTGGAGCAAATGTAGTGTATGCTCCAGGAAAAGGTGTAACATCTGACTTTGATGGTAAATATGAGTTGTCATTACCCTATGGTGATTACACAATATCTTATTCTTTTGTTGGACTAAACACAGTTACAAAAAAGGTTACAGTTTCTTCTAAAACAGCTGTAGTAGATGTTAAAATGTCTTCAAAAGTAATGCGTGAAGTTCAAGTTGTTGCTGATATTGCAAAGGAAAGAGAAACACCTGTTGCTTTTACAAACATTACTCCAGCTAAACTGGATGAAGAACTAGCATCACAAGACTTACCTATGGTATTACAAAGTACGCCTAGTGTATATGCTACTCAGCAAGGAGGTGGAGATGGAGATGCAAGAATAACCATTAGAGGTTTTAGCCAAAGAAACCTAGCGGTAATGATAGATGGTGTACCTGTAAACGACATGGAAAACGGTTGGGTGTATTGGTCTAACTGGTTTGGTTTAGATATGGTTACTAGTAAAATTCAAGTACAAAGAGGGCTAGGGATATCTAAGTTGGCAGTTCCATCTGTTGGTGGTACAATGAACATTTTTACCAAAGGAATTGATGCTAAGCCAGAAACTAAAGTGAAGCTTGAGTTTGGTAACAATGGGTTTTTTAGGCAATCAGTAGGAATGAATACAGGAAAACTAAAAGGTGGTTGGGGTTTTTCAGGTGCATTTTCAAGAAAAGTTGGTCAAGGATGGGTAGAAAAAAATTATACTGATGGTATGTTCTTTTATGGAAAAGTAGAAAAAAGAATTAAAAGCCACTTATTAAGCTTTTCTGCATTTGCCGCACCACAAAGTCATGGACAACGTTCATTTAAAAAACCAATTTCATTTTTTGATAGTACCAAAGCAAAAAAGCTTGGAGTAACCTCTGAAGAAATTGCATTTTATGATCAAGCTTTTGGATCAAATAGAGGGTTTAGACACAACGAGTTCTGGGGGAACTATACAAAAGCTAATGGAGAGGTAGTAACATTATATGAAAGAGAAAACTATTACAATAAACCGCAATTTACACTAAAGGACTTTTGGCAAGTAAATGATAAGTTTTATGTATCCAATATTGCATACATGTCAATTGGGAATGGAGGCGGAACAGGAATTAAAAATAATCCTGGTTTAGACTCAAATGGACAATTAGACGCTCAATTTATCTATAACAGTAATACCAGTGGAGATTTTGGACCTCCTGTAGATCCAAATTATCACCCTACAGATTTAAAAGCAAGCTCTTATAAGTTTAGTAGTATAAATAACCATCGTTGGTATGGTTTATTATCAACAGCCACATATGTAAAAAGTGATAATTTAACTATATCAGGAGGAATTGACTTAAGATCATACAGAGGTATTCATTACAGAGAGGTTTACGATTTAGTTGGAGCAGACTATATGGTTGGAAACGGAAATCAAAACGAAACAGCAGGTGTAAAAAGAATAGGTGATAGAATTGAATATTATGATGAAGGTCAAGTAAGATGGGGAGGGTTGTTTGCTCAAGCAGAGTATAAAAAGGATTTATGGTCAGCATTTATTAGCTTTTCAGGATCTGCTTCTCAATACAACGGGGTTGATTACTTTAGAGAAAAAGTAATAGAAGTAGGTGATACTACGCTAGCTGTTGGTTATACTGATACTGTATCATACAACGGACAAACTTACACAAGAGACTCTGAGGGTTTAAAAACATATGAAACAGGATGGAAAACAATTCCAGGTTTTACTATTAAAACAGGAGCCAATTATATAATTAACGAGTCATCTAATGTATATGCTAACCTTGGCTACTTAAATAATGCTCCAAAGTTTAACAATGTTATCGACCAAAGAAATGATTTTGTTAAAGATGTTAAAAATGAAAAAGTAAGAGCTGTTGAATTGGGTTATGCGTACAAAAAAAATAAGCTAGCCGTTAATGTTAATACATACTATACAGAGTGGGTTGACAGACCATACTCTATAAGTTTAGTGGGAGCAGATAATGAAAATTTCACCTCAAACATTACAATGGATGCTTTACATACAGGTGTTGAGGTTGAAGTAGCTTATAATGTTTTGCCAACTGTTACTGTAGAAGGTATGGCTTCTTTAGGAGATTGGACTTGGCAATCAGGAAGAGATAGTATTAAGTTTTTTGATAACGCAGGTAATGCAATACAAGATGACTTCGGAAATGACTTAACAGCATCTTTTGATGCAACAGGAGTTCATGTTGGAGATGCTGCTCAAACTCAATTAGGAGGTAAAATAAGATGGAACTTAACAAAAAGATCATACATTAAAGCCCAATACACTTGGTTTGATCGTTACTATGCCGATTTTGAACCAAGCAATCTTAATGGTGAAAATGCTGGTAGGGAATCATGGCAAATACCAACTTATGGGTTAATGGATATCCATGCAGGAACAACAATTAAAGTAGAAAAAGTACCTGTTAGTATAAGATTTAGTATATTAAATGCATTAAACACGGAGTACATTTCTGATGCACAAAATAACGACCCTTTTACTAGTCCAACAAGTAACTTTGATGCTGCATCAGCATCTGTATTTTTCGGACAAGGAAGAAGGTTCAACCTTTCATTACAAATAATATTTTAAAAAACAACCAATGAAAAGAATTATTCAATTATTAACTATAGGGGCAATAACAGCTCAATCATACGCTCAGGCACCAGTTCCAACGTACTGGGATTGTACAGATGCGGGCAATTTACCAGTTGGTTACTCAATCGGTCCCGTAAGTTTTCCTCCTACAAATTATTCTCAGTTAGGAATTAATAACGGATCATCATTAAAGTTAAATGGTGATGATCAATATTTAGAAATTGAACTAGCAGCAGAAGCAGGTAGGTTAACATACCATATGAGAGGAACAAACCCTCCATCTACACCTACAGCTCCATGGGAGGGGGCTTTTGATGTTCAAATTTCGAATAATGGAACTACATGGACTAATTTAAGGTCTTTTACAAATGGGGAACTAAGCATAAGTGGAAACGTAATGTATGCAGATACACTATTAGCAACAACTCGTTTTGTTAGATTTTACTATACTGATAAAGTATCAGGATACAATACTTCGCTGGATGAAATAAATATTTCAGGACCATTACCTAAGCCAGAAGCAGAAATAAATGCTGTGTTTTTAGGAGATACAGTTTTTAGTGATGGTAATATATATGTTGCAGAAAACGTAGGGAATACAAATAGCTTTCAAATAGTAATTGAAAATCATGGTACAGATAGTACATTAGATTTATCTAGTGTTGTTAGCTCTAACTCAACAGAGTTTACAGTAACATCAATTGATAGTAGTGTAATAGCAAACGGAACAGGTAATATTAATATTGATTTTACACCAGCTTCAGCTGGTACTAGAACGAGTATATTAACAATTACTAATAATGATGCTAACGAAAATCCTTACACGCTTAATTTAGTTGGTTATGGAGATGGTTTTGCAACTCAACCATCAGCTCCATCTATAGCAATATCTAATGTTACTACATACAGGTATACAGCAACTATTACACCAACAACACCTTTAAATGACGAAGGCTATTTGGTTCTTTTCAAAAAAGGAAGCGCGCCTAGCTCAAACCCAACTGACGGTGTAAGATACACACCTGGTGATATGGTAGGAGATGCTAAGGTTGCCTACGCTGGAACTGATTTAACTTACTTATCAAAAGAAACCAGAGCTAATCAAACACACCATTTAGCCGTATATGCTTATAGTGGGGTTGGTCAATATACAAAATATTCGGTGGCAGGTTCACAATCAGTAACAATGCCAAACTCAATGCAAGCACCAAATTATTACAGTTCAATTCAAACAAGCAGTGCTTCATTTATTGACGACTTACACGCTTTAATTAATCCTCATACAAGAGTTTTTTATGGAGATTTTGATGATACGTATATTGATGAGTTCGCTTCTAGAGACACAACTAATGGTCAAAAAGTAGTTACTTGTAGGTATACAAGTGATGAACATATTTATGATGAGCCATTTGCGTTTAATTACATAACGAGAGAGCATAGTTATCCACAAAGTTGGATGCCTACTTGGGCACAGTTAAGTACGAGTGCTTTTGAGAATACACCAGAATATGCCGATTATCACAACTTGTTTCCAGTAAACCAAAATAATGCTAATGGAGTTAGAAGTAATAATCCATTAGGTGTAGTTGTTACGGTTACAAGTCAGTTTAAAGATGGTAAATATGGCTTAGATGTAAATGGAAACAATGTTTACGAGCCAAGAGATGACCATAAAGGTGATGCAGCTAGAGCGATGTTTTACCAAGCTGTTACATACAATAGCATAAGCGGTAATAACTGGAGTTTTCCTAACCCTATTGATTTATTTACACCTTATGGACAAGACCAAGATGTCCTTAAGTCTTGGCACTGGATGGATCCTGTTTCTGATTATGAAAGATCAAGAAATGATTATATCGAGTCTTTACAAGGGAATAGAAATCCATTTATTGATAGCATGCACTACGCTTGTTATATAGACTTTACTACAATGACTAGAGTTGAAACTACAGCTCCTTGTGTTACAACTCCAACATCAATTGAAGAAAATGTAAATGCTGTAAAAGTAGATTTATACCCCAACCCAGCGTTAGATAATATTAATGTTAGTTATTCTTTAAATGAATCAGAGGCTACAACTGTAAGTATTGTTAATTCAGTGGGGCAAGTTATTAATACGATTCAAATAGGAGAAACACAAGATGCTTCAAAAACAATTTCTATTAATAATTTACAAAGCGGAACATACCAACTAATAATTAGAGGAGATAAAACCAACATTATCAGAAAGTTCAATAAGCTATAAAACACCTTGTTTTTGAAACTATGTATCAAAAATATCGTATATTGAACTAAATAAAACCAGTATTTATATGAAAGTCATTAAATTATCAAGCTTGTTCCTTTTAGGAGCGTTAACAATTGCATCTTGTAAAAAGAAAGAAGATCCAGTTGACAGTGGTAATAGTACTAATAACAATCAGGGGAATCAAACACCAACTGATGTTACAGCGCCAACCATTAATGTGTTGGGATTAAACCCAGTTAATGTAGCTGTTGGAGCTACCTATGCTGATGCTGGTGCAATAGCAATAGATGACAATGGAGACACTATAACAGTAGTTACAAATACTTCTAATGTAAATACTGCTACAGCAGGATCTTATCAGGTTGAGTTTAGTGCTACGGATGCAGCAGGCAATGAAGCTACTGCTTCTAGAACAGTTAATGTTGCGATAGCAGAAGAAAACTGGGAAGGAGACTGGGATGTTGTTCATGATGTAACTACAGGAGGAATATTTCCAACAGATTTATTAAAAAGCCCTTGTAATGTTAATGGCTTCGGAGGTTTCTATACGTTCGATCATGGTACAGGAGGAAACAAAATAACTGAGGGTACGGCTTCTGGGCAAAACATAACTATGGGGCCTAACGATATCACTGTTAATGTTAGTTCAACTTATACACTTGAAGGAACAGGATCAATTAACAACAGTGGTGATGAAATAACTATAAATTACATTATTACTAATTGCTCTGGATGTTTATCACAACCTAGTGGAGGAACAGCAACCTATACAAAGCAATAAGAATTATCCGTTATAAACTTATCTTTAACCTGCAATAGTTACTATTGCAGGTTTTTTTATACTATAATTTTTGGAAGAAATAATTTTAATAACGCCACCTTTTACCCAGTTAAACACACCCTATCCAGCAACTTGCTACCTAAAGGGTTTTCTTAACACTAAAAATATCTCTAGCCTTCAAATAGATTTAGGAATAGAGGTAATTAATAAACTCTTTTCCAAAAAAGAACTAACCAATTGTTTCACTATAGCTGAACAGTCAAAAACATTATCAGATAATAGTCAGCTAATAATTAATCAAAAAGAAGAATACCTTAACAAAATAGATGTTGTTATTGAGTTTTTACAAGGCAAAAACAATACATTAATACCTCTAATTTCTTCTAATGACTTTTTACCCAAAGGCTCTAGATTTGATGAAGTGGTTGATTTAGATTGGTCATTCGGTGAAATAGGGAATCACGATAAAGCAAAGTACTTAGCAACACTTTTTTTAGACGACCTAGCCGATTTTATTAAAGAAACCATAGATCCTAATTTTGGCTTTAGCAGGTATGCCGAACGATTAGGAATGTCTGCCAACTCATTTGATGATTTATATTTGGCTTTAAAAGACGAACCAACTTTTATCGATCAACTTTCATTTGAAGTTTTAAAAGCAAAACTAGTTGGTCATACCCCAAAATTGATCTGTTTCTCGGTACCATTTCCAGGCAACCTTTATAGTGCCTTTAGATGCGCCCAACAACTAAAAATCCTTTATCCTGATGTAAAAATTGCTATGGGTGGAGGTTATCCGAATACTGAACTCAGGGAGTTAAAGGATAAAAGAGTTTTTGAGTTTTTCGATTTTATAACACTTGATGATGGTGAACTACCTATCGAGCACATAATAGATCATATTAATACTGGTGCATCAGAGTTTAAAAGAACTTTTCTTCTAAAAGTGGATCAGGTTAATTATGTAAATAATAGTACTAAATCAGATTATAAGTTTTCTCAAACAGGAACACCAGATTACTCTGATTTACCTTTAGATAAGTATATTTCAGTAATTGAAATGGTTAATCCCATGCACAGCCTATGGAGTAATGGAAGGTGGAATAAACTTACAATGGCTCACGGTTGTTACTGGGGAAAATGTACCTTTTGCGACATCTCTTTAGATTATATTTCGGTTTATGAGCCACTAGCAGCAAAGGTAATAGTAGACAAAATGGAAATCTTGATAGAGTCAACAGGAGAAAGAGGGTTTCATTTTGTAGATGAAGCAGCACCACCAAGCTTAATGAAGGAAGTTGCTATCGAAATTATTAAAAGGAAACTAATTGTTTCATGGTGGACAAACATTCGGTTTGAGAAAAGCTTTACAAAGGATTTGTGCGAGCTCTTAAAAGCCTCAGGCTGTATTGCTGTAACTGGCGGAATAGAAGTAGCATCTGATCGATTATTAAAACTTATAGATAAAGGCATAACCATTGAGCAAGTGGCAAGAGTGCTTCAAAATTTTACAGAAGCAAACATTATGGTTCATGCATATTTAATGTATGGATACCCAACTCAAAGCGAACAAGAAACCATTGATAGTTTAGAAATGGTTCGCCAATTATTTGAACTAGGAATTCTACAATCAGCATTTTGGCACCAATTTGCAATGACAGCCCATAGCCCTATAGGAAAAGAGCCTTCAACGTATGGTTTAATTCCTCAAAATACAGCAGTTACTTTTGCTAAAAACGATATTAACTTTAAAGATAAAACAGGAGTAAACCATGCTAAATTTAGTTACGGTCTAAAAAAGTCGCTGTACAATTACATGCACGGAATAGGTTTCGATTTAAACCTTAAAGAATGGTTTGATTTTAAAGTGCCAAAAACAACTATCTCACCTTACCACATAGATGACTGTTTAAGTATTCCTACAAGCTCATTTCCTAAACCCAACCATAAACTAATTTGGCTAGGAAATATGCATGTGAGTAAAGAAAAACACAGTTTAGTAGTTGTTTACAACGCACAGCAAGAAACCATAAACATGGATGAGAATAATGTTAGTTTTTTATCCAGTCAACTTCTTTTAGCGAAAGAAAAACCTATTCAATTTAAATCCTTCCAAGCAGCATTTGAAAACCAAAACCTAGGTAATTTTCAACTGTTTTGGTTTTCTAATCAAATGGAAATATTAAGATCAATGGGGCTACTTATCGTTTAAGCATACCGATAACAACAATTAAACACCCTTAAAATAAAGTGTTAAGCGATTGTTAATGAACGGAATGGTTCTTGAAGTAGTTTTCATAGTATAAATCATAAAAACAAATGAACTATGAAAAACAAAGAATCGTTTAAACGAGAAATGCAAAAAAAAACCAAAGGATTGTTTTTTGTTGCATTAGCAGGAGCACTAAGCTTTACCTTAATGGCTTTCGAGTGGATTTCCTATGATGTTTATGTAAGTAAACAAGATAATTTATCAGCCGAAGTTCTTGACCTAGAACACCTCGTTGAAGTTAAAGTTGAGATTGAGAAACCGAAAAAAACTCAACCAACTGTAAAACAAAAAGAATTTAACCCTGAAAAAGATCAAAATGTAGAGATAGTAGATGACTTTGATGAAAAAAAGGTGAAACAAACGGAAGCCAAGGTGGATAAAAAAGCAAAAGATGTAGTAATTGACATTATAGATGATGGTGAGGGTGATAAATATGTAGAGCCTTTGGATGAAGCCATCATATTTGCCGAAGTAATGCCAGAGTTTATAGGAGGAATGGATAAAATGTACAAATACTTAGGTAATCAATTAAAAACAACTCAATGTTTTAGAGAAATGGGTGTTAGTCAAACCATGTATGTTCAATTTGTGGTTGAAAAGGATGGGAGTATATCGTCCATAGAAATACCTCGAGAGCTAGGTTGCGGAATGGATGCTATGGCTAAAAAAGTAGTGTCGGGCATGCCTAATTGGAGACCAGGAAAACAAGGGGGTAAAACGGTAAGAGTTCGTTACACGCTTCCTATAAAGTTTAAAATCAAGTAAATGTTTAGGTTTTTAGTATGGTTGGCACTAGCGGTGCCAACCTTTTCATTTAGTCAAAAACAAGGAACAATAACTGTTAAAAAAAGCAACCAAGAAATAGTAATTGATGAAATTTCATCAGATTCAATCATGCAAATAGAAGATGATGAGGTTTATACAATAGTAGAAACTATGCCTGAGTTTGTAGGAGGACAAGAGAAAATGTATAGGTGTCTGATTAATAATTTAAAAGCTCCACACTCCCATCTTAACATATCAAGAATATATATCTGTTTTGTAGTAGAGAAAAATGGTAAACTGACAAATATCGAGGTATTGAGAGCCGCCAATATAGATCCAGCTACCAAAGAAAGCTGGATTAAAACAATTGATAACATGCCCAAATGGAAACCTGGGGTTCAGTATGGAAAACCTGTTAGGGTTAAATATACTTTGCCAGTCCTTTTTAAAATTAATTAGATGCCAAAGATTATATACTTTTTGATACTTTTCCCAACACTTTTATTTAGTCAAAAACAAGGAACAATAACTGTTAAAAAAAATGATAGTGTTTACTCTAAAGTTGATAAAATGCCTCACTATCGTGGAGGTATGGATAAACTATATGAGTATTTAGGAAAAAAGCTAAAATCACCTAGGGAATTGATTAACTGCGAAACAGTAGCTTGTCAATTTGTAATTGAAAAAGATGGTAAAGTAAGTAATGTTAAATTAATTGAAGCTTTGGAGTTAAACAGTGAAATTACAAAGAATACTATAACTACAATAGGGAATATGCCTAATTGGATTCCAGGCGAACAAAACGGCAGACCTGTTAGAGTAGAACTTATGATAAACATAACCTTTTGTTCAAGGTAAATCAATAATAATAATCCTTCGAAGGCTTTTTATATATTGGAAGCACCCAGCCAAACTTAAAACTTAATAGATTATCTTTCCTTAACTTCTTCTCAAAATTTGGTTCGTAATCTACTTGGTAATCTCTTCTTATTTTATTGAAACCTTGAATGAATTCTATACCAACAAAAAAGTTAATAAGTGATTTGTTAGAGAAATACCGATAACCAATCTCCTCGCTTATAGTAATACCAGAGGTGTATCTATCATACCCTGGAACATAAGCCCTATCATTTACATTAAATTGTGGAATATCACTATTTGTATTTATAAAATGTACACGGTGTACAATAAAACCAATCCCTAAGCCACCATAAAACCCAGAGTTTTTATTTGGTGAAAAAACAGGCAAAGTATAACTGGACTTAATTTGTAAATGATGCCCTCTTTGTACAACACCATAGGTTCCAAACTCTCCCTGGCTATTTATAATGCCTAAAGAGGTTCTAAGCTCACTTAACATTCCTGTATCTTTTACATCATTACTAAACATAAATCGATACGAAAGTCCAACATCAATATTATTTTTAAACTTATAAGCATAACCCGCACCAACCGAAAAATTATTTCCAAAACGATCAGCCATATCTGCAAAAGGAATTTGAAAATCAACACCAAGCCTAACTTGATGCATACCAATTGTAGAGTCAGAAATACTACTTTGGCTAATTAACGAACAATTTATAGCTATTAAAAATAAAGGGGTTACACAAAAATATTTAAACAACTTACTCAAATCAATACTTTACTTTTCAATCAAAAATACTGAAGTTTGCACGTATATCGTTATAATTAAACGCAAACTTATCTAATGGTTATGAAATTTATCTTAAAGGTTTTATTAATTCTAGGTATCATCGGATATACCCCATCAACAACTTTTTCTCAAGGAAAACCAGTAGAAAAAAGAATCTCGATAAAAAAACGAGAACGCATGGAGCGAAAAGCTGCTAAGAAAAAAAGACGACAAGAAAAAAAAGCACGCAGACAATACAAACGTAGACACCGAAAAATGCAAAGTAAAGAAGTTCGTAAAAGAATGAGAAAAAACCGTAGAAGAGATAGAAAGCGTAAAAATCACTAGCCGTTAAATAATTCACACCCCGTTTATCAATAAAATCAATACCGCTCAATAATTAGAAGCCATTGGCTTACACGTTTTTAAAAATTAACTACATATATTTAAGCTTATCGAAATTGTAAAAAGATTAAAAGAGCAACTCAGCTCTCTTTTTTTGAGTATTAAAAAATTGTTAAAAATTCTTAAGAAAAATTATATCTTTACGCGATTAAATGGGATAAAATTCATAACCCAATGTGGTTATAACTCATATTTTAAAGAACAAATTATGCTGAAAAAAATTACGTTTGTATTAGCAGTTTTAGGGTTTCAATTGTCTTTCGCGCAAACTGGAACCGGATCAATTAAAGGGGTTATCAAAGATAAAACAACAGGAGAACCTTTACCTTTTGTAAATGTGTTGTTGGAGTTAAATGGTACACAACAAGGAGGTGCATCAACAGATTTTGATGGGAAATATAGCCTTAATTCAGTTGCTCCAGGTGAGTACACAATAAAAGTAACTTTTGTAGGTTACAAGCCTTATCAATTAAACGGAGTAGTAGTTAATAGTAACAAAATTACCTTTGTTGATGTTCTGTTAGAGAGCGGAGATGTTAAACTAGATGAGTTCGTAGTAGTAGAATATGAAGTACCACTAATCGATAAAGATGGAGGAGCATCAGGGGGTACAGTAACTAGAGATGAAATTGCAAAAATGCCAGGTCGTTCTGCTAACTCAATGGCAGCAACAGTAGGAGGTGTAGGTACAAATGCAAATGGAGGTATCCAATCTGTAAGGGGGTCTCGTTCAGAAGATACATATTACTTCATTGATGGTATCAAAGTTAGAGGGTCTACAAACCTTCCAAAGTCAGCAATTCAAGAGGTATCCGTAATTACTGGGGGGTTACCTGCTAACTATGGAGATGCAACAGGTGGTATTATTTCCATCTCTACTAGAGGGGCATCAAGCTTTTATTTTGGAGGGATTGAATATATCACTTCAGGATATAAATTTGGAGATAAAACATACGGTTTAGATAATTATGGGTACAACTTATTAGAAGGTGTTATTTCAGGACCATTATTACAAAAGAAAAACGAGGATGGTGAAAAAGAGCCGTTTTTAGGGTTTTTCCTTTCTGCAAACTTACAGCACATTGTTGATCCAAGACCTTTCGCTATTCCAATTTACCAAGTAAAGGACGATGTTTACCAATCATTATTGGCAAGCCCAACACGTCCAGCAATCTCTGGATTTGGAGTTAACTATAATGCAGAATTTTTAGGAGAAGACGATTTCGAAAGAATTAGATTTAACCAAAACGTAGCTAGCCAAGGAGCTTCATTAGCAGGTAAAATTGATGTTAACGTAGGTCAGTTCGCAAACTTAACTTTTGGTGGTAACGCAAACTACAGTGCAGGAAATAACTACAGCTTTGCTAACTCATTATTTAATAGTGATAATAACTCAAGATCATTAGGTTTCGATTGGAGAGTGTATGGAAAATTCACTCAGCGATTTAAAAACGCAAAAGAAGATGGCGAAGAAGACGGCTTAATAAAAAATGCATACTACCAAGTAATGGTGGATTACTCACAAAACATTGGTAGAACAACAAATACACGTCACGGAGATAACTTGTTTGATTATGGTCACGTAGGAACATTCGAAACAACTATCGAGGATTCGTATGAGTTTGATGCAGCTCAAAACATGTACATCAATACCGATAAAAACGATGAAAACGGGGTGAAGTTTACTGCTTCAGATAAAAACAATGATTTAGCAGCTATCACTTCACAGTTTTTTGATTTAAATGGAGGTAACGTAGAAAGTCAAGATGTTATTCTTAACGGTAGAGCATTAAGAAACGGAGATACTCCACCAAGTGTTTATGGTTTATTTACACAACTAGGTACGCAAGCAGGAACATTCGCTAAGTCTGTAGCTAATCAAATTAGGATTACAGCTTCTGGTTCTGCCGATGTAAAAGATCACTCAATTACTGTAGGTTTTGAATATGAGCAACGTGTTGATAGATTTTACTCTATCGCTCCAATCGGTTTATGGACAAGAATGCGTCAGTTAGCAAATAGCCATATTTTAGAAAGGGATTTAAGTAGCTATACTGATGAGTATAGAGGAACATTTGTTTACAGAACATACGACCGCTTAAGAACAGATAACCAATCTTGGTTTGATTATAACCTAAGAAACAAATTAGGGTTGGATCCTAACGGAACAGACTATATCGATGTAGACGCATTAGATCCATCAACATTTAGTGTAGATTTCTTTAGTGCAGATGAGTTAATCAATGGAGGATTTAATAGAAGTTTCGTTAACTATTACGGTTACGACCACACAGGAAGAAAGCTTTCTGGAAACCCAAGTTTTGATGATTTCTTTACACAAACAGATGAGTTTGGAAACTTCACTAGACCAATAGGAGCTTTTGAACCAATTTACTTTGCTGGATTCATTATGGATAAGTTTGCATTTAACGATATCATTTTTAACGTTGGTTTACGTGTGGACCGTTTCGATGCTAACCAGCCAGTATTAAAAGATCCATATTTATTAAAAGAAGCTAAAACAGCTGGAGAGGTTAGTGAGTTTGGTTCTCACCCAGGTAACATTGGAGATGATTATGTGGTTTATGTAGATAATATCGATAATCCTACAGCAATTAACGGTTACCGTGATGGAGATACTTGGTATAATGCAGATGGTATTGAGGTTAGTGGACCAACAACTATCGAAACTGCAAGTGGTATTGCACCTTACTTAGCTGATGGTGTAACCGATGCGGATCAAATTAACTCTGGTGCGTTTGAAGACTATAAGCCTTCTTTAATCTTCATGCCTAGGATTTCATTCTCATTCCCAATTTCTGATGAGGCTGTTTTCTTTGCTCACTATGATGTGTTATCGCAAAGACCAGCACAAGGATTAAGGTTAGATCCAATGCAGTACTTATATATTGATAACGTAACAGGGAGTAACATTTTAAACAACCCAAATTTAAGACCATCAAGAACGATTGATTATGAGGTTGGTTTCCAACAAGTATTAACAAGAGCGTCATCTTTAAAAATTGCAGCTTTCTATCGTGAACAAAGAGATATGATTACAACAATCGCTTACGATGGAGCTTACCCTAAAACATATTTAACATTAGGAAATAGAGACTTTGGAACAGTTAAAGGAGCAACAATTACCTATGATAAAAGACAAACAAACAATCTTTGGATGAAAGTTTCTTATACCCTTCAGTTTGCTGAAGGTACTGGTTCATCAGCTACTTCAAATGCTTCTTTATTAAGAAGTGGTCAACCAACATTAAGAACAATATTCCCATATGCTTATGATCAAAGACATGCGGTTCAAGCAGTATTAGATTACCGTTATGGAGATGGAATTGATTACAATGGTCCTGTTTGGTTTGGTAAAAAAGTGTTTAAAAACACAGGAGCTAACTTAGTAGCAAACTTTGCTTCAGGAGAGCCTTATTCAGCTTCTTCAGTTGTTTACTCAACACAAATTAATTCTGGTCAGCCAGTATTAGAAGGAACACCTTTTGGTTCTAGACGTCCAGGAAGATTCTTTATAAACATGCAGTTAGATAGAAACTTCCCATTAAAGTATGGAAAAGACAAGAAAAAAGCAGCAAACTTAAATGTTTACGTATGGTTTCAAAACCTACTTAACACAAGGAACATTACTGGTGTTTATAGAGCAACAGGAAACGCTGATGACGATGGTTACTTAAGTGCAGCACAATATCAAACAGAAATTGATGCACAATTAAATGAAGATGCATTTAGATATTATTATGCATTAGCGGTTAATAACCCGTTTAACTATGCGTTACCAAGAACAATTAGATTAGGAATAAAACTAGACTTTTAAAATTATATCAGATGAAAAGGTTAATGAATATAAAATCAGTAGCAATAGGACTGGGAGTTTTCCTTTCAGCTAGTGCTTATGGTAGAGAGTGGATAGGAGGAAATAATAACAACACGTCTGTTAATACAAGTTCATTAGGAACAAGAGCTGCAGATTGTGCTCCTGCTACAAGCTCAACAAAACTAGAGTTTAATAACGTAGAAGCATTAATTGAAAATAGTGGTCTACTATGGTTAGATCGTTCTGCGGGTGCTCCTGCTTACAAGGTTCCAAAAACTGGGGATGCCTCTCCAATATTTGCTGGTGCATTGTGGATGGGAGGAAAAGATGTAAACGATCAAATTAAGTTAGCAGCACAGCGTTTTAGAGATAATGGTGATGATTTCTGGCCAGGACCATTAGGAGGTTTAGTAAACCCAGGCGATGGTCAAGGAATTAGACCATACGGTGGGGCAACAACCGATCAAGCTACTTGTGCTAAATGGGATAATTTTTATGAGATAAGAAGAGCTGATGTTGAG
>Ga0208830_1000777_pt1 | contig 15143 bp, 12 predicted proteins | sample DeeseametaMP2634_FD_184169 | JGI IMG/M metagenome (GOLD analysis project Ga0208830, IMG submission 184169) | Marine microbial communities from the Deep Atlantic Ocean - MP2634 (SPAdes) | ecosystem: Environmental > Aquatic > Marine > Oceanic | place: Northeast of Antigua and Barbuda, North... | reverse complement strand
TTTTTGCAGGCCAGAAAACGCCAGCATCGTTCACATCGAAGCCAAATCGAGATGGCAAAACATAGTCAGCTCTGGCTCCCCAATAGGCAGTAAAGCGGTTACTAAACTCTGCACCTGACGCGCCTGCACCGCCTGCGCTTGTTGGAATGACGTCATTATTAATTAACGGGTGCTCGGTCAACTGTTCAATAACACCCTCGCGATGTTTATCTCCAATATCCGCCGCGTTAAAATCACCAACAAGTACAAAACGCGCGTTCTCTGACAGGCTGACTTTCTCGCCATTATCATCGTAAATGTAGTCCCCTTTATCCGGAGAAAGATAATCTGCCATAAGCCTAATTTCGTCAAAGTTGCGCTTGCCGTTGCGATCCTCGCTTCCATCGAAATTAGGTGGTGTTGGATGCATAGCAAGTATGTGTACGGTTTTGCCCGCTACTTTCACCGGCACATCCCAGTGAGACTTAGAACTCAACCTTAGCGCGGCCCACTCTTCTACGTCGTACCATGGCTTGCCCTTATCAGTACTTCCGCTCTCATCGGGAATAATAGGAACCTGTGGATGAGGCATGTGATGCCATTTAAACGTCTGAAAGGTGCGAATACCATCAACATCAATAGGGTATTTTGACAAAAGCGCCATGCCATATTGCCCGGGATAAAGCCCAAAACCATATGCATCGCCACCAAAACCTTCTGCTTTGCCATTGTTATCTAAGTCGAATTTCGTGGGCTCCCCTGTGTTGACTGTGGCCACATACGTATATGGGTAATCCACAGGCTCAAGGCCGCCTTGTGAAACATTCAGGTAGTTCTTAACAAATGCTTCTACCCCTTTACGCTTATCTGCAATGTAGTCAAATTCATTCAACATCAAGATATCGGGGTTAACGCGTTGAATAATTTCAGCAATGTTTTTAACTTGGCTATGCTCACCCGTTGAAAGAACGTGTTGAAGTACCTGATCGCTTGGCTTCATACCCAACGCTTTGTAGTTAGTGGCTTCCATACTTACATTAAACGTTGCGACTTTAAGCATTTGCTCTTCTTGCGAGCTAGCCAGCGTAGATACGAATAATGCGGGTAAAAGAGCTATTGCACAGAAAAGTGCCCTATTTTTCATGTTGTTACCTGTAAGTAAAAGCGAAATGCAAAGATAGCAACTTTAGCGGCTTATCTGAACTTTTTTGTTTTATTAAAGATCGTTGTATCAACAAGATGGTCATGCTCTCGCCCTTACATAAAAACGGAATTTATTTTCATAAATGAGACCTATTAAAGAAATATTTTTTACTATAAAGCACTAACACTAAAATAATAGAATCAAATACTCGCTCTTAACTGATATTCTAATTTTGTTTTATACAGCTAGCGTCAAGCGAACTACGCTTAACGTTTCGCATTTTGGGTGAATGAGAGAAAGTTATGAAAAGCTGGGTTTCAAAAGCGATCAATATTATCAATGCAGATTATCAACGTTCGGCTGATACGCACTTAATCAAATTAGAGCAGATCGCTTTTAGAGATATTGATATCTACCTTAAAGATGAAAGCACCCATCCAACAGGCAGCCTAAAGCACCGTCTAGCCCGGTCCCTTTTTCTGTACGCCCTTTGTAATGGAAAAATTGTAGAAGGAACTACTGTGGTTGAAGCCTCGTCAGGCAGTACAGCGGTGTCTGAAGCTTATTTTGCTAAAATGATTGGCGTTCCGTTTGTTGCGGTTATGCCTAAATCTACCGCCCAAAGTAAAATCGCGCTTATTGAGCGATATGGCGGGCAGTGTCACTTTGTAGATTGCCCTACGCAAATGCACAGCGAAGCAACCAAAGTAGCTCACGAGCTTAATGGCTACTTTATGGATCAGTTCCTTTTCGCAGAGCGCGCTACAGATTGGCGTGGCAATAACAATATTGCTGAGAGCATCTTTGAGCAAATGAAAGCCGAGCCCCACCCTATTCCACACACCGTGGTTATGAGTGCAGGTACAGGTGGAACATCAGCCACCATAGGGCGTTACATTCGCTACAAAGGTCTCTCTTCTCAGCTTGTCGTGGTAGATCCAGAATTCAGTGTGTTTTTTGATAGCTTCAAAAACAACGATCATACACTTACTGCTACCCGTGGTAGCCGCATAGAAGGGATAGGACGCCCTAAAGTGGAAGCCTCTTTTCAACATGACGTAATAGATGACATGATTGCCGTTCCCGATGCCGCCAGTATTGCAACCATGCATTGGTTAAACAACACCATGGGAATTAAAGCCGGCCCGTCTACCGGCACTAACCTATGGGGCGCATTAAGTATTGCTGAACAAATGAAGCAGCGAGGAGAAGTGGGATCGATCGTAACGCTTATGTGCGACAGCGGAGAGCGGTATGGTGAAACTTACTATAATGCTGGTTGGGTAGAAAAGACCATTGGCTCACTCGCTGAATACACCACCAGACTAGAGGCCATCGGAGCCCCTGCTTAAATAGCCTGTTTCTGCTGTTTAAAGTGCTGGGGCGTTATGTATCGCGCAGCACTTTATTCAAAGCGTTTATCTCTATACATTGGCGATATACTTCTCATTGATAAAGCGCACAAAATTATGATCAAAATAAAAAACGTTGTTAGCTGTACAGTTGCATTCGTCACAGCGTTTGCTGCACACACTGCCTTTGCTACCAGTACATCGACTGTTGAAATTGCAAACACAAGCAACACTAGTACTAACCAAACCGCAGACGCGACCGCCAACGCTGACGACCCTAACAACAATTACGAAAGCGTTTTTGCTAACCTCGCGCTTCATTGTATTCATCAAGAGTTTCCAAATGTAGTGAAACACATGATGAATAACGGCGATGACGTTAAGGCACCAAATCAACTCTACCCTTCATTTTATGGTTGTTTAGACTGGCACTCGTCGGTTCATGGCCATTGGCTTTTAGTAAGAATGCTAAACACTGCGCAAGATGCAGTGGATAAGGATGAAATCATTGAAAAGCTCAACATCAGCTTTACGCCTAAAAATATCCAAGGGGAATTGACGAGCCTTAAGCGTGAAAACAATGCCTCATTTGAACGCCCCTATGGTCTTGCTTGGTTCCTGCAGCTAACCGCTGAACTACGTCAATCTTCCCTTCCTGAAGCAACAAAATGGCTAAATACTTTACGTCCTCTCGAGGACGAAATTGTAGCCAGAGTAAGCGCATGGTTACCCAAATTAGCTTACCCAATCCGAACGGGTGAGCATAGCCAAACCGCCTTTGCTTTTGGCTTAATGTTGGATTGGGCGAAAGTAGCAGGTAATAAGGAGTTTGAAGCGCTGTTAACGTCCAGGGTGAAAGACTATTATCAAGACGATACACAGTGCCCTCTTGCCTACGAGCCTTCGGGACAAGATTTTCTATCACCGTGTTTGGCCGAAGCTGATTTAATGCGAAGAGTAATGTCTAAGAAGAACTATAGCCAATGGCTTTCAGCGTTCTTTCCAAGCCTCACAGCTAGCACATCAAATTGGCTAGCTCCCGCTACAGTGACTGACAAGACGGATGGTAAACTCGCTCACCTAGACGGGCTGAACATCAGCCGAGCGTGGATGATAGAAGGCATAATGCAAGCTTTGCCTGAAGGTGACAAACGCTTACCTGTGCTTAAGAAAGCATTAAGTTCACATCGTGAGGCCGGGCTCAACGCGGTGTTTGGTGACATGCACTATATGGGCAGCCATTGGCTTGGCAGCTTTGCCAGCTACTTAGAAACACAGCGCGGTTTGAATTAACTTATATCCTACTAAAGTGTGAGATGAATGAGCACTAAAGTGCTATTCGTCTCACTCGCCTACCGTGGCATGCTCATTCTATGGTGATATGAATAAAGCGCAGCTATGGAAATTTTACTTGTTGATGATCACGCAATAGTGAGAGAAGGCTTTTCTACACTGTTATCTTCGGTACTCGAAGGCGCTGTCGTCACCAATGCAAAAAATGCGCAGCAAGCCACAAATGCACTTCGTGCCAACCACTTCGACCTCATTATTTTAGACATTAATTTAGGAACCACCAGCGGACTCACGCTAGCGGAATATATTGTTCAGCGCTGGGAGCACGCAAAAGTACTTATGTTCAGCATGTTCGATGATATTTCCATCATCGATAGAGCTATGAAACTAGGGGCAATGGGGTATGTTAGTAAACAAAGTGAACCTGATGTACTGATAAGCGCGGTGACATCTATCATTAAAGGCCGCCGTTATTTAGAACACAATACTGCCATTGAGCTCGCTACATTCAACCTGTCACATTCCGGAGGCAACTTAACAGATCTGACACAAAGAGAGTTGGATATATTCCTTGGTATAGCGAACGGGCTTTGCCGAAAACAGGTCGCTGAAAGCCTCAATATTTCTGAAAAGACGGTCTCAAACGTTATCACCCAGCTCAAGCGAAAACTTGAGCTACAGACAAATGCCGAGTTTGTTCACCTTGCCATAAAGCAGGGTTATATCAAAATTGCCAGCTAAACAAGCGCCACTAAACAAGGTCGGGAAAACTTCCCTGTACTTTCGTATCTTTTTTATACCCCTTTGGTACTGACTTTGTCTCATGATAAAGATATCTCATTTAAATCAACATATTAGCGTTTTTATTACACTTCAATCTAAGGGAATTTTTCCCGCATTTTGAAGGACGGAATCCGTTTATCAGGGCCTCTACTTAGTTACATACTGTTAACACAACATCAAGGTAACAGTGGAAATAAAACTATGGCTAAGTTCTATTCAAAGGCTTCATTGGCCTTAAGCGTAATTATTGGTTTAGGTACGAGTTCACATTTATATGCGGACGATGGCGTGACATGGGCAGACATTGAAAATGATGCCAAGACGCCTGAGAACGTACTGATGTATGGTATGGGTCCAGAAGCTCAGCGTTACAGCGGACTTGATCAAATCAACAAAGAAAATGTACACATGCTATCTCCGGCTTGGGTGATGAGTTTTGGTGATGAAAAGCAACGGGGTCAAGAGTCCCAAGCAATCGTGTACGACGGTATTGTCTATGTAACCGGTAGCTACTCCCGTATCTACGCCTATGAGGCAAAAACAGGTAAGAAGTTGTGGGACTACGCCCACCGCCTTCCAGAAGGGATTCGACCGTGTTGTGACGTGGTAAATCGCGGCGCAGCAATTTATGGTGACTTAGTCTTTTTCGGTACGCTGGATGCTGGCGTTGTTGCCCTTGACCGGCTAACGGGCAAAGTAAAATGGAAGAAGCGCTTTGAAGACTATCGTGCAGGCTACACCATGACGGGGGCACCTACGATTGTTAAAGACCAAAAGTCAGGAAAGGTCATGCTTATTCACGGTTCATCAGGTGATGAGTTTGGTGTTGTAGGAAAACTGTTTGCACGCGATCCTGAAACCGGTGAAGAGATTTGGATGCGTCCATTTGTTGAAGGGCACATGGGCAGATTAAATGGAAAAGACAGCACACCCACGGGTGGTTCATACGAAGTGACAACGTGGCCAAAGGATGAAAACGGCGAAATGGTTGAGGCTTGGCACCACGGTGGTGGCGCACCATGGCAGAGTGCAAGCTTCGATGTTGAAACTAACACTATCATCATAGGTGCAGGTAACCCCGCTCCTTGGAATACATGGAAACGCACCGCCAAAGGTGGAGATCCGCGAGATTGGGATAACCTTTATACTTCCGGACAAGTGGGTGTAGATGCAACCACTGGTGAGGTTAAATGGTTCTATCAACATACACCTAACGACGCATGGGATTTCTCTGGCAACAATGAACTTGTTCTATTCGACTATTACGATAATGGAAAGCTCATAAAAGCGACGGCTCATGCAGACAGAAATGGCTTTTTCTATGTAGTTAACAGACAAAACGGTGAATTCATCAGAGGATTTCCCTTTGTAGATAACATTACGTGGGCCACACACATTGACCCTGACACGGGTCGCCCAGTTGAAGTAGACGGACAGCGCCCGCCACTGCCTGAGCCGGGTGAAAAACGAGGAAAGTCAATAGAGGTATCGCCTCCATTCTTGGGCGGAAAGAACTGGAACCCGATGGCCTACAGCCAGAATACCGGCTGGTTCTATATGGGCGCAAACCACTGGAAAGAAGACTACTGGACGGAAGAAGTGACCTATAAAAAAGGTGCCGCTTACCTAGGACAGGGTTTTAGAATTAAGCGCATGTATGACGACCACGTGGGCGTACTTCGTGCCGTAGACCCCATTTCAGGTGAAATTAAATGGACACACAAAGAGAAACTTCCTATGTGGGCTGGGGTACTGGCGACGAAAGGCGGACTCATTATTACCGGAACGGGCGATGGCTATGTCAAAGCTTTCGACGAAGAAACCGGTGAAGAACTTTGGAAGTTCCAAACGGGCTCGGGCATCATTTCATGCCCTATAACCTGGGAAGAAGATGGTGAGCAATACATTGGCTTAGCGTCAGGGTATGGTGGTGCAGTACCTCTATGGGGTGGAGATATGGCTGAACTCACCAAACCTGTCGCGCAAGGTGGTTCGTTCTGGGTATTTAAACTTCCTAATCATAATAAAAAGCAAAACGTCGCTAAACAATAGCTTTATCTTTGCAACAAACCAAACCGAGAGGCGGTGAAAACGCCTCTCGGCATTAAGGAGCTCTCATGCGCTTACGTTTTCAAGCAACCAAACAACTCCCCATATTATTAGTTGTCCTATATTCAGCAACTGCCAGTGCCATTCCCGATTTCGAAGATGACGTGAAAATTATCAACGGATGTGAAATAAAACCAAAGACAGTGTGTAGCGATACAGACTTAAGCGGTGCTGATTTGAGCCATGCAAATTTGCACGGGGCAGTATTCACCAACGTTAAGTTCAACAAAACAGATTTAAGGCACGCCAACTTAAGCTATGCGACGTTTAAGAAAAGTAACCTAGATCACGCTGATTTAGCTACCGCCAACTTAAAACACGCAGATTTACGCAGCTCAAAAGTTCGCAACGCTAACTTAGAAGGCGTAGATGGCTGGGCGCTTTTCGGTCAAGGGGTTGATTTCACTAACTCCAACTTTTCAGGTGCTAACCTGGACCAAGCGCGTTTATCAGGTGCGACAATGGTAAACACCAACTTACGTGCCGCACGCTTAGAGCGGGTTTGGATGAACAAAGCAAACTTTGAAGGTGCTTCACTGATTAACGCCAATATTCAGGAAGCAAAACTGAACGATGCAAGTTTGTATCGAGCGAACCTAACCGGCACGCGCATCCACTACGCAACATTTCAGGGCACTTTCATGGACGAATGTATAAACTGTCCTATTAACTGGTAACTGTGATTGGGTGGAAAGAAAACATTGAGCCGTTCGATATAGCCAGCGCCCATTACCTTCGCTAACACCCATTCATACTTACTTTCTTAATATCCCCACTTTTGCTCCCATTCATCTAAAAGAGGGGGACATTCAGAGAAAAGCGTTGGATAGTTCTCATACTTTTGCATTGAAGACTTATACACTGGTTGACTAACTTGATAGTAGCTCGGTGTTTGGAACAAAGGCGAACTATTACTTTCTAAGGTCTTAGCCTCCCCTTCTGTCAGCCCTGAAAACTGATATATGGACGCTATAGAAGATTCAGGGTCAGCAACAACATCTTCATATTTAATGCTTATTGCTCTGTCCCTTAAGATTGGTTCCATTTTTTCCCAGCACGTGAAGACTTTATTGTAAGCCTCAGCGAATTGCTCAACGGTGTACAAGTTTATTTCCTCGAACTGTAAACAACTCAACGCAACTGCCTTCGGGTTACGTAGGCAACAAAGTACTTTTGCGTTAGGAAACAAGGTCAACATTGCAGGTAAATAAGGGAAGTTAAGCGGCATCTTATCTACGATGAGTTTACTGCTGTCAACACTAGGAGAATAAGCTGTTAAATGCTCAAGGTATTCATTTGCCAAAGTGTCTAGTTCACTTTGGTTTGTACGCTTTATATCACCCGCCTCAGGGTCAACAATCTCGCGTTCAACCATCTGGTTATAGAAGGTTTCTACGGCATCTGTTTCTTCTAATAACTCAACATTCGCATTTTTAAGTAACAAACTTTCTATCAATGTCGTTCCCGAACGAGGAAATCCAACAATAAAGAGAATGTTTGTGCTGTTACTTGACGTGTTAACGATAGGAGAAGGTGATACATCAAAACCATTGAGCATGACGCCAGAGGACAAATCTGCGAATTTACTGGAATGAAGGTTATTCACGTTATGTGCGATAAACCTGATGACCTCTTCGGCATCGCTAAAACGCTTAAGCTTTTCAAGGGTTCTAATCTTCTGGTAAAGATGAGGAAGGCTTTTGGGTTGTTTTACTAAGAAGTGCTCGTTAATTCGCAGCCCCTCTTCAAACTCTCCTTTTGCGAAAGCCAACAGCGAACGTTTTAACTCGTGTTGCTCCTTGTCGCCTTCAGCTTGAATTAATTGAATTTTGCAAAGAAACTTCTCAGCTTCAGCTAACTCACGCCTGTTTTCGTTAATGTTAAAGGCCAGCTCTAGTAACTGAATGTTATCGGTGTTTTCAAACTTTCTATTGAGGACATCAAGGTTGTCTTTAGTGGCATTGAGTAGCCAAGAAACATAGTCTAAATACGTCAGTAACTCTTCTTTATCCGATGAATCAGCGAGGGAAAGTGATTTTTCAAGATGACGCTTTGCATGAACGTAACGCTTCGACTCCAATGCTGACAACGCCAAAAAATAGTGGATCGAATAAGAATCTGAGTACCTTGAACTTAGCATATTACTCTGCTTAGCTAATTCTCCTCTCGAATGAATTCTGTAACATGCTTCTGTATACAGTTCAGCGCTAAGTTTATCGCTTAGATGAAGATCCTCTCTTTTAATATGCGCGACCAACTGAGACCATTTTTCCTGCTGATAAAGACACTTACCCAGGCTTTGTCCGTACTGAATATTTTTAGGATTTTTTGCTATTGCTTTTTCATATGCTAACTGTGCTTCTTCATTTCGACCAAGCTCAGACATTAAATTTCCAAGTGCATGAAAAGCAACGTGGTAGTTTGGGTTAATTGCTATCGCTTTTGAAAGCTGCTTTTGTGCGTCATCAAACCGCTCAGCTTCTTTTAGCAATAGCCCATAATTATACGCCACATCAGTATTTTGGGGATAATCAGACTGAAGGCTTTCAAATATTTCAAACGACGTAGTAAATTCAGCAACCTTTCCTAGTGCCGTAGCATATACCATTTTTGCCATTGGATGCTGCTCATAGACAGGAGAAAGCGTCGATATGACTCGGCTAAATTCACCGGCACCGAACGCCTGCATTGCTTGATTTATTATTTCTTGAGTAAGTTTCATGGATATTTTATTTTTGGAGATATGTGCGTCTGTAGAAGATTTTGCAGTAATGATTTGTTTTATAGTAACACGCTAAAAGTTGAATTTAAGCACCCTCAACTAACCGTGCACAAAACTAAAACCTCGAACATTCACCGAAGACTAGCCACGTGTAGATACTGCAATTACAAGGTGGCCAGTCTTTATTTAGTAGGCTTCAAATTTGATTACCTACTTTCAGCTATTTTACTTTGGCGGCAAGCTCAGCAGTTTCTTTACCCAAATTTTTAAGCTGCTTAATCGTCTTTTCATCCGTAATTGCGCCATCTTCCATAAGCGTATTTACCTTCGCAATAGCTTTTTGGTTCGGCAGCACCATAGTACCTAGATTTTCAAGTAACATTCTCAGTACCACCAGCAGACGCAGCCATAATTCCAGCAACTGTAACAGACAAAACTGACGGAAATCTCTCTCACCTAGACGGGCTGAATATCAGCCGAGCCTGGATGATTGAAGGCATCATGAGCGCTTTACCAGACGATGACGCTCGCTTACCGGTACTGGAGAAAACGCTAAAAGCACACCGTGAAGCAGAATTAAACGCTGTTTTTGGTGAGCTGCACTACATGGGAAGTCACTGGCTTAGCAGTTTTGCTAACTACCTTGAGACACAGCGTGGCGTAAAATAAATAAAAAATTATCTAGGATAATATGGCAAGAAAGCCGCTCTGGATTAAGCGGCTTTCTTCAGCACGGGGGCACCTAGTTAACGTAGAGGGTTCTAAACAGAATACGTTAAATAATGTCGTCTACACTCGATGTTCTTACACTTGTAAGCTTTTGAAGAATTGCGAGTAAAAGTAAGTTTTGAAACTCAGGCGCTATTAAAAGCGACCCCCCTTCTGTTGAGATGATACTCTCAAAAAGAGAAATAATATTGATTGCCACAAGAAACCAAAATGCTACGTGGCTATATTTTTTTTTGTCCATGATTATTTGCCTTGTCCATGCTTAAATAAATGAAAAGGAGCAGACCTTAAGCCTGCTCGATTAATACTAAGGAATTTCTGGCTCGTTTACTCCATCGTAGAACCCGCTGCCAAGCCCTCGGCCGAAATCATAGGCCAAATCTACCAAAGCCATATAGGTCAATACACGCCCCAAATAACCGCCACTACATTGCATTATTTCATCTTGGTTCAACTCTTCCATAGCAAAACTCCTTAAGGTAGTACGAATTCAGCGACATCGTCTAACCAGCGGTTTGACGTCATTACATGGCTGTAGAAATAACCACTTGCATAGCCTGCACCGTAACCGATACCGTACATAATATCGCCGACCAACCCTGCTCCTGCGACTTCATCGAGTTCGTTAATGTTGATTTCTTCCATAATAAAGCTCCTTCCAAGGAAAGTGATGTGCAAATGCACTTAGCTAGGCTATGACATCAAGGCACTATTGACGACTGACCATGGGGTGGGTTTTATGTCGTATTGTGGACTAAACTTATTTTTCTAAGGTAGGCAATGAAGAGGCTTGATGGTGCTATCTGTTTGTCGTGTTAGATAGCGCACTATCGAATCGAGGCAATTTCAAAAACACATTTATTTAGCATGGATACAAAAACTGCGGCATGCATAGCTAGAGTGCCGACGGCTTTCTCTAGCTACCCTGCTCCTATGTCTTAAGCAAGTTTACCTGCCAGCTCAGCCGTTTCTTTACCCAAATTTTTAAGCTGCTTAATCGTCTTTTCATCCGTAATGGCGCCATCTTCCATAAGCGTATTTACCTTCGCAATAGCTTTTTGGTTCGGCAGCACCATAGTACCTAGATTTTCAAGTAACATTCTCAGTACCATCAGCACGCGCATACCGCCTAGCCCACCAGCAGACGCAGCCATAATTCCAGCCACCTTACCGCGATATGCTTGTAATGGCTTTTCACCTTCCCCCATGCGCGATGCCCAGTCGATGGCATTCTTTAGCAGTGCGGGATAGCTTGAGTTGTATTCTGGTGAAGCAATAAGAAAACCATCATGGCTCATTAGCAATTCTTTGAACGCCTGTGCTTTTTCAGGCATACCAAACTCGGCTTCCTCATCTTCATTAAACAACGGCATTTGAAAGTCAGCGAGGTCTATAACGGTAACCTCTGCGCCAGCTTCACGTGCGCCCTCTGCGGCAACTTTCATAATAGCTTGGTTGAATGAACCTTTACGGGTACTACCTGCAAATGCAAGGATCTTAGTCATTTGAGTTTCCTGTCGTTAATTTAAGTAGTGTTCTAATTGTCTGATTTATAGGAAGCTATCGCCCTTTTGGTTCTAATCGAAATGTAATACCACTGTACCTGCGGTTACTCGCCGCGATTACGAACATTTAAAAATCTCGCTGAGTACGCAATAATCTATGCCCACTGGTATAAGGATCACGATTAGCGCAAACGAGCGTTGTAGGGTTGACGCTTATGTTTCGCATAAAAAAAGGCTGACAATCAATGTCAGCCTCTTTGTTATCAATATGTATGTTGTACCGCGAACACTACATTTTTTCTAGTGTTTCGATGCCAAGTAGGGTTAATCCTTGCTCTAGCGTCTTGGCAACCAGAGCTGACAACGCTAGACGGCTATCGCGTACAGCTGGCTCAATACCGTCTTTTAACATCGGGCACGCTTCGTAGAATGACATAAATGCTGAAGCCACATCATAGAGGTAAGTACACAGTACATGAGGCGTGGCTTCACGAGATACTGTACCAATCACCTCTTCAAACTGCATAAGTAATACAGCTAGCGCGTGCTCTTGTTTCTCAGCAATATTGATATCTACTGGCATGGTGGCCATATCCACACCCGCTTTTCTGAACAAGCTTTTCACACGGGTATAGGCGTACTGAAGGTAAGGCGCGGTGTTACCTTCAAAGCTTAGCATGGAGTCCCAGTTAAACATGTAATCAGTTGTGCGGTTTTTAGATAGGTCAGCGTATTTCACAGCGCCAATACCCACCTTGTGAGCGACTTCTTTAAGCTCGTCTTCACTTAAATCGTTGTCGCGCTCTGCGATAAGCTTACCCGCACGCTCAACGGCTTCATCAAGCAATTCGACCAGTTTAACCGTACCACCAGTACGCGTTTTAAATGGCTTACCGTCACTGCCTAGCATCATTCCAAATGGGCAATGCTCGTAAGTTTGCTCTTCTTTCATAAAGCCCGCTTTACGGCCCACAATTTCAGTTTGCTTAAAGTGCAGTGCTTGGCGAGCATCGGTAAGAATCAGCGTACGGTCAGCGTTTAACTTGCCGCTGCGATAGCGCATTGCCGCAAGGTCTGTCGTTGCGTATAAATAGCCGCCACCCGACTTTTGAACGATGTAAACCGCAGGGTTACCTTCTTTATCAGCAAGCTCAGGTATAAACACCACCTGCGCACCTTGGTCTTCTACTGCAAGGCCTTTCGCTTTAAGGTCACTGATTACGTTGGCTAAATCGTCGTTGTAAGCCGACTCACCCATAATATCTTTACGGGTCAGGCTTACGTTTAGCTTGTCGTACACTTCTTCTGAGTGGGCAATAGACACGTCAATGAACTTTTCCCATAGCGCCAGACACTGAGCGTCACCGCCCTGCAGCTTAACTACGTATTCACGGGCGCGGTCGGCAAAACCTTCTTCTTCGTCAAAGCGTACTTTGGCTTCGCGGTAAAAGTCTTCAAGATCAGAGAGTGCAGTTTCAGCCACTTCATCTTGTAGCTTGTCTGAAAGGTGCGCAAGCAACATGCCGAACTGTGTGCCCCAGTCGCCCATGTGATTTTGACGAATAACGTTGTGGCCCAAGAACTCAAGCACTTTAACCACAGCATCGCCGATGATAGTAGTACGCAGGTGGCCCACGTGCATTTCTTTGGCCAGGTTAGGCGATGAGTAATCAACAACAATGTTTTGTTCTTTTGACTTAGCAATACCTAAACGTGGGTCGGTTAGCGACAACTCACACTGATTAGACAGCCATTCGTCATTTAAATGAACGTTGATAAAACCAGGGCCCGCCACTTCTAGCTTGCTGGCAATATCGTCGAGCTTTACAGTCTCAACAATTTTCTCTGCAATATCGCGCGGCTTTTGCTTAAGCTGCTTGGCTAGCGCCATCGCGCCGTTAAACTGATATTCACCAAATTCAGGTCGAGCGCTGCGCGAAACTGGCACTGGCGCATTTTCTACGCCCATTTCTTGTAGAGCTTCAGTGAAACGGTTAACTAATAGTGCATGTATATTCATAATATATTGTGTCTTTGTTTAATCTTTATTAGCTTAATTTTCGCGCGTGTTCTTGAACTGAATATCAGGGTAGCGCTCTTGCGCTAGCTGTAAATTCACCATAGTAGGTGCGATGTACGTCAAGTTATCGCCGCCATCTAGTGCAAGGTTTTGCTCACCTTTACGGCGGAATTCATCAAGCTTCTTCTCATTGTCAGAGTAAACCCAGCGGGCAGTGCTCACGTTAATATGCTCATAAAGCGCGTCTACGTTGTATTCGGCTTTCAAGCGAGCGACAACTACGTCAAACTGAAGCACACCTACTGCGCCAACAATCAAATCGTTGTTGGCAAGCGGTCTAAACACCTGCACCGCCCCTTCCTCAGAAAGCTGGATCAGCCCTTTCAGCAGTTGCTTTTGCTTAAGCGGATCTTTCAAGCGGATGCGTTTAAATAGCTCAGGCGCAAAGTTTGGAATACCCGTAAAGCGGTAGTTATCGCCTGACGTGAAGGTGTCCCCTATGCGAATGGTACCGTGGTTGTGCAAGCCGATGATATCGCCGGCATAGGCTTCTTCTAGCAATGAACGGTCACCAGCCAAGAAGGTCAATGCATCCGAAATACGCACATCTTTACCTAAACGGCTGTTGCGCATTTTCATGCCTTTTTCGTACTTGCCCGACACAATACGACAGAATGCTATGCGGTCACGGTGTTTCGGGTCCATGTTGGCCTGAATTTTAAATACGAAGCCACTGAACTTACCGTCGGTACTTTCGATAGTCCCTTCTTCGGTATCGCGGCCAAGTGGCGCAGGTGCCCACTCAACCAAACCGTCAAGCATATGATCAACACCGAAGTTACCTAATGCTGTACCGAAAAATACTGGCGTTAACTGGCCTTCCAAGAAAAGCTCTTGTTCAAACTCGTTAGATGCACCGCGTACAAGCTCAAGCTCGTCACGCAAGGTTTCAGCGAGGTCACTTCCTACTGCAGTATCTAACTCAGGGTTATCTAACCCTTTGATGATGCGCACGTCTTGGATAGTGTGACCCTGGCCGCTTTGATACAAAATAGTTTCGTCGCGGTGAAGGTGATATACACCTTTAAAGCTCTTACCACAGCCAATTGGCCAAGTGATTGGTGCACACAGGATATCAAGCTCGGTTTCTACTTCATCGAGCAGTTCCATAGGATCGCGAATATCACGGTCAAGCTTGTTCATGAAAGTCACAATCGGCGTATCGCGCAAACGGGTGACTTCCATAAGTTTACGGGTTCGGTCTTCTACACCTTTCGCTGCGTCGATAACCATAAGGCATGAGTCAACCGCTGTTAGCGTACGATAGGTATCTTCAGAGAAGTCTTCGTGTCCGGGAGTATCCAGCAGGTTAACTAAGTGCTCGTTATATGGAAACTGCATGACCGAGGTGGTTACCGAGATCCCACGCTCTTTTTCCATTTCCATCCAGTCAGATTTAGCATGCTGACCTGACTTTTTACCTTTAACGGTACCGGCAGTTTGCAGG